>Ga0180436_10000455_pt1 | contig 42507 bp, 27 predicted proteins | sample SS_ome_2_FD_132434 | JGI IMG/M metagenome (GOLD analysis project Ga0180436, IMG submission 132434) | Hypersaline lake sediment archaeal communities from the Salton Sea, California, USA - SS_3_S_2 metaG | ecosystem: Environmental > Aquatic > Non-marine Saline and Alkaline > Hypersaline >...
CGGCCGTCGGCGCCACGGGGCGGCGGTATGGGCCGGCGAAAGTAGAGCCGACTGACGCGGGCGCCCGGGAGTACGGGCGCCCGCATCTTACAATGACAACCACGGGGGGTGAGCATGTCACGAATGAATCCGGCGGTCCTGCTTCGACGGTGCACGATGCTGCTCACCCTCGCTCTCGCCTTCTGCCTCTTCGGCGCCGTGCTCCCCGCACAGGTGGACCAGCCGGTTGCCGCAACACCCGAAACCGACCCCGCGCAAACCGGCTCACCCCAGGAACCGCCCGCAGAAGAAAAGACCGACATCATCCTGCCGGCGAGGATGATCGTCCGCGTGCCCGCCGACCAGTACGCCACCCTGACCTTCATGAACCGCCGGATCACCGAGTTCCGGGCCGACGTCATCGAATCGCCTCCGGCGTCCCGGGTGGCGGACTCGGTGCGGCGCATCCGGCAGCAGCTGGACAACCGCATCACCGGACCGGTGGAAACCGTGGCCATCCCCCGGGCGGTCCTCGTCCGCCTCGGCGGACAGACCATCTTCTCCATCGTGGATGACGACCTCGACCTCATCGCCGGCGAAACCCTGGCGGGCCGGGCGGCGGAGGCGGTGGCCAACCTCGAGCGGGCCATCGCCGAGGCGGAGGAGGTCCTGCTGCCGCAGAACATGCTGCGCAATTCGGCCTACGCCGCCGGCGCCACCCTGCTCTACATCCTGTTCATCTGGCTGCTGCGCCGGTTCAGAAGGGTCATCCAGCAACGCCGGCAGGCGCGGACGCAGCGCGAGCTGCACCGGGCCGTCGCCGGAAAGATCGCCTCGAGGTCGGACCAGCAGGACAAGATCCTCGCCTTCAGCCGCCGGCTGGTCATGCTGACCTCCGTCGCCGTCGGCCTGGTCCTCTCCTACATCTGGCTGACCTACGTGCTCAAGCGTTTCCCCTTTACCCGCCCCTGGGGCGAGGCCCTGGGCGGTTTCCTGCTCGGCACGGCCGCCTGGATCGGCCGGGGGATCATCGGCGCCCTGCCCGGCCTGTTCACCGTCCTCGTGATCTTCGTCATCACGCGGCTCGTCGTGCGCCTGATCCACACCATCTTCGACGCCGTGGAGGCCGGCCGCCTGGAGATCCCCGGCATCCACCCCGAAACGGCCAAGCCGACCCGGCGCATCATGTGCGCGGCGGCCTGGCTGCTGGCCATCGTCGTGGCCTACCCCTACTTCCCGGGGAGCAGTTCCGACGCCTTCAAGGGGGTCAGCGTCTTTCTCGGCCTGGTCATCTCCCTCGGCTCCACCGGCATCGTCAACCAGCTGATGAGCGGCTTCATGCTCATGTACTCCCGGGCCCTGCGCGTGGGCGACTACGTCAGCGTGGGCGGCGTGGAGGGAACGGTGCTCGAACTGGGCATGCTCTCCACCAAGGTGCGCACCCTGGCCCGGGAGGAGGTCACCGTGCCCAACGCGGTGGTGATCTCCAAGGAGACGGTCAACTACACGCGCTACGCCGAGGAGGGGGTGAGCGTGAGCACCGCGGTGACCATCGGCTACGACACCCCCTGGCGGCAGGTCCACGCCATGCTGGAGCGGGCGGCCCTGGCCACCGAGGGCCTGCGCAACGAGCCGAAACCCTTCGTGCTGCAGACCGGCCTGGCCGACCACTACCCGGAATACAAGCTGATCGCCGTGATCGAGGAGCCGCAGAAGCGGGCCCGGGTGCTCTCGCAGCTGCACCAGAACATCCAGGACGTGTTCAACGAATACGGGGTGCAGATCATGTCCCCGCACTATATCGCCGACCCGCCCGAGCCGTTCGTCGTGCCCCCGGACAAGCGCAGCCCGGCGCCGGCGCCGCCGGAGGGTGGAGAGTGACCGGTTCGAACCTGCGATTCGGCCCAATCGTCTCACGACCCCCGTGTGACGGTACCGGACAGGCCCTATTATTCCTGTAACGTTTGGCCCATTCGAACATCTTTATTCCTGAGCAGCACGAAAAAACTTCTTGGCATTCACCTCAAATTCGATATAATTTATCGACCATTGTTGCTCCATCGATGTAATCTTTTCGGCCGTGGGCCGACAAAGGAGTTATTGACACAATTTACCGCCACTGCTAATCTGAAACTTAGCTCCAGCCAACAAACAACCAAAAGCAACATTGACAACCCGCTGACCCCATCGTTACGGGCAACTTTAACAGGAGGAAACTGCAGATGACGTGTCTCAACCGAAAATCGCTGACCGTGGCCATGCTGATGCTGGCCGCCCTGGCTTTCGGCGCCGCCAGCGCCGAGGCCCAGGACAAGCCGAACATCCTGGTCATCTGGGGCGACGACATCGGCCGCTCCAACATCAGCGCCTACACCATGGGCATGATGGGCTACCGCACGCCGAACATCGACCGCATCGCCAATGAAGGCATTATCTTCACCGATTACTACGGCGAGCAGAGCTGCACCGCCGGGCGGTCGTCGTTCATCATGGGCCAGAGCGTGTTCCGCACCGGCCTGAGCAAGGTGGGCCTGCCCGGCGCCGACCTGGGCATGCGGGTGGAAGACCCCACCATCGCCGGCCTGCTGAAGAACCACGGCTACATGACCGGCCAGTTCGGCAAAAACCACCTCGGCGACAAGGACGAGATGCTGCCCACGAACCACGGGTTCGACGAGTTCTACGGCAACCTCTACCACCTCAACGCCGAGGAGGAGCCGGAAAACGAGGACTATCCCAAGGACCCCAAGTTCCGTGAGCGTTTCGGTCCCCGGGGCGTGATCAAGTCCAGCGCCGACGGTCCCATCGAAGACACCGGCCCGCTGACCAAGAAACGGATGGAAACCATCGACGACGACACCGTGGCCTCCGCCCTCGACTTCATCAATCGCGCAAACAAGGCCGGCAAGCCGTTCTTCGTCTGGTGGAGCGGTACCCGGATGCACTTCCGCACCCACGTCAAGGCCGAGCACCGCGGCATCTCCGGACAGGACGAGTACTCGGACGGCATGGTGGAGCACGACATGCACATCGGCCAGTTCCTCGACCTGCTCGACGAGCTGGGCATCGCCGACAACACCATCGTCTTCTACTCCACCGACAACGGCCCGCACTACAACACCTGGCCCGACGCGGCGTCCACCCCCTTCCGCGGCGAGAAAAACACCAACTGGGAAGGCGGCTGGCGGGTGCCGGCGATGGTGCGCTGGCCGGGCAAGATCGAGGCCGGCTCGGTGACCAACGAAATCGTGCACCACATGGACTGGCTGCCCACCTTCCTCGCCGCGGCCGGCGAAGCCGACGTCAAGGAAAAACTGATGAAGGGCCACCAGGCCATCGGCCGCGACTACAAGGTGCACCTCGACGGCTACAACATCCTGCCGCTGCTCACCGGCGAGACCGAAAAGAGCCCGCGCAACGAGATCTTCTACTTCTCCGATGACGGCGACCTCACCGCCCTGCGCTACCAGGACTGGAAGCTGATCTTCATGGAGCAGCGCGCCGAGGCCACGCTCCAGGCCTGGATTGAGCCCTTCGTGCCCCTGCGCTTACCCCTGATCTTCAACCTGCGGCGCGACCCGTACGAGCGGGCCTCGATCACCTCGAACACCTACTTCGACTGGCTGCTCGACCGGGCCTACCTGCTGGTGCCGGCCCAGGCCTATGTCGGCGAGTTCCTGGCCACGTTCCAGGAATACCCGCCGCGGCAGAAGGCGGCCAGCTTCAGCCTGGACCAGGTGATGGAGAAACTGGCGCCGCCGAGCAGCTGATCCGGAAGCGCATTTTGCTTGGAACCGGGCCGCCGTCGCGAATGACGGCGGCCCTTACTTTCAAAAGGAGATTTGCATGACCAGGCTCAGCCGTAACATCCCGCTTCTGACACTCTCCCTGATCGGCGCCTTCATTTTCAGTGCCGCCATCGCCTCGGCCCAGGACAAGCCGAACATCCTCGTCATCTGGGGTGACGACGTGGGCAACATGAACATCAGCGCCTACCACAACGGCCTGATGGGCGGCACGACCCCGAACATCGACCGCATCGCCAATGAAGGCGCGATCTTCACCGATGCCTACGCCCAGCAGAGCTGCACCGCCGGCCGGGCCTCGTTCATCCTCGGCCAGCACCCCTTCCGCACCGGCCTGCTGACCATCGGCATGCCCGGGGCCAAGCAGGGAATCATGGACAAGGACCCCACCATCGCCGAGCTGTTGAAGAACCACGGCTACATGTCCGGACAGTTCGGCAAGAACCACCTCGGCGACCGGGACGAGCACCTGCCCACGAACCACGGGTTCGACGAGTTTTACGGCAACCTCTACCACCTCAACGCCGAGGAGGAACCGGAGAGCCAGTTCTACCCCAAGGATCCCAAGTTCCGTGAGCAGTTCGGACCGCGCGGCGTGCTGCGCGCCACCGCCGACGGCCCGATCCAGGACACCGGCCCGCTGACCTCGAAGCGCATGGAAACCGCGGACAACGAGTTCCTCGCGGCCAGCCTCGACTTCATCGACCGGGCCCACAAGGCCGGCAAGCCCTTCTTCGTCTGGCACAACACGACCCGCATGCACGTCTGGACCCACCTCAGCGACAAGTACAAGAACAAGTCGGGCTACGGCCTCTATGCCGACGGCATGATGGAACTGGATGACACGGTGGGCGCCCTGCTGGCCAAGCTGGACGAACTGGGTATCGCCGACAACACCATCGTCGTCTTCAGCACCGACAACGGCGCGGAGAAGTTCACCTGGCCCGACGGGGGCACCACCCCGTTCCGCGGTGAGAAGGGCACCACCTGGGAAGGCGGCTTCCGCGTGCCGCAGATGGTCCGCTGGCCCGGTAACGTCCCGGCCGGCACGGTGATCAACGACATCTTCTCCCACGAGGACTGGATGCCCACCCTGCTCGCCGCGGCCGGCGAACCCGACGTCAAGGAAAAGCTGCTCACCGGCCACCAGGCCAACGGCAAGACCTTCAAGGCGCACCTCGACGGCTACAACCAGCTCGACCTGATCACCGGCAAGGGCCCCGGCAGGCGGAACGAGATCTTCTACTTCGATGCCGGCGGCAACCTCAACGCCGTGCGTTACAAGGACTGGAAGGCGCACTTCACGATCATGGAGGGCTCGATCAACGAAGCCTATCGCAAGACGCCGAGCTGGCCGCTGATCATCAACCTGCGCATGGACCCCTACGAGGTGAGCCCGGATTCCGCAATGTACGTCCGCAACTTCTACGCCGAGACGATGTTCATGTTCGTTCCGGCCCAGGCCCTGGTGGCCGAATTCCTCGAGACCTTCAAGGCGTTCCCGCCCACCAGGGGGGATTCGCTGAGCATCGATGCCGTACTCGAGACGATGATGTCGGCGAACAGCCGTCAGTAATCCGCAGCGGAATACCCCGGTCCCTGAAAAATGGGGCCGGGGGGCCGTATTCGGCCTGTTTTTTCAATAGTATTATCGGGAAAACCCTGATGACCCACGACCATCTGCAATTGGAGGAACACCCATGCGACCCATCGGATCACTGACCCTGTTCACCTGCGTCCTGCTGCTCATGGCCGGTACCTGCATGGCCCAGGCCCCGGGGGCCGCCACGAAGGCCGCGCCGGCGGCCACGGCGGATGCCCCGGCCTTCACTCCCGAACGGATCACCGGGCGGCTGGTCAACACCGGCAGCGGCGGCGGCAGCACCCACTTCACACTGCAGGTCGACGGCCTGAGCACCGACGAGCAGATGGCCGGCCTCAGGGCCATGCTCGATGAGAAGAAGGGCGAGGACAAGGTGATCGGGGCGATGGAGAAGATGCCGGCCATCGGCTGGATGCGCCTGGCCGACTCCATCCGTTACACCGTGCCGGTGATCGACTCGATCCCCGTCGAGGGCGGCGGCCGTATCATCCGCGTGGTCACCCCCCGTTCGCTGGTCTTCGGCGAAGTGATGACCGCCACCCGCTCGCGCAAGTACCGCTTCGGCATCGTCGAGTTGATCCTCGGCCCGGACGGCGCCGGCGAGGGCCAGGTGCTCGCCGCGGCCCGCTTCAAAATCGACAAGAAGGGCGACCTGCAGATCGAGAGCTACGGCATCGCCCCGGTGAAGATCCTCAACGTCCAGGCCAAGCCGGGCGGCGGGGAGGACGAGGAAAAGTAACCCGGAGAGAGGCGACATGTCCGCACACGAACAGATCACCGACCTGCAGGCCCGGATGCAGCAGTCGATCATCGGCCAGCAGCAGGTGATCGAACGGCTCGTCATCGGCCTGCTGGCCAACGGCAACCTGCTGCTGGAGGGGCTGCCCGGCCTGGCCAAGACCCGCGCGGTCAAAGCCATGGCCGGCAGCCTGGCCGCCGACCTGAGCCGCATCCAGTTCACCCCCGACCTGCTGCCCTCGGACATCACCGGTTCCGAGGTCTACTACCAGGCCGAAGGCAAGGGCGAGTTCCGCTTCGACCCGGGTCCGCTCTTCGCCAACCTCGTGCTGGCCGACGAGATCAACCGCGCGCCGGCCAAGGTGCAGGCCGCCCTGCTCGAGGCGATGGAGGAGCGGCAGGTCACCGTGGCCGGCACGACCCACACCATGCCCGAGCTGTTCATGGTGCTGGCGACCCAGAACCCCATCGAGCAGGAAGGGACCTACCCCCTGCCCGAGGCGCAGATGGACCGCTTCCTGATGCACGTGCTCATCGACTACCCCGACGAGGCGTCGGAGGCGAAGATCATCCGCCTCGTGCGCGGTGAGGAGAAGGCGGCGGCCGAGGGCGGCGGAGAGAAGCCCCGGCCGATCCCGCAGCAGGCGGTGTTCGACGCCCGCAAGGAGATCCACGGCGTGCACACATCCGAAGCGGTGGAACAGTACATCGTCCAGCTGATCTTCGCCACCCGCTATCCCGAGCGCTACGGCGACGACCTCAAGCGCTGGGTCCAGGTTGGCGCCAGCCCCCGGGGCGGCCTGGCCCTGGACCGCTGCTCCCGGGCCCATGCCTGGCTCGCCGGACGGGACCACGTGACCCCGGACGACGTGCGGGCGGTGGTCCACGACTGCCTGCGCCACCGGGTCATGCTCAGCTACGAGGCCAATGCCGAGGGGATGAGCAGCCAGCAGGTGGTGAGCGAAATCGTCAAATTGGTGGCGGTGGCCTGAAGCACGCCCGACCCGAATGATCGGGAAGAAAAGGAGAATTCGGCTGATGAGTATGAGAGAGACTTCGAGGTTTGCACCGCTGGCTATCGTCGCCTGCTTCCTGCTGGCCCTGACCGGATGCGGCGATTACGCTGCGCCCCCGGCGGTGGACAGCGCAGCCGACCCCCTGCCGTCCTGGAACGAAGGTGATGCCAGGGCGGCGATCCTCGACTTCGTCAGCCGGGTCACGGACGAGGGCGGTGCGGAGTTCGTGCCGGAACCGGAACGGATCGCGGTGTTCGACAACGACGGCACGCTCTGGTCCGAGCAGCCGGCCTATTTCCAGTTGTTTTTCGCCATCGACCGGGTCAAGGCCATGGCGGCGGACCACCCGGAGTGGAAGACCACCCAGCCGTTCCAGGCGGTGCTGGAGGACGACATGGAAGCGCTGGCCGCTTCCGGTGAGCACGGCCTGCTGGAGCTGGTGCTGGCCACCCACGCCGAGATGACCACCGACGAGTTCGCCGAGGTGGCCTCGGCCTGGATCGCCGAAGCCCGGCACCCCACAACCGGCCGGCCCTTCACCGAAATGGTCTACCAGCCGATGCTCGAGCTGCTCGAGTACCTGCGGGCCAACGGCTTCAAGACCTTCATCGTCTCCGGCGGCGGCATCGAATTCATGCGGCCCTGGACCGAGGCGGTCTACGGCATCCCGCCGGAGCAGGTGGTGGGCAGCAGCGTGAAAACCGTCTTCGAGATGACCGACGACGGCCCGGTGCTGCGCCGCCTGCCCGAGATGGATTTCATCGACGACAAGGCGGGCAAGCCGGTGGGGATCAACAGCCACATCGGCCGCCGGCCCATCGCCGCCTTCGGCAACTCGGACGGCGACCTGCAGATGCTGCAGTACACCGCGGCCGGCGACGGCGCGCGCTTCATGCTCTACGTGCACCACGACGACGCCGAGCGCGAGTGGGCCTACGACCGGGAGTCGCACATCGGGCGGCTGGACAAGGGCCTCGACGAGGCGGCGGCCAACGGCTGGACCGTGGTGAGCATGAAGAACGACTGGAAACAGGTCTTCCCCGGGCAGGAGTAGGGGCATGGCGGAGGAGGTCGCGGCAGCGGGGGTCTACGCCGACCTCGGTGAACTGGCCCGGCTCGAATACAAGGCGTCGGGGTTCAGCTTCCTGCCCCGCCAGCCGGTGCAGAGCCTGCTCACCGGGCGGCACGCCTCCCGTCTGCGCGGCCGGGGCCTCAACTTCGAGGAGATCCGTCGCTACCTGCCCGGCGACGACATCCGCACCATCGATTGGCGCATCACCCAGCGCACCGGCAAGCCCCACGTACGGGTCTTCACCGAAGAGCGGGATCGTCCGGCGATTCTCTGCGTGGACCAGCGGCTCTCCATGTTCTTCGGCAGCCGGCGGGCGATGAAGTCGGTGACGGCCGCCGAGCTGGCCGCCCTGTCGGCCTGGCGGGTCTTCGCCGGCGGCGACCGGGTGGGCGCGCTGGTCTTCAACGATGCGGGGATCGAGGAGATCGGCCCGCACCGCAGCCGCCGCCGGGTGATGCGCATCCTCGACACGGTGACCCGCATGAACCGCGAACTGCGGGTGGACGCCGGGATCGAGGCGAACCCGGGGATGCTCAACCAGGTGCTGGAAAAGGCCGCCCGGCTGGCGGTCCACGACCACCTGGTCTGCCTGATCAGCGACTTCAGCGGCTTCGACGACCACTCGCAGCGGCTGCTGACCCGCATTGCCGCGCACAACGACGTGATCGCCGCCCTGCTCTACGACCCGATCAAGCTCGACATGCCCGAAGCGGGCCGGCTGGTGGTCAGCGACGGGGAACTGCAGCTCGAACTGGACAGCGGCCGGGGTCGGATGCGCAAGCGGGTCTCCGACTTCTTTGACGAACAGCTGCAGTCGATCAAGGACGGGCTGGGCCGGGTGGGCGTGCCGGTGTTGCTGATCCACACCGCCGAGGACCCGGCGGTGCAGATCCGCCGCCTGCTGGGCTACGCCCCCGGGCGGCGGGGGTGAGGCGAGCGGCGAAAGAGGTGACGGTCACTCCGTTATTGAGGGATGAAGCAGCGACACCCCGGCCAATAAACAGGTGACTGTCACCTCTTTCCAGCCGGGATACGGAAGCAGACGATGTTCGGTGACGACTTCGGCAACACGTTCCTCGACCGGCTGCAGGAGATCAGCCTGCCCGAGGCGGTGGCCTGGACGCCGCAGACCGCCGGCTGGTACGTGCTGGGGGCGCTGGCCCTCCTCGGCCTGCTGCGGCTGGCCGTGGCCCTCCATCGCCGCCGGACCGCCAACCGCTACCGCCGGGCCGCCCTGGCCCAGCTGGGCGCTGCCCGCACGCCGGCCGAGATCGCCGCGCTGCTCAAGCGCACCGCCCTGGCCGCCTATCCCCGGGCCGAAGTGGCCGGGCTCTCCGGCGAGGCCTGGCTCGACTTCCTCGACCGCACCTCTGGCACCACCGATTTCACAGGCGGGCCGGGGCAGCTGCTGGCCGACGCGCCATACCAACGGGCCGCCGAGGTGCCGGAAGCCGAGGTCCGCGACCTGCTGGCCGCCAGCAAGCGCTGGATCCGGGCCCACCGCCGGCCCGGCGGGGGGAGGTCCTGATGCTCCACTTCGACCACCCCTGGATGTTCCTGCTGCTGGCCCTGCCCCTGCTGGTGCGCTTCCTCCTGCCGGCCTACCGCGAAGGCCGGGAGTCGGTGCGCGCGCCGTTCTTCGACGAGCTGGCCGAGGCGGCCGGCGCGCACCCGGCGAGAGGGGCGGCGGTGCTGCGCCGCAACCTCTTCCAGGTTCTGATCCTCCCGCTGACCTGGCTGCTGGTGGTGGCCGCCCTGGCCGCCCCCCAGTGGCTGGAGGATCCCATCGAGCAGATCGACTCGGCCCGCGACCTGATGCTGGCCGTGGACCTCTCGGGATCGATGGAGACCCGCGATTTCGCCGGCGAGGGCGGCGTACTCACGGACCGGCTCACCGCGGTGAAGACGGTGCTCGACGACTTCATCGCCCGGCGGGAGACCGACCGGCTGGGGCTGATCCTCTTCGGCAACGCCGCCTTCCTCCAGGTGCCCTTCACCTCGGATCACGAGACCTTCGCCACCCTGCTCGACGAGGCGCAGATCGGCATGGCCGGGCCGCGGACCATGCTCGGCGATGCGGTGGGGCTGGCCATCCGGGTCTTCCAGGAAAGTGATGCGGAGCAGCGCCTGCTCATCCTGCTCACCGACGGCAACGACACCGGCAGCAAGATCCCGCCGGTGAAAGCCGCGGAAATCGCCGCGCAGCACGAGATCACGATCCACGTCATCGGCGTGGGCGACCCGATGAATGCCGGCGAGGCGCCGCTGGACGAGGCGACACTGAGCGCCATGACCGCCGCCACCGGCGGCCGGTATTTCCATGCCAACGACCGCGGCGAGCTGGAGAGCGTGTACAAGGAGATCGACGCATTGGAGCCCCAGGATTTCGAGTCGTTCTCCTACCGGCCCAAACGGCCGCTCTACCACTGGCCGCTGGGTGCGGCCCTGGCCCTTCTCGCCGCTTTCCACCTGCTGATGGCCGCCTGGAGCCGCCGGGGAAGGAGGGCCGCCCATGCCTGACCTCTCCGTCTTTGCCGATTTTCATTTGCTGCGCCCCTGGTGGCTGCTCATGCTGCTGCCCGCCCTGCTGATCTGGCTCGCGTTGCGCTCTCAGGAGAGGGCGGCCCGCCGGTGGGGGGCGGTGATCGACCCGCACCTGCTGGAGCACCTGGTGGTCACCCCGGCCGGGCGGCCGCGGGTCAGGCCCCTGCACCTGCTGGCCGCGATGATGGTGATCTCCTCCCTGGCCCTGGCCGGGCCGGCGTGGCGCCGGGAGCCGCCGCCCTTCGCCCGGGACACGGCCCCGCTGGTGCTGGCCCTCGACCTTTCGGGCTCGATGACGGCGGACGATATCCAGCCCACGCGCCTGGAGCGGGCCAAGCAGAAGGCCGGCGACGTTCTCGCCGGCCGCAGCGGGGCGCGCACCGCGTTGATCGTCTACGCCGGCAGCGCCCACATGGTGCTGCCCTTCACCGACGATCCAGGCGCCATCCAGCTCTACCTCTCCTCGCTGACGCCGGAGCTGATGCCGGTGCCGGGCAAGGACTCGGCCGCCGCCCTGGCCCTGGCCGTGGAGATGCTCGACGCCGAGGAAACACCGGGCACGATCCTCTTCCTCACCGACGGGGTTGAAAAAACGGCCCGGCGCGCCTTCATCGAACAGGGGCAGGCGTCGCGTGACCAGCTGGCCTTCCTCGCCGTGGCCACCGAGCGGGGCGGCGTCGACGCCTCCGGCGAGGCCCACCGCCTGGACCGGGCCGGCCTGGAAGCGCTGGCCGCCGACTGCGGCGGCTTCCTCACCCTGGTCACCGTCGACGACACCGACGTGGGCCGGCTGGAGCGCCGCATCGCTTCCCACCTCAGCGAAGTGCAGCAGGAGGACCTCGAGGGGCGCTGGCGGGACGATGGCTACTGGCTGGTCATCCCCGTGGCCCTCCTCGGCCTGGCCTGGTTCCGCCGGGGCTGGAGCATCCAGTGGGAGGCACGATGAGGAACAGGCTTGCCAGACCCGCAATCATCATCGCCCTGGCGGCGGTCCTCGCCGCATCCTCCTGCGCCGGCTCCTTCCGCTTCGCCGACCTCTGGCTCACCCCGGACCAGCATGGACGGTGGTATTTCGAGCGGGGGGATTATGCCGCTGCCGCCGATCGGTTCGAAGACCCGCTGTGGCGCGGCATCGCCTTTTACGCCGGCGAGGACTTCGAATCGGCGGCCGGGCAGTTCTCGCTGGTGGACAGCGCCGAGGGCTGGTTCAACCGGGGCAACGCCCTGGCCCACCTGGAGCGCTACCCCGACGCGGTGGCGGCCTACGAGCGGGCGCTGGAGCTGCAGCCGGATTATCCCGCGGCCGAGGCCAACCGCGACTACGTGAAGCTGTTCATCCCCACCCGGCCGGAGAACGCCGGCGGCGAGTCGGGGGTGGCGGGCCGGGACGGCATGGCCGACGAGATCGTATTCGATGCCGACCGGGAGCGACTGGACGAAGAGGGCATCGACACGGTGGTGGAGGAGGAGGGCGGTGCGCTCAGCGAGGCGCAGCTGGCCGAGATGTGGCTGCGCCAGGTGGAGACGAGCCCGGCCGACTTCCTGCGCTGGAAGTTCGCCTACCAGCAGCAGGCGGACGCCGAGACGGGGGGAGGCAGGCCATGACGAAACGCCTCTGCATCCCGTTGCTGCTGCTCGCGCTCCTCGCCGGCGCGCTGTCGCCCGCGGCCTCAGCCCAGACGGCGCACGAGCTGATCGACGCCGGGCAGCTGATCGTGCGCACCCGCCTCGAGCCCGAGGGGGAGGTGCTGGCGGGCCAGAAGGTGGTCCTCTGGGTCGAATTGCTCACCGCGACCTGGTTCCCCTCGGCACCCCGGCTGCCACAGACCTTCGAGGTGCCCGGGGCCATCGTCGTCCAGCCGGACAGCTCCAGCGTCAACCTCACCGAGCGGGTCGGGGGAACCACCCTCTCCGGCATCTCCCGCCGTTACCTCGTCTTCCCCCAGGACGCCGGAACCATTGAAATGCCCCCGGTGCCGCTGACCCTGGTAGTGGCCCTCGAATCGGGCCGACCCTCGCCGGAGCTGAGCTGTGAAGCGCCGGGGCAGCGCTTCATCGCCCGCCGGCCGCCGGGGAGCGAGGGGCTTGGCCCGGTGATCGCCGCCCCGGGCCTCGACGTCGGCGAACAGTGGGACCCGAATCCGGCGGACGAATTGAAGGTCGGCGAGTCGCTGACCCGCACGGTCACCGTGACCATCAATGACGCGGTGGCCATGCTCATCCCGCCGCTGGAGATGGCTGCGGTGGAGGGCATGGGCCTCTACCCCGGGAAGCCCGAGCTGGACGATCGGGCGAACCGCGGGCAGCTCACCGGCCGCCGCACCGACTCGGTGACCCTGATCATGGAGGAGGAGGGGACCTGCGAGCTGCCCGAGTTGGTCTACCACTGGTACGACCTGGGCAGCCGCTCGCTGCGCAAGGAGGTGCTGCCGGCGGTGACCGTCACCGTGGTGCCCAATCCCGACCTGGCCGCCGAACACTTGGGGGAGAGTCTCGAGGAAGAAGAGGTGGTGGCAGCGGTGGTCGAAGAGGAGGAGAGCGGCACCGGCCTGCGGAACGCCGTGCTGGCCGCTGCCGCGGTCCTTCTGCTGCTGCTGATCTTCCGGCGCCGCCTGGCCCGCCTGCCGGCATTGCTGGCCGAACGGAGACACCGGCGGGCGGAGGGCGAGGCCCGCTACTTCAAGGAATTCCGCAGGACGGCCGGTGGGGGTGACCCTGCGGAAACCATGACAGCGTTGATGGCCTGGCTGGACCGTTTCGCCGTCGGGCCCGAGGCGGCCACCCTGCAACGGTTCGTCGACCAGGCCGGCGACCCGGAACTGGCCGTCCAGGCCGATGCCCTCAATCAAGCGGTGTACGGATCAGCCGCCGCCACGGTTAACGGAACACCGCAGGGCACCTGGTCCGGAAGGCGAATGGCCAGACTGGCGGCCCTGGCAAGAACGAAACTGCTGTCGAAAGGAGAGGGTGTCGAACCGCATCGGATGGCACTGCCGTCGCTAAACCCCGGGGCCGGCGGGAACGGGTGACGCCGAGCCCGGGTGAGACGAACACCTGATTCAGGAGGGAAGCTGATGAACGAGTTCGAAAGCAGTGCCAGGGCCGGAGCCCGCATGATGACCGTCTTCGGCATTATCGCCATCATCCTCGGCATCCTCGCCATGATGGCTCCCGGCCTGGCCGGGCTGTCGGTGGCCTGGACCGTGGGGGTTCTGGTCACCCTGGCCGGCATCGTCCGCATGATCTGGGCGTTGATGGCCGGCAGCCTGGGCCGGGGCCTGCTGATGTTCGCCATCGGCGCACTGACCCTGCTCTGCGGCATCGCGCTGGTGATTCGGCCGCTGTTTGCCGCCGGCGTCATGACCATCCTGCTGACCGTCTACTTCCTGGTCGATGGTATCATCGAACTGATTGCCGGCTTCCGATCCCGGCCGATACCCGGTTCGGGCTGGATGATCTTCGGCGGCATCGTTTCCATCCTGCTGGGCATCATGATCTGGCGCCAGTTCCCGCTCTCGGGCCCGTGGGCCGTGGGCATCCTGCTGGGCATCAAACTGTTCTTCATCGGCCTGATCATGGTCACCGGCAGTTCCGCGGTCCGATCCGCGGTGAAGGGTTCCGGAACGGACTGACCATGCTGTTTCGCCGATCACACCGGGCGGAAAACGTGAACGCCCCGAAAAAGAGGAGGCGACGGATGATCGCCGCAATCGTGATCGTCTTTCAAATCCTGGGCGTGATCTCATCGATCCACGCCATCATGAGCACCCGCACCTCCCAGGGGGCCATTGCCTGGGCCGTGTCGCTGAACACCATGCCCTACCTGGCGGTGCCGGCCTACTGGGTGCTGGGGCGCAGCCGCTTCCAGGGCTACACCACCGCCCGCCGGGGCGAGATGGAGAAGATCGTCGGTGTCGTCGAAGAGGCGACCACGTCGACGAGGTCCTTCACCATTCCGGAGGAGCAGCTGGTCCCTGCCGCCATGGCCGCCGAACGGCTGGCCGGGATCCCCTTCCTGCGGGGCAACGCGGTGGAACTGCTGGTGGACGGCGACGCCACCTTCGCCAGCATCCTCGAGGGCATCGATGCCGCCGAGGAATATATCCTCTTCCAGTTCTACATCGTCAAGGACGACCGCATCGGTCGCCGGATCAAGGACCGCCTCATCGCCAAGGCGAAGGCCGGGGTGCGGGTCAGCTTCCTCTACGACGAGATCGGCAGCTACGGCCTGCCCGAGCGCTACAAGGACGAGCTGCGCGCCGCCGGCGTGGAGGTCTACAACTTCCACAGCCAGAAGGGGCCAAGCAACCGCTTCCAGATCAACTTCCGCAACCACCGCAAGGTGGTGGTCGCCGACGGCCGCGTGGCCTGGGTCGGCGGCCACAACGTGGGCGACGAGTACCTGGGTCGCGACCCGAAGTTCGGCAACTGGCGCGACACCCACGTGCGCATCGAGGGGCCGGCGGCCCTGGCCGCCCAGCTCTCCTTCGCCGAGGACTGGTACTGGGCCTCCGAGCAGCACCTGCCCCTCAACTGGGCCCCGGTGCCCTCGGCGGACGGTGATTTGCCGGTGCTTATCGTGCCCACCGGCCCGGCGGACGAGCTGGAGACGGCCACCCTGATGTTCGTCCAGGCCATCAATGCGGCGAGGGAGCGCATCTGGATCGCCAGCCCCTACTTCGTGCCCGACGAGGCGGTGATCAACGCGCTGCAGCTGGCCGGCCTGCGCGGTGTGGACGTACGCATCCTCATTCCGGACAAGCGGGACCACTGGGGTGTCTACCTCGCCGCCTTCTCCTACCTCGAGGACGCCGGCAGCACCGGCGCCAGGTTCTATCGCTATCAGGACGGCTTCCTGCACGAAAAGGTGATGCTCATCGATGACGGGGCCGCTGCCGTGGGCACGGCCAACTTCGACAACCGCTCCTTCCGCCTCAATTTCGAGATCACGGCGATCATCGGCGACAGGGCGTTCGCCAAAGAGGTGGAAGAGATGTTCGAGGCCGACTTCGCGCGGTCACGGCTGATGGACCCCGGCGAGCTTGCGCTCAAACCCTGGTGGTTCCGTTTCGCGGTTCGCCTGGCCCGGCTGACCGCACCGGTCCAGTAGGCGTTCGGTGCACGCTGATTCCGACACGTGAAATCGAGGTGGGCTTCGGCCGGGGGATCAGGTTCCGAGCGCCATCACGTGTTGACCGACCAGCTCACGGTGAGCGAAACGCTGAAGTCGACCTTTTCCACACCTTCCACCGGCGGTTCGCTGTCGTAGTCGGCGAACCCCGAAAGCCCGACATAGAAATCACTGAAGACTTCGTAGCGCAGGCGGGCGTCGAGGCGGGCCCGCCAGCGGCCCCAGCTGGTCAGACTGGGGAAGACGTAGAGGTCCGAGCTGAAGTCGAGTTCCGGGTCGTCCCAGCGGACGACGGAGAGGTTCTTGGCCAGCAGGAGGTCGAGATTGTAGTCGTCGGCGGTATTGTCCATATCCGGGTCGACGAAGGTTTCCTTTTCCGTCGATCCGGTAAATTGCTCGCGGTAGACGATGAGGCCGCCCAGCAGGCCGAGCTGGACCTTGTTCGACTGGATCATGTGCCGCCCCACACCGGCGCCGACGGTCTCCCGGTGGTCCAGCCCCAGTTCGTCGTTCTGTTCCCACGTGGCAAGGCCGGTGAGGAAATCACGGGGCCGATGCGGCAGGTATCGGGTGTAGTCGAAGCTGGCCAGCGAGCGGCTGGTGCTCGACTCGCCTTCCCGGTCCGAATAGAACGTATTCATCACCAGGCGCCGGTTGTAGCGCTCGGTGCGATAGCTGAACTCACTGCCCAGGGTGATCTGCTGCTGGCTGTTGGCGCTGGTGAAGCTATAGCCGGCCTCCAGGGTGGTCTTCAGGCGTCGCCAGAAACTGCCCCGGAGGGGCGTGATACGCACGACCCTCTCGATGGGCAGCGTGAAGGAAGTGTCCCCGGTGGCGATGGCCACACTGCCATCCTCCGCCGACGGGGCGAAGCTGCCGTAAAAGCGCCGAAATCCCTCGGTCTCGATGTCGTAAAGGTACCGGCTCTCCACCCGGACGATCTTTTCCCACTCGATGCGGATCGTGCCCATGTCGTCGGTGGAAAAGACCAGCCGGCCCCGCTCAAGCGACTTGATCTCGCCGGTGAGCCGATCGCCGTTGCGCATCACCACCACGTCGGTCTTCCTGCTGGCCGGGGCGGTCACCTCCACCACCGTTTCACTGTCCCCCGGGGAGGCGGGCGCCGCCGCCTTGGCAGCCGGTTCCTCGTCACCGGTGGCGGCGCGTGCCGCCGTTGCCGCGGCCAGGCAGACCAGCACCAGGAGGACGATGGTCGCAATGCGGCCATCACCCGGGCACGGGCGTATGGATATGCCTCCGGTCGATCGCTTCATGGCCTGTCCATGCTGAGTGCTGCCTCTTCCCATCGATTGTAGCCGCCGGACCGGGGCCGATCAACCGCTGGCGCCTTGATAAGCGCACGTCCGGTTGGTATTTTGGCCTGACCGGTCCGTCGAACCGCACGGGCCCGGAACAGGTATCCCGGATTCCGGAGAACGAATCGTGAGACGCTCCTTCCCACGGCCATGGTCCGCCCTCCTCCTTTTTGCGCTCCTCTTCCCGGCGCTGCCGGCGGCGCCCGGGCATGCCCAACTGCTGGCACACGACCTGGAAGAGGAGATCGATCGCGTGAACTACGCCTTCGCCGCCTACCTCGGCAGCGGCATCTACGCCGCCTCGGACGGGGCGGTGCAGGTCTACAGCGCACCGTTCTCCTGGACCCTGCGGCCGCCGTCGGAGGGGCGGCCGGGGATCAAGCTGAAGCTCCCGGTGACCATCGGTTTCTACGACTTCAAGGCCCTGGACCTCATCGAGGGCCAGCTTCCCGACGACGTGGCCACGATCAGCTTCATCCCCGGTGTCGAGTTCCGATATCCGCTGCGGGAGAACTGGGCCCTGACCCCCTTCATCGACCTCGGGGCGGGGATCGACGTTTCGGGGGACAAGACCACGTGGATCTGGTCCGGCGGCGTGGAGAGCGACGTGCTCTTCGCCAGGGGGCAGACCGACATGACCCTGGGCAACAACCTGCAGTACGCCGCCTACGCCGTGCCCGGCGAGGACGAGAAGGGGAGCTTCCTCGTGCTGGAGAACGGCCTCGACCTGGCGCGCCCGGTGCGCCTCTCGGCCAGCGGCCGGACCAACCGCTTCAGCCTCTACCTGATGAACCAGATCTATTTCGACGAACTGGAGCTGCTGCGCTACGACGAGGAGCTGCTCGAGGTCCGCTACCAGTTCGAGGTCGGGGTGACCTACATCCCGCACCGGTCGCTAGACCTCTGGCTGTTCGATATCACCCGCATCGGCCTCGGCTACCGCTTCGGCGACGGCCTCGCCGCCTTCCGCCTCATCTTCGGCATGCCGTTCTGACACAGGGGACGTACTTGCGATTATGCGTTTTTCGTGGCTTTCGGTCAGAAGCTATAAGGTTCGAGTATGGGGACGTACTTGCGTTTATGCGTTTTCACTCGATTTTCAGAAGGATAGCCAACGGCACGATATCCCCCGAGAAGCCTAGCGGGTGAGCAGCCGCAGGCGACCGGGAACGGGCCTACGGCGCGGGGCGGAGAATGATCTCCTCGGCGGGATGCAGGGAGAGGGGGACGAGCACGCCGGCGGGCACAGGCACCTCGTTCCAGCGCGCCACCATCTCATCGAACAGCACGTCCTTCTCGGCAACCGGGGTGCCCACCAGGCGCATCTTCTCGTAGAGCGGGTGGGTGTCTCCCTTGGCGGCCAGCGACGCCGGAGTGTGGAACTGCAGCTCCCAGACCACGCCCCTGGAGGACCAGAGCACCGAGTTGACGCCGGAGTAGGCGTCGCCCCGGGGCCAGTAGTTCTTGATCTTGAGCACCGCGTGCCCTTCGTCTTCCAGGGCCAGCAACACCAAGCGCACCGTGTCGTCGTAGTAGCCAGGGGGCTCGTCGTCGACGAGGAAGGTGTAGCGCAGGGCGTCCTCGACCACCACGTCCCAGACCGCGGCTGACGGGTCTCGGCTCAGAATCAGGTCGATCTTGCGCCGGATCGAATCCCCGGTCTTGAAGCGGAACTCCAGCCCCTTTATCTCGGCGCCGGTCTCCGCGGCCAATGACTGCAGCAGCGCGGTGAGCGCCGGCTCGGCCTCCCGGGCGGCGGCCTCGATGGCCCCGGCCAGCGCTTCCACCTGCGCCTCCCGCTCGGCCGCGACCGCTTCGTCGCGTGTGGCCGGCGGTTGGGGAACGGCCGGCGGCGCCGTGGCGCGCGGCGCGCAGCCCGCGGCCAGCAGCACGGTCAGCATGACGGCGATGGTCCAGGCTTTCTTCATCGGCTCACTCCACCCAGTGCAGCACGTCGCGGATGATCGACCAGCGGGGTTCGGTCTTCAGCGCCACCGTCTCGCCGAGGATCCAGTAGCGGTAGAGCTGGTCGTAGGTGCCGCCCTGCTTCTTCAGCTCGATCCAGGTATCGAGGAACCCGGCCAGCCCCGTCTGGCCCAGCGGGACGGCGTAGGCCAGGGGCACGGAGGTGATCTTCGGCCGGGGCACCACCACGCTGTATTGCGGGTAGAGCAGGCTCCAGGCCGAGCCCCGCTCGGCAGTGACCAGGATGGCGTCCACATCGATCTCCCCCCTCAGGATCCGGTCCACGTCCAGGGCCGTAACCGGCACCAGATCCCAGTGGGGCAACAGCCGCTCCACCTTCTTGCGGAAATAGGGGACGTTGAACATCCCCAGCCGCACCTCCAGCTCGGAGAGGCTGTCCCGGCTGGAGAATGCTTCCCGCAGGTGGTCCTTGACCAGGAAGGCCAGGGTCTCGCTGAGATAGGGGTCGGTGAACTGCACTTCCCGGGCCCGGTCGGTGGTCACCACCCAGCCGCTCATCAGCACGTCGCAGTAGCCCTCGCTGAGCATGCGGTTCACGTCCTCTCGCACCAGCGGCACGAACTCCAGCCCCACGCCCAGCTCGTCGGCCAGCAGGTAGGCCATCTCCGCGTCAAGGCCAACCAGGTCGCCATCGGCGTTGAAGTAGGTGTAGGGGATGTTCCGGTCGAAGAACCCCACCCGGATGCTGCCCCGCTCGATGATCGCGGCCAGGCGGGGCGCCTCGGGGTCTATGCCCTCCGGGGGTGGGGGCGGCTCGTCGTGGATCACGGCCGGGGCCGGCGGCACCAGGGTCTGCATGCCGGCCAGCACCTTGTCCTTGGTGTACTCGTTCTCCACCGTGGCCCGGAGCAGAAGCCCGCAGCCGGCCACGGTGAGCGCGGTGAGCACCAGGGAGATCACCGTGTAACGAATCAGCTTGGCGCCGTTGACCTTGAGGTGCCCGGTGATGGCGCAGGTGGCCAGCAGGCCCAGGGCCAGGGTGAACATGGCCGCGGCCAGGGTGGCAAAACGGAAGTTGACGAACCCCACGGCCACGAAGAGCTCGAAGAGGTCGGCCGGGATGCGCAGCATGTCCAGCAGATAGGGGACGGAGAGGCTGGAGCTGCCGAACATGGTGAGCAGCCCGACGAAGGCGAAGGTCGGGTACTCTGTCACGCTGACATCGTAGCCGCTGAACCAGCCGGCAAAGAGGACGAAGAGCAGCATCAGGATCTTGCCCACGTGGGGGAAGTTGAACGAGGTGGCCACCACCACGTCCACCAGCGATGAGGACTGCTCGTCCTCCATCCGATGCTGCGCCAGCAGCTCCTTGGCCCGCTCGATGAGGAAGGGCAGGATGATGAACAGGTTGCCGGTCATGAAGGCGGTGATCAGCGCGTCCCGGGTGTCGCCCACCAGCTCTCGCCAGCTGATCGGCGTGAGGCAGGTGACCAGTCCGGGGATGATCCAGAGGCTGAGCAGCAGCGAGGCGGCCATGAAGGTGATCAGGTAGACCTGCAGCCGGCCGAACTCCTCGGCCTCCATGGTGCCGGCCGCGCTGGCGCCGATGGCGAAGATGCCGTAGGGCGTCAGCTTGATCACCAGCTTGGTCACCCGGGCCAGGGCGTCCTGCACGGTGCTCAGCACGTCGATCAGCCCCTGCTTGCGCTCGATGCCGATCAGCGCCACCCCGAGGACGATGCTGAAGAGCACCACCGCGGGCACAACGTTGTTGGCCAGGGAGAAGAAGGGGTTGGCCGGGATGTAGAGCCCGAGGAAGTCGAACGGCTCGGGCTGCTCCACCAGCGAGGTGGTGAAGAAAGACGCCGTCTCCCACGGCGGGAAGGCCAGGGGCAGGACGAGGACCACTGCGAAGGTGAGCCCGTAGAAGAGCAGGAGGAAGAAGCCGCCCTTTTTGGCCAGCAGCTTCATCTCGGCCAGGGAGATGCCGCCCAGGCCGGTGACCAGCGAGACCATAATGTAGGGCAACACGGTCATCTGCAGCAGCAGGATGTAGGCCTTGGCCGGGACGTCGAAGAACGCCACCAGCTCGCCGAAAAAGAGCCCGGTGAAAATGCCCAGCACCAGGCCCCAGAGGATCTGTGCCGAGAGGCTGATTTTCCGTTTCTTCTTTTCGCCGGTGGACATGGTCAGATTATAGCCAACGGGGACGCACATGCATATAGGCGTAAATTGAGAAACACAGGGACGTCCTTGCGATTATGCGTTTCCACGATCCCTCTACCACTATCATTATGATATTAAAAGCGTTTCTCAAGTGAGCGGAGGGGACGTACTTGCGATTATGCGTTTTGCACTCAGACTCCGACGGAATAACATCTCAATCACCAGGAGAAATTCGATCCGGAGACTAGTGACTTCCCGCCAGTCTTTGCTAATTGGCGACCACGCACGACCGCGCGCGACACCGCCGACTGCGACAACCCCAATTCTCGGGCCAATTGAACCTGGCTCAAACCAAATTCCCTGGTGGCCAGGTAACAGAGCAGACCACGGGCTGCTGTTGTCTGTCGTCCTTTCCCGGATCCTAACAAATCATCCGCACTCAAGTCGAACCAAGCCGCCACCTTTTGTACCGCTGCCCGGATTTCGAAGAGATGGGCTCCGAGCCGCTGATCCCGATACCGGACCTCCTTAAGACAGTCGAGCACACTGTCTATGAAATCCTCATCTCCAAGGATACGTTCGGAGCCCTGCATGGCACCGTGTTGGTGACCCTCGCCTTCAACATCCGACCACTTCCCCTGGTGACGGACCAGCTTACCTGCAACAAGATCATCTCTTCTTCCCTCGTGGATCCCCTCTTCCAAATACTCAGTGTACCGCGATCGTGCTTCTACCCGTTCAACGTGGTAGAAGCCCAGCACTGATTGTACATCCTGCCAGGGAAGCGGAAATCGGCCCAAAACAGCACCATGCCCGCAATATGGGTATGATTCAAGCTCTTCAACACTCATAATCAGGTTTGCCCGTATGGGATTCAGGTGGATGTAACGCACCAACTCCAAGAAGTAAGCGTCTTCCTGACAGAGAATCGATCTGAATCGATTCTGGAACAAGTGACCGCACCGTCCATGCCGACGGTTGAAGTAGCCGGCATGACCGGTCAGCAGTCTCTGCATAAGGGTCGAAATCGGCACGGCATTGGTTTTCACCAGCAGGTGAACATGGTTCGGCATAATCGCCCATGCGAAACACGGTGTGCGCGCACTGGCGAGGACGTTCCCGATACGGACGAGAAGATGGTTCCGGTCAGCATCGTCAAGAACGATTGGCTGTCTGTCGATACCTCTGGCGATCAGATGGTGGAGCGCTCCTGGAAAATCAACTCTTGCGGTCCGAGGCATCGTTACGTATTAATTCCTATGCGAGCATCAAAATGGATACACTTTCATCCAAGCGATCCATCGGTCATCCTGAGAAGAACTTTGATCCAACATACACGTGAGCAGTCCGACCGTGACCACTCCACTTGAACACTATCCACACTTTTCAATTCGTCGGTCGTTCCATGCGATGTATCGCTCACGTGTCAGGTGGGAACGCCGGGATGACAGCGGGATTTCGCTGGCGGATAAATGCAGACTGGCTCATTCCGCCTCATGAAAGGGACTATTTCCTTGAGGATTCGGATTAAGTCTGCATCAGGGACTCGCATCCACCTTTACATCCTTCCTGTTCAAATCAATGTCGATCAGCAATAGACTGCAAATCACATTCCACCAACACGAAATGACGTGAATCGAGTTGACGATATCCTTACTTGAGCCCATAACTGGGATCAAGCAGACGTTCTTCGATAAAACGCATAATCGCAAGTACGTCCCCTCTGAGAGTGCGCCTGAGAAAAGGCGGATTGCGATAATAAACGCATAATCGCAAGTACGTCCCTGGGGTTAAAAAGGCATGCCGAAGGAGAAGTGGAAGCGGCCGGGGGATTCGTCCTCCTCGCGGTCGAGCTTCCAGCCGTACTCCAGGCGCAGGGGGCCAACGGGGGTGCGGACGCGGATGCCGAGGCCGACGGCGTGGCGCAGGTCGGTGAGGTCGAGGTCGCTTGTCTTCCAGTAGAGATTGCCCGCGTCGTAGAAGAGCAGCAGGTGGACCGGGTCGGACACCGGGACGGCCAGTTCCTGGTTGAAGAGGAAGAGGGCGTTGCCGCCGGGGGACGCGTCGAGCTGCCGGCCCGGCAGCTCGGGGAACCCCACCGCGTCAAGCCGGTCGTAGCGGAAGCCGCGGAGGCTGCTCTCGCCGCCGGTGAAGAAGCGTTCGCTCACCGGCAGGTACTCCGTGCCGCCGTACGGCTGGGCCAGCCCCAGGCGCACGGCGCTGATCCAGATCGTCGAGCGGAACAACGTCTGGTAGTAGTTCCACTGGACGAAGCCGCGCAGGTACTCGGTCTCGGAGAGCAGGAGCTCGTCGTAGACACCGAGTTCGGCGCGGAGGTACGAGCCGGTGGTGGGCCAGAGGAAGGCATCGCGGGTGTCCCGCGCCGCGTCGATCCGCAGCCAGCCCAGGCGGGTTTCGGTTTCCAGGCGGGGGTCGATCAGCGGCACCATCCCGGGCTGCTCTGGCTGGAGGAGGGCGCTGTTCAGCCACTTCTCGGTGGCCGTCAGGTTCTCGAGGCCGTAGCCCCAGATCAGCGTATAGCGATTGTCGCGGAAACGCCTCGTGCTCTGCAGCACACCGCCGAGGTGAGTGGCGTCAAAGCTCACCCGGTCCTCCTGCTCCCAGTAGCCGCGCACCAGCCCCTCCACCTCGCTGCCCAGGATGCGGGGCTGGCGCAGCAGGAACTGGGCCCGGCTGTCGTCGCCGCTGTAGCGCCCTCCGAAGCCGAGGTAGAGCCCCCGGCCCAAGAGGTTCGTATGGGCCACGTTGCCGCCGACCCGGATGCCGAAGTCCGAGTTGTAGCCGAGGCTGTAGTCGAAGTGGAGGTTCGGGCTTTCCTCCACGGTGATGACCACGCGCCGGCTTTCCGGCGTGTCGCCGGGCAGGACCTCGTAGCCCACGCTGCGGAAAAGTCCCGTACGATAGAGGTTGTACTGGCTCCGGTCGGCCTTGCGCACGCTGAACGGCTCGCCGGCCCACAGTTCCAGTTCCCGGCGAATGATCTCCGGATTTGTGATCCCCGGAGAGACCACCTCCACAGCCTCCAGCTCAAGCTTTTCACCCTCCTCCACCCGGTAGGCGACATCCACCAGCGCGGCCTCGCGGTCGATCCGCAGATCAGAACGAACGCCCGTGGCGCTGAACCCCCGGCCGTCGTAAAAGGCGACCAGTTTTCGCTCACCCTCGCGCACCGCCTGGTCGTTGAAGGCCGCACCGGGCGCCAGACCCGTTTCGGCGAGCAGCGCATCGCCGCCGAACGCTTCGTTCCCGGCAAAGGCCACCCGGCCCAGCCGGTAGCGTGCCCCCTCCTCCACGGCGATGGTGACCGCCACCCGCTCATCGTCATCCGGCAGGCGCTCCACCCGGCTTTCCACGACAACAGCAAGGTAACCGAGCGTGACGTAGTAGTTGCGGATCGCTTCCACGTCCTCCTCGAGGGTCTCGGAACTGAATCCTCCGGCCACCAGCAGGCCGGATTTCCTGGTCAACATCCGCCGGCGGATATCTTTCTCCGACAGCTGTTCGAGGCCGGTGAAGCGGATCTCGTCCACCACCACCCGCGGCCCCCGGTCAACCGTGAAGACGACCTCCTCGGTGCCCGGCTCCGTCTCCGGGCGTTCGGTTTCCACCGAGGCCCGGGCAAAACCCCTTTCGCGCAGCGAATCGAGGATCAGCCGCACCCCTTCCTCCAGCAGGTCCTCGCGGAAGATGCCCCGGCTCCAGAGGCGGTAGAGGTCCCGGAGCAGGGGCCGCTTCGGCCGCGGCGCCCCCGGGATGCTGATCAGCACCCGGTCCCCCTCGTCCACGCTGATCACCAGGCGGACCCGCTCCCCGGAATCGATCACCTCGTGACTCAGCTCGATCTCAGGGAACCCCCGAATGTAGTACCAGTCACGAATCTGTTCCAGGCCGGCCAGCAGCCGCGAGCGGTGGTAGGGGTCCCGGGTCGCCACCCCCAGCTGCCGGCGGAGTTGACGCTTCGAGGCGAAGCGGTTGCCGGCGAACTCGATGGCCGCGATCCTCCGCTTCGCCTGGTCGTCCTCTCGTGGTTCATCTTCGCCGCGCCTCGGCCCGAGGTAGAGCCGCGAGCGGTAGACCACGTCCCCGGCCAGCGAGCCATCCTCGTCCCGGGTGCCCAGCAGGTTGATGCGGTCGGTGAAGCGATATTTCGCCTGGTAGACGTCCTGGCGGTCGCTGCCCATCAGGCTCGAATAGGTGACGAAGAGCCGGGGGGACAGGGCCTTGCCCACGGTGATTCGCGCCGTGGGATCGGCCTGGCTGCCCATGAGCACCGGGTTGACGGTCACTTCGTCCAGCCCCAGCGACCGCTGCAGCGCCGGCGCCAGGCCCTCGGCAAGGTTGCCCGAGAGGTAGAAGGTGGCTTCGTCCTCGGAGAGCCCGCCCCCGCCGCTGCCCAGCTCGTCCCGGGTCTTGCCGGTGACGAGCAGGGTGACGATGTCGGTCTGGGGCAGGGGCGGGGAGGAGTTGAGTTCGAACTCGAGGTTCTCCAGCGGGCCGGTGATGGCCAGCCGGATGTCGTAGTCGGAGCGCGCGGTTTCGGCCCGGATGTCCACCGCCGGTTCGGCCGAGGGGCCGCCGGGGAAGTCGATGGATCCGCGGACGATGCTGTAGTCGACGCCCTGGAAGGTGACCGTTCCGCCGTCCAGGACCTCCACCCGTCCGGTGAGGTCGGGACGGCCCACCGACCCGCCAATATTGAGGACGACCCGCGTTTCCATCGAGGCCAGGTTGTTCCTGACCCAGAGCCCCTCGTCGGCGGTGAGCCGGAGGTCGAGGCCCACGTAATCGAGCAGACCCGCTTCCACGCTGGCGATGCGGTCCGTCACCCGCGTGCGGGCCAGGAAAGGCTGGCCGAGATTGAGGTCCTCATCATAAAGGCCATTGACGACGCGGACCTCCCCGGAAAGACGGGCGGTATCATCCTTTTCGCGAACCAGCAGGAGATCGGCATCCACCTCCGAACGGAAGCCCTCCGGAAAGGCCGAGCGCACACCGCGACCGGCCAGTTCGATGCGGTGTGATTCGAGGGTCAACCCGTCGAAGCGCAGTTCTCCGCTGCCGGTGACCGTGCCGCCGCCGGACCTGGCCTCGAGCCGCCCGAGGCGCCAGTGCCCCGGCTCGAGATCGACGTCGGCCTCGATGCGCTCCAGCCGCACCGGGAAATCGGGATGGCCCAGCAGGCCGTCGCGCAGGCGAAGCGTGCCTTCGGCCTTCAGCGCATCGGGCGGCCCGCCGACCGCGACGTCGATATCAGCCCGCCCTTCGCTACGCAGCCGGTGGACGATCCCCTCCAGCAGGCGGAGGTCGGCCGAGCCGCGGACGCTGAACGCCGTGTCACGCGGCTCCGCGAGGACCACGCGGCCACGGAGGTCAAGAGCGGTGTGCCGGCCCACCAGGCGGAGCGGCAGGACTTCGGCGTCCCCGCTGGTGAAGCGAAGCTCCAGCGGTCCCTCGGCCTCCAGCGGATTGCCCCCCGAGGTGAGGCGCAGCCCATCGAGGCGGGCCGTCCCCCGCAGCGTGGCCGGGTCGGGGCCGGCGGATTCCAGCGTGGCGCGCAGGCTTCCCTCGACGATGAACTCGGTCTCAGCGCCGGCGTCACCGAGCCAGAAACCGGCGTCAACGTGCAACGGGTAGGCGATCTCGCCGGTCCAGGGCTCACCCTCGCCGAATCCCAGCGCAAGGTCGACCTTGCTCTTTCCGTCCGGCGAGGCCAGCTGCGCGTCAAAGCGCTGGAGCCCCAGCGTCAGGTCGCCGGCGAGGTCCGGCGCGTTCCACTGGTCGACGACCAGCTCCCCCAGCGCCACCCGGGCCGCCAGCCGCGGGTCGTCGAGCGTTCCGCTGACCGTGCCGGAGAACCCGACCGCGCCGGAGGCCCCCGGCCGCCCCCCGAGCTGCTCGATCAGCGACTCGAGGCGGAACCCTTCGCCCGCGAAGGCCAGGCCGTCGCCGCGACCTTCCGGCTCCAGCACGCCGGACACGCCCAGTGTGCCGCCGGCGGCCCGCAGTTCCGCCCCGACCACCTCCAGCCGCCCGGAGTCCAGCAGCAGCTCGCAGGCCGGGACTTCCCAGGCAACGCCGGCGAAGCCCCCCCCGCGCAGGGCCAGGCCGGCCTGCAACCGGGTATCGGGAAACCCGAACTCGAGCTGCCCATCCACCACGCCGTCCAGCGGCAGTTCAACGCCGGCCAGGGCGAGGTACGGCCCCAGCGGCTGTTCGTGGAGCAGGACCTCCACCGTCCCCGAGATATCCTCTGAGCGCAGGTCCATCTCCCCGCCGAAATCGATCCCGCCGCCGAGGCCGGCGAGCGTGCCGCCGGCCTCCACCCGACCGCCGCGGGCCGTGGCCGCGGCCTCGATGCGGCCCAGTGGCCGGTCGGCGGCGGTGAACTCGTCCACCGCCAGTTCGGCCGTGCCGTCGAGTCCGCGCCAGGGCCCGTCCAGCCGGGCCTCGAAAAACAGGCCGCCCGAAAGGGACGAAAGGGGATCGAGCCACTCCGCCGGCCGGTCGAGTGCGCTGAGCAACTGTCGGACGGCGGGGAGCGTCTGCTGCAGGGCCGGGGCGTCGATCCGCAGTTCGAGGCCGCCCGCCCCTGTCATGCTCACGCCCCCGGCGGCCTCCAGCTCGAGACCGGCGGCCCCGGCACGCCCCTGCTCGATGATCAGCTCGCTGTTGTCGAGGCGGGCCGCCACCTCGGCGTCGAGCACGTGGTCGGGGGCCCGGGCGAGGGCCACGCCGTCGGCCGAAAGGTCGAAGCGGCCACTCACCGCCTGCGTGTCGAAGTCGTTCAGCGCCGGGATGCGCAGCTCGCCGTCGAGGCGTGCGCTGCCGCTGAGCTGGGGCAGCGCCTCCACGGCCAGGGCATCATCGAGCATGGCGGCCATGGCGTAGACCCCGTCGTCCATCGTCTCCAGGCGGGCAATGTCGACACGACAGGCCAGCGTGCCGGGCCCGTCCAGGGCCAGGATGCCGCGGCCCTCGACCCGCGTCCCCGGGCCGTCGAGCGTCAAGGCCCCGATCTCGGCCGCGCCCCCGGCCACCTCGGCCACGGCCTCGACGGCCATGGGGAAGCGCGGGGCGCCGGGGAGGACGAGGTCGCGGGTCTCCAGGGTCAATGTGCCGCTGAGCGACGCGAGGTCGAAGGCCGTGCCGCCCAGCGCCGCGCGGGCCTCGTACGAACCGGTGGCGCCGGGCCGGGCTTCGGGGAAGAGCCACTGCCTCAGGGGCTCAGGATCATCCGACAAACAGCGCAGCTCGGCGGTGAACGGCGTCAGGCCGGACAGCGGGGCGGCGAATTCCCCCGCCACCCGGGCACCGAGAACCCGACCCTCGAGATCACCGATGCGCAGCCGGCCGCCTTCCAGCGTCAGTTCGCAGGCCAGGTCCTCGCCGGTCACCGACAGCATGGCCAGGCGCGCGGACCTGATATCCGCCGCCACCCGGACTTCTCCGCCCCGGCCCTCGATGGTTCCCTCGGCCTCCACCCCGCCATCGAGCTCGAGATCGGCCAGTGCCGCCGCCGGGATCTCGCCGGGTGAAACCGCCGCTTCGAAGGCCGCCTCGAAGGCGGGCATGGCGAGGTCGGTGAGCCGGCCGCTGCCGCTCAGCGAAACCCCCGAGCTGTTCAGCTGCAGGCCGGTCAGGGTGACCGCCTCAGAAGTGAACTCGAAAGTCGCCCGCAGGTCGACCGGGAATTCCCCCTGTTCGGGGATGGCCAGCCGCCCGGCGCCCAGGCGAATCTCGCCCTCGTAGCGCCGGGCGAGACGGTGCAGACCGGCGCCGAGGGCCACGTCCTCGGCCAGGAGGTCCAGCGGCAGGTCGGCCCGGGTGAAGTGCAGCCAACCGCCGGTGACCTCCAGCCGGTCGATGAGCACCAGGTCGAGGATGTCGCCCAGCGCGAGCGGCGGGGCGTCGGGGTCGGCGGCCGGCCATTCCGCCGGCAGTTGTTCGAGGTCGACGCGCAGGCCGTCGATCTTCAGCAGCGCCAGGTCGGCCCGCCGGCGGAAGACCGCCGACCAGTTGGCGTCAATCTCGATGCTCTCGACCGCGACCAGCGGCGGCGCCTCCGGCGAGGCGCCCTCGACGGCCAGCCCTTCGACGACCGCCTGCAGCCGCAGCGGCGACAGCTCACGAATGTGGAGGCCGGCCGGCCGGCCCGTCGCCTCGGAAATGACCCCGGCGACCCGCGTCTCTAGCCAGCCTCGGAAGGCGTCGGTGTGGGCGTAGGCCAGGACGGCGGCAAGGGCGATGGCCAGCGCCGCCGGCAATGCGAGGCTGGCGATGATGAACTTGCGTTTCACGGTGACACGCCCGCCGCATGATTGGAAGCGTTTACAGAGCCGCTCCTCGTTTTTCTGCGCCCCGACCGTTGTGCAGGCCCGACAAGAAACGGCCGCCATCTCCGGCTCGACTGGCCAGGCCCTCGGACTACCATTCGCACGGCTGGCCCCTAACCGGGTTCTCACTCCGACTTCCCCTCGGTGGGCACGAGAACCCCTGCCACGTTCCCTTCACGGGACACCCTATTATACCGCCAGGACGAGATCCAGTCCGAAGAGCAGGCGACGGCGCCGTCGCGCCGGGCCGATCCGCCCTTTTGTCGAGGCCACCGCCTGCACCTCGGCAGGAGCGTCACCGGGATCCGGTTGACGGCCGTGACGGCAACCCCTATTCTTGATGTGAAAAACCGCCGGGCCGGCATCGGCAACGTGATGAAGAGGCGCCGATGAAAGACGACACGAAAACAGACACCGGTCTCGGGGGCCCCGCCCCCATCGGGCTCTTCCTGCTCGACCGAGAGCTGCGGTTCGTCAGGCTCAACGATCGCCTGGCCGAGATCAACGAGAAACCGTTGAAGGCCCACCTCGGCCGCAGCATCAGCGAAGTGTTCCCGCCCGACCTGGCGGCCCTGCTCGAACCGGTCTGCCGACAAACGCTCGAAACCGGTGAGCCCTCCGAAGCCGTTGAGTACACAGGCCCTTCGGTGAACGGCGATGCCCGCCACTGGCTGCTCAGCATACGGCCGGCAGCAAGCGATCCCGCTTCACCCGCCGCCTTCCATGTCACCTGCGAGGACATCACCCGGCGCAAGCGCCGGGAACTGGGTGAAGCGGAGCAGTTCCGCTTCGAACAACTGATCGCCGAGTTGATCGCCCGGTTCGTCAACATCGCGCCCAATGGAGTGGACGGTGCAATCGACACGGCACTTTCCGAGGTGATGTTGTTCCTCGGTGCCGAGCGGGGCAGCGTTATCCTGCTCGACGAGAACTCGGATACGATGGAGGCGACCCACTCCCGTGCCCTGCCGGGCGTCGCCCCGTTTCCCCTCGGCCGGCTCAGCGCCGACTTCCCGTTCTGGGATTCGGTGATCCGTGACGGGCGGATCTACGCCATGAGCGCGATCGACGAGCTGCCCCCGGAGGCGGGCAGGGAGAAAAGGTTCTGCGAACAACTCGGCATCCGCTCCTCGATCCAGGTGCCGCTGGCCGTCGGGGGGGAAGTGATCGGCGTGCTCGGCTTCAGCACGATTCGAGACGAGCGCCAATGGCCGCCGGCGCTCGTCGATCGCCTGCGCATCGTCGGCCACACGTTCGCCAATGTCCTCGACCGCCGGAAAGCCGACCGGGAGATCGCCGACCGGTTGCGTTTCGAACGGCTGATCGCCGAGTTCTCAAAACGGTTCGTGAACATCCCGACGGAAGAGCTGGACGGGGAGATCATCCGGGCGCTGAAAGAGGTCGGCGATTTCCTCGACGTGGAGCGGGTGAGCATCGGCCGTTTACGGCGGGACAGCAGCGATCACCGGGCCACCCACTCCTGGGCCGCGCCGGGCCATGAACCCTTCCCGACATCGGTCAATCTCGCCGAAGCATTACCCTACTACAACAAAGTCGTCAAGAGCGGCGCCGTCTTTCGCATGACGAAGCCCGAGGACCTCCTGCCGGAGGCGGAGGCGGAGCGGGCGTTAGCCGAGCTGGAGGGGATTCGGTCGGCGCTCACCATACCCATCGACCTCAAGGGCACCCTGGTTGGCGGGATTGCCCTGGACAGCCTGGCCCGGGAACGGGACTGGCCCGACCACCTGGTGAGCCGCCTGCGCCTCGTGGGAGAGATCCTGCTCAAGGCCGTCGTTCACCAGCAGGCAGAGCTGGAAGTGGCGGAGCTGCAGAAACGGCTGGAGTCCGAGAACCTCTACCTCCGGGAAGAGGTGAAGCTGCAGCACCGGCACAGCGAGATCATCGGTCAGAGTGCGGTGATCCGCGCGGTCCTCCAGCAGGTGGAGCAGGTGGCGCCCACCGACTCCACCGTGCTGATCACCGGCGAGACCGGCACGGGCAAGGAGCTGGTGGCCCGGGCGATCCACGGCCTCTCCGGCCGCCGCCAGCGGGCGATGATCCGCGTCAACTGCGCCTCGCTGCCGTCGACCCTGGTGGAGAGCGAGCTGTTCGGCCGGGAGAAGGGGGCCTACACCGGCGCCCTGACCAGCCAGGCCGGGCGCTTCGAACTGGCCGACGGCTCCACCATCTTCCTCGACGAGATCAGCGAACTGCCCCTCGAGCTGCAGGCCAAGCTGCTCCGCGTGCTCCAGGAGGGCGAGTTCGAGCGGCTGGGCAGCACGAAGACCCGCACGGTGGATGCACGGATCGTCGCCGCCACCAACCGCGACCTGGACAAGGCGGTGGCCGAGGGCCGTTTCCGCCAGGACCTCTACTACCGGCTCAACGTCTTCCCCATCGACATCCCCCCGCTGCGCGACCGCCGCGAGGACGTGCCCCAGCTGGTCTGGGCCTTCGTCCAGGAATTCAGTGAAAAGATGGGCAAGACCGTGGAGACGATCCCGGTCCGGGTCATGGACCGGCTGAAGGCCGCCGACTGGCCGGGCAACGTGCGGGAGCTGCGCAACGTCATCGAACGGGGCATGATCCTCACCACCGGCCCCGAGTTCCAGGCGCCCCTGCCGCAACCCCCGGCCGCCGCGGCCGAAGACGGGAGCCTCGCCCTGGCCGACGTGGAGCGGGCGCACATCCTCAGCGTGCTGGAACTGACCGGCTGGCGGGTCAGCGGCACCGGCGGCGCCGCCGAACGGCTGGGTCTGAAACCGACCACGCTGAACGCCCGGATGGCGAAGCTGGGCATCCGCCGGCCCTGAGCGTTTCCACCCGCCACCCCCACACCATCTCCCCGCCCCATCCCCTCTCCAAATAATCGTCATATTGACGAAATATTGGAAGGCAATAGCACAACAATAGGGACGCCTTTCCCTCTTCACGTTTTAGCTGTTTTATTTCAACATATTAGCGGATCAGATCGCCAGTGCGCACTTGGCACGGTCCCTGCAATCCAGGGGGTTGGGCATCGGTCCAGATTTCGATTCCGGCTCTTTCATCAGGTCTTCCGGGTCATCCTCGCAAGCCGGGATGATCCGCACGGCGGCAACCCCGTGACCGGTAGCCGCCAGCTCGACAACCACCTGCTACGAATGGAGAACAGACATGGGCACATTCAAACTCACGGGCAGCCTGCTGGTGATCCTGCTGCTGGCCGCCGGGGCCAACGCCGAGATGATCGTGGGCGACGCGTCGACCGACATGCTGACCATCCTCGACACGGACACGGGCGAACTGACGGACTTCCTGCCCATCACCACGCCGCACATCGTCTCGCTGGCCTACAACCACGCGACCGGCGAGCTCTTCTGTTCCGACACGTCGGAGGGCGTGAACCAGATCCTGAGCATCGACCTCGAAACCGGGGTGACGAGCCTCGTCGTCCAGATTGAGGACTTCTGGACCGTCGTGCACTCCATGGCCATCGATCCAGCCACGGGCGAACTCTATGCCATCGACCAGCATCACGCCCATCTGTACCGGGTCGACATCGGCACCGCCAGCCTGGTGTCCATCGACCAGATCAAAGTGGATGGTTACCCGGTGTACTGGATCACCGGTGCGGACTTCGACCCGGTCTCCGGCGAGCTGTATGTCTGCATCGGCGGCCTCGACCACCAGGGCGAGCTGTACACCGTCGATACGGCCACTGCCGAGGCGACGTTCGTCGCCTACACCCACCGCCTGATGGGCATCGGCTTCGACGCCAACGGCGATCTCTACGGCGTGGAAAACGCCTGGGGCGCCGATCATCCCGCCGTCTACCTCATCGACAAGGCCACCGGCGCGTGGACCGATCTCGGTACCGACCACACCGGCCGGAACATCATGAGCATCGACTACGTCGACCTGCCGTCGGACACCATCGACTGCCAGTACACGATCAGCCCGCTGAGCGGCACCCTGCCCTTTACCGTCAACCAGCACGTGTCGCTGAGCAACACCCTTGCGGGCGGCCAGGCGTTGACCCGGCAGGTGGCGGCGAGGATCAACCTGGGCCTGGCCAACGGCTCGCAGATTTCGAACTGGCGCGGGGGGTTCACCAACATCCAGCCGGGAGACACCTCCAGCTGGACCTGGAACCAGAACCTGCCGGCCATCAGCATGCTCGCGGGCACCAACACCTTCACCCTCGTCACCGAGGACGTGACGCCGGCGCCATACAACCAGCCGCCGTACCCGCCCTCCGGCGACACTTGCGTCGCCGAAAACCAGGTGGAGTGCAGTGCGCCCTGACCCGGAACCAGTGAGCGCCCGGGAGCCGTGACCGTCTGAACGGCGACTGATGGCCCGGAAGCTGCTGACGGCAGCGCTTCCGGGCCATTTACGCGCCCGGGCGCCACGCAGGAACTTCGGGACACCGTGGCGCCGCCAATAATTCGTCACATTTACGATATATTGGAAGCGCATCTGGAGCCCATAACCGACCCAACCGCCACGCAAAACGTATCCCACTCATTTTCAACAGTTAACAGAAAAAAGTCCGGCGGGTCAAACTGGCACGTTCGGTGCAATAGAGTCCAGCCGTCCATCCGGCGCCGCATCACCGCCGACACCTATCAGCACGTCAATATCAGTCTTCGGGGGAATCCTGAACCGATGATTCACATGACGCTCGACATCGATGTGACGACCAATCTGGTGGCCAAGGCGCTCGGCGCCATGCGCCAGGTGGCCGGACCACTCGAGGTGCAGCCCGGCTGCCAGGCCTGCCGCATTCTCGCTGACGTCAGGTCCGAGGGGCTGCTTTCGCTGCAGGTGGCCTGGGACACCGAGGAGGACCTCGAGCGCCACATCCGCTCCGACCTGTTCTGGAAGGTCCTGGCCCTGATGGAGGTGTCGAGCCGGAAACCGGAGATCCGGTTCCATACGGTCAGCCGGATCGAGGGGCTGGAGACGATTGAGCGGATTCGCGGCACGGGATGCGCTCAGCACCCGAAAAAAATACTGGACAGGAGTGGTCCCACGCTCCGGAACCGGTAACAGCAGCGGCGGCGGCCGCAATCCCGCGGCCATCCGCCCCGATCGATTGAGAAAAGGGAAGCCGATGGGCGGCTTCCCGCGCATGGCAGTGAAGGGAGTTTTGAAATGCGTACGTTCATCACCTGTCTTTTGGCCCTGTTCCTTTCGGCGGGCCTGGCCCAGGCCGAGGGGACCTTCGACGTGATCGTGGAACTGAGCAACAGCACCACGGTCTTCGACCTGAACCCGGACGGCAGCTGGGCCGCCGGCACGCACAACGGCCAGGCCTACCGCTGGAGCCAGGCCACCGGCCTGGAGCTGCTGTCACCGGAGGAGTGGTGGTGGACGGCCACCGCCGGCATCTCCGATGACGGGACCCAGCTCATCTCCACGGTGCAGTACGGCGACACCACCCCGCGGGTCTTCGGCCCGGCCATCTGGACCGAGGGCAGCGGCTGGGCGTCTTTCGACACGCTCTATGTGGATCCGCCCTACAGCAGCGGCGACGACCTGAGCCACGGTTCCGGCTACGACATCAGCGGTGACGGATCCACCGCCTGTGGTCTGGCCTGGCACCCCAGCTACCGCGCCTCCGGCTTCAGCTGGACCGCGGCCGGCGGCATCGTCGACCTGGGCCTGCCCAGCCCGACGTTCGGCTCCTCCCGCGCCACGAAAATCTCCGGTTACGGCAACGTGATCGTCGGCTTCTGGGAAGACCCGGAGTTCGGCAACCGCCGCCCGGTGCGCTGGGTCGGCGGTGGGGCCGAAGACCTGTTTCTCGGCGCCGCGACCTGGGGCGAGGCGATGGACTGCAGTTCCGACGGTTCGCTGATCACCGGCCAGGTGGGTTTCCGCGACGATCCGGGCTACGGCTTGGCCATTGCCTTCCTCTACTCCGACGACGGCGGCTACGTCGACCTCGGCCTGCTGGAGGGGCAGAACCCCGTCAGCAACCAGAGCATCGGCACCGATGTCTCGGACAACGGCATCGTCGTCGGCTGGAGCGGCGACCAGAGCCCCTGGGGCGAGGTGGTGCCCTTCGTCTGGACCGAGGATGAGGGCATGATGCGCGCCGACGACTACTTCGCCGCACACGAGGTCGAGATTCCGGCCAACATCGACCTGACCAGCATCGACGCCATCTCCGCCGACGGCACCACCTTCGGCGGCCAGGGCATCGACACCAACACCTGGTACTACGTGTCCTGGATCGCCCGGGTCGAGCCCCCGGTCTACACCATGGACGTGGTCTTCCGCGGCTCGGTGGAGTACAACCAGGTGAGCAGCGGCCTTTTCGCCGATGTCAACCCCGGCGACCCGGTGACCGTCGCCTTCCAGGTCTCCACCGACGACTTCATCGACAGCGAAACCTACAACGTTCGCGGGTACAACATCATTCCCGGGTCCTTCACCCAGACCATGGGTTCGGTGACCGTGGGCCTGGCCGACCCGTTCCCCGCCGGTGAGACCCCGCGCTTCATCCTGCGCAACAACGACCCGGTCTCCGACGGCTTCTTCATCGAAAGCACCAACATCGACTGGCCGCTGAACGGCCTGCCGCTGAACGAGCCCGGCCAGATCGGCGAGTGGTTCACCAGCAAGCAGCAGGTCGGCTACACCCAGGCCATCGACTCGCTGAACATCATCGACGCCGTGGGTCTCTACGACTACACCAACCTGGAGTCGTTCTACACCGTGGTGGGTGACGGTTGGGCCGACGCCATCGGCCTGGAGTTCGTCGAACTGCAGATCAGTGTGTTCCATCCCTTCGAGATGGGCATCGACTGCACGACGCCGACCCTCACCCTGCCCGACATGGGCACCTTCGAGGTGTCCGCGGTGAACAACACCAACGACGCGATGCAGGTCCGGGGCGCGCTGAACGTGACGCTCTGCTACGGCAACACGATCAACAACATTCGCCGGGGCACCACCACGCTCGACGCCGGCGAGACCTTCAGCCAGTCCTGGTCGATGAACATTCCCCGCTACAACTCGACCTGCAACTGTGACCTGGTCTGGACCCTCGTGGGCACCGACCTGGCCACCGAAAGCGAGATGGAGGACAGCTGCACCATCACCACCAGCTGTGACTTTTGACGGTCAGCCGTGAACCGGCTTCCAACGATACGGACCGGATTTTCAAGGAGTGAGCAATGAACAAGGTATCTGCATGTCTCTGCATCATCCTGCTGGCGGTCTCCGCCGGCGCCGGCGCTGAAACGGTCACCTTCACCGCCGTCGACAGCCAGGCTTCCGCCGGCCTCGTCAGCTACACCGCCGACGTCACCGGCGGTTTCACCCTCGCCGCCATCACCTGGGACGGCGTGGCCTCCCCCATCAACGATAACGCCTGGGGCTCCGATATGTGGTGTGACGTTTCCGGCCCCCTGGGCGCCACCACCCTCTACCTGGGAAGCGGGAGCCAGTTTGATCCCGGCACTCCCTTCTCCGGCATCAGCGGCGACCTGGTCGGCAGCGATCCGGCCGGCGTCTGGACGTTCGACTTCTATGGCGCCTGGGACCAGGACCAGGACGGCCTGGCCGATGCCACCTGGGACACCATCGCCTTCGACTTTTCCGATACCTACCCCTGCTTTGGCCCCGACGACTGCGCCAGCGCCCTGTTGCTCACCGAAAGCTACAACCAGGGCAACACCACCGGCTGCAGCGACACCTTCCCCAGCTACAGCCTCTGGGCCACGCCGGTGAGCGGTAACGACCACGTCTACGCCCTCGAAATACCCTGCCCCGGCTACGAAATCTCACTCAACTGCTGGCCGAGCGACGGCCAGGACGTTGTCGTCGCCATCAGCGCCGAGTGCGCGGACGGCCCGGTGACCGCCGTGGCCGGCGCCGACGACGTTGGCCCGGGCAGCGGTGAGTATCTCGACTACACCACCAGCCCCGACGACCCCAGCACGATGTACATCTACGTCGACATGCACGGCGAGGACACCGGGGGCGCCTACAGCCTCAGCGTCTACCTCAATGGCGTGGTGCCCAACGACGAGTGCTGGCAGGCCATCGACGTCAGCGGCGGCGGCACCTTCAGCGGCACCACCGAATGCGCGCGGAACTTCGTCGACGCCCCCGAGGGCTGCATCGACTACGCCACCAGCGGCCCCGAGGCCATCTACTCGATCTACGTCAACGACGGCGACACCATTGACCTGACCCTGACACCCACCACCACCGCCTGGGACCCGGCCCTCTACATCGTCGGCAGCTGCTGGGACCCGGCGAACACCTGCCTCGGCGGCGCCGATGCCGGTTTCAGCGGCGACCCTGAGACCGCGACGTTGACCTTCAACTGCGGTGGGTACTACTACATTATGGCCGATTCCTACTACGCTGACGGTGATCTCTCCGCCGGCGACTTCGACCTCGACGTGGTGGTCACCCCGGCCGAGCCGGTGGACACCTTCGACGTGAGCATGGTCTGCGACACGGCGACGCTGACCCTGCCCACGCAGACCAACATCCGCGTCTACGTCACCAGCACCTTCGACTCCCCGCGCCAGATCTGCGGCGATGTCGGCGTGACCACCTGCAATGGCACCCACATCTCCAACCTCCGCGCGGGCAACCTGGTGATCAACGGCGGCGAGACAAAGCTCTTCAGCTGGGGCCAGTACATCCCGGCCCTGCCGCCGACCTGCGACTGCACGCTGGTCTTCGACCTCAATGCCACCGACTGCACGTATTGCGAGGACGCGGGCCTCGACGCAGCCGGCTGGAACGAGACCGCCACCTGCGGCATCACCACCTACTGTCCGTAAACAGTCGACAAACCCCGGGGGGCCGCTTCGGCGGCCCCCCTTTTTCATGTACGTGGGCGGGGCATGGCGCGCAGCGCCTGGCCGGCGCTGGACAACCGGTGAGCAAGGCCGGGGGCGGCGCGGTCAGCCGCACTGCCGGAGGGAGAGCGACGGATCCGGGTCCTGCCGGGGCACCTTCCGACCGGGAGGCGGTTACCTCGCGTCCTCGACCATGTACCCCGTCTCGGCAAGGCGCTCGCGGAGTTCCCGCTCCTCTTCTTCCCCGGCAGGACCGTCGGCCGGCCGGCAGGCCTCCTTCAGCTCGGCGACGAACGCGGGCTCAAGGGGAAAGCTTTTGGTGACGTCCGGAGCGCCTTCGCCGGTAAGGGTGACCTGGAGCTGCGCCGGCTCGAAGGCGCCCGAACCGACGGCGGAGCGTATCGCGGCATCGAGGGGAAACCGGACCAGGGTCTTGGCCGGCATGGTCTTCCGTTCGAGGTCCAGCGTGGCGGCCCAGACCAGGGGCAGGCGCTCGTCGACATCGAGGACGTGTGTCCCGTCCGCGCAGGCCAGCCTGATCGTCGCGTCACCCAGCCGGTGGGACGTGTCGCCGTTGGACATCAGGGCGTGGAGGACGACGATGCACCCATCCTTCTCGACCCACATCTTCGGCTCCTGCGGGATGACGATGGTGTCCGCCCCCCGGCTTATCGGCTGGTAGACGGGCCGCAGGTCCTCCAGCTCGTCTCCCCAGGGCGCGAACCAGTCGTCATTGTCGTCGGCCAGCAGGTCCGGCCCGTCCAGGTTGACCCCGATGACCACGTTCCGCCCCGGGCGCCCCTCGGAGGGCACGAGGATCTTCAGCTTTTTCTTCTGGCCGCCTTTCAACCGGGGCAGCGCATATTCAACGTGTCCCACGGTCTCCTCGGCGACCACGTCCACCACCTCCACGTCCAGCGTCCCCTCTTCCGACCATCCCACGCCGAAGTTGGACACCTGGACGATGACCTGCCAGCCGCGGTTCTTCAAGTGGGCGTCGAGCACCTGGGTGCCCACGATGTTGAAGAGATCGGGGTCCCGGCCCCCCTGCAGCTCCCGCTGCAGCTCCTCGGCAACCTCCGGCTCAACCCGCTCCTCGAAGCGCTCCTCCAGCGCGGCGTTGAAATCGCCCCCGTCGAACTCGGGGTAGAGCTCGACCTCCACACCGTAGACCGCGGTGATCTCACCATCCTTGCGGTAGCTCATGGCGATGGGCGGCGGCAGGCCCTTTTCCGGGTCACCGGGGGTGAAGTCGTCCGGGACCTTCAGCTCCGGGTGCGTTTCGCCCCACGCCCTGATCAGCCGTTCGATGAGCAGATGGTTGCGGGAGAGGATCCGCTTTCCCTTTTTGCCGCGCACGCCCCAGGTCTTCCAGCGGGGCGAGTTGATCATGTAGAGCTCGTCCATCAGCGGCTCGTTCTCCAGCTCGAGAAACAGCCGGGCCAGGGCGCGGTCCGGGTCGCCGCCGGCCACCGGCCGGCCACTGTGTTTGCGGAAGCGCATCATGAAATCCATGGTCTGGAGAACCATCCGCTGGTTGTTCATCGCGTCGTTGCCCAGCGAGTCGGGATCGTGCCCGATGATCGTCGAAATCCCGTGGCCCAGCCGCACGCCGAAAACGCCGTGCGGTTCCCAGTCGGCGGCGAAGTGCAGGAACTGGCCCAGCACGATCAACTGCCGTTCGGGATCGCTTTCGCCCAGCACCCGTTCCCACAGTTCGAAGTAACGGGATTCCGACCGCTGGAAAGCGTGCCAGTTGGCCTTGTTGTGGCGCTGGGCCGGGTTCTTCTCGGCGTGGGTCGAGCGGTTGCGGTCGATCATGTAGTCGGCGCTGGCGATGAGGTGGGCTTCCTCCCAGTCGAACCCCGCCAGCAGCGCCGTGGCGAAGCGCAGGTAGTAGTGGGTGTCGCCGGCGTAGGCGCCGGCCAGGGTGCTGATGCTGAGCAACAACAGCACGGTCGGGACGAGTCGTCTCAGCATCGGATATCCTCCGTCAGGCGCAGGTCAGCAGCATATCGGGTTCGGCATCGTTCCCCCAGCGTACACCGTCCCCGAAGATCGATGCAACGCGAACAGCGAAAAGGCCCGGCGGCCCGTCACCGGGGGAAGATCAGGATCGCCGCCGCGCGGAACCCCCACCCCTCGGGACCGTTGTCCGGGGCGTCGGCCCAGTAGCGCGCGCCGACCTGGAAGCTGACCGGCAGCTTGCCCACCTTGACCATCTGGCTGGCCATGAAATTGATCGGCACCGACCACTCCTCGCTCTTCCAGTTGTACGTCGACTCGGTGTTGAGCACCAGGCCGAACGCCGTGGGTGAGGTCCAGGAGCAGAAGGGCTGGATGAAGGTGTTGCTGATATCGTCCCGCGAATCGCTGCCGTAGTAGGACCAGATGTGGTTGGCCAGCAGGCCGTAGGTCAACGGGCCGCTCTGCTTCAGCCCGACGAAGGTGGGGCCGCTGCCCCACTGCTGGCCCCCCAGCAGATCATCGGTGGCGGTGGGGAGCAGCAGCACCGGGCCCACGCCCCAGATCAGGCCGCCCGGTGTCGGCTTCTTGGGGGAAAAGAAGAGGCTTAACAGCACGTCGCCGAGGCCGAAGGTGTCCTCGCCGGCCGGGATGTCCCACTGGCTCACCACCGGGAGGATGGTGCGGGTGATCAGGTTCCAGTCGTCGGTGAGGTCCATGGGGATCACCGGCTGGATGTTGGTCACCAGCTTCGACCCCTGGTCACCGGGACCGAAGTTGTCATCGTAATTGAACTGGATGGGGAAGGAGATCATCGAGGCGATGGGATTGGAGAGCTTCTGGGCCAGCTCGGCGGCGTCCGCGCCCTCCTCTTGGCCCTCCTCCGCCTCTTCCGCCCATGCCGGCCCGGCGTGGGGAAGCAGGATGAGTGCGGCCATCAGGAGCATGATACAAAACAATCGATTCGACCTGAGCATGATGAATTCACCCTCTTCCTTTCCGTGTGCGTGTGATCCCGGGCCACGGCCGGACTGCCCGAAAACGATTATAGCGTGAACCGGGCCGCGGTCTCATTCGCCGCCCCCGACCCACCGCAGCCCTCAAAACCGGTACCCCACAATCAGTGTCACCTGGTCCCGCGCCCCGGTGCCGGCCAGCAGGGTGGCGTTCCAGTTGCTGCCGATCTCCTTGGTCAGCCCCGCGAGGAAAGAGGTCTTCGACGACGAGAGGTCGATTTCGAAGTCGAGCGGTTCGCGGCCGTCCCCCAGGGGCACGGTGCCGATGATCACCTGGTCCCAGTCCTGGTACTGCGCACCGGTCTGCACCCGCAGGCCGATGTCGCCGAAATCGTAGCCCACGAGGAAGGTGGCGATGAGAATGTCCAGCTCCGACCCGGTCTCCGCCACCCGGTTGGTGGCGAACTGCGCGGAGAGGGCGCCGAAGAGGTTCTCGTGCTGGAACCCGGTGCTCAGACCGGCGCCGAGCATGGTCGAGCTGGTGGAGGCCGGGAAGGACTCGAACTCCCGCAGCCGGGCGCCGGTGAGCAGCTCCACGGCGTTGCGGAACCCCTGGGTCAGGCGCAGGGTGACGTCCGACTCGGTGCGGACCTCGCCGGCGACAAGCTCGAGGTTGAGGAAGGGCAGCACCCAGACGTCGGCGCGGGCCGACAGCGCCCCGGCGCTGTTCGACACCTCCGAGCCGTTGGGGTCGACGATGGAGAGCACCTCGCCGGAGACGTCGATGCCGCGGACGGCCACGCTCTCGATCGACATCTCGGCTTTCTGGAAGTGGGTGACCAGGCCGATGCCGTACGGCTTGGGCAGCTCGAACCCCTGCTGCCGCGCCGCGTCGCCCCAGACGGGCAGGGCGCGGCTGAGCTTCAGCTGGACCGTGCGGGGGTCGGCGAATTCGGGCCGGGCCGGCGCCGTTCTCGTCCGGTCGAGGGCGATCTCGGCGCCGGCGCCGTCGAGGTAGCGCAGCACCCGGCCGTGCAGGCGGGTGGGCCTCGACGTCCCGCGGCCCTGGATCTCGATCTCCACCTCGTCCACCAGCCAGCCGGTGCCGGCGGCCACCCGGGC
>Ga0180436_10000457_pt1 | contig 42487 bp, 31 predicted proteins | sample SS_ome_2_FD_132434 | JGI IMG/M metagenome (GOLD analysis project Ga0180436, IMG submission 132434) | Hypersaline lake sediment archaeal communities from the Salton Sea, California, USA - SS_3_S_2 metaG | ecosystem: Environmental > Aquatic > Non-marine Saline and Alkaline > Hypersaline >...
ATATTACCTTGGCAGCCGCCCTTTCAGCCGATGTGGTCATCGCGCAAGTAAATACCAATATGCCCAGGGTGCTCGGGCGAAGTTTTCTGCATGTAAACGATGTGGACCACATCGTCGAATACGATGAACCCTTATTGACCATCGGGCAGATGCCTGAATCAGAGCCTGCCGATAATATTGGCAGGTTAATTTCCCGCCTCATCGACGATGGGTCCACGCTGCAATTGGGCCCGGGCATCACCCAGCGGGCCACGCTGTTGGCACTTTCTGAAAAGAACGATCTGGGCGTACATACCCAATACTTGTCGGAAGATTTCATGCATCTGGTATCCAGGGGCGTTATTACCAACCGTAAAAAGGGTTTTAACGAGGGCAAAATCGTGGCCAGCACAGCCATCGGTACTGAAAATCTTTATGAATTTATCAACGACAACCCATCCATCGAGTTTCATCCGTCTAACTACGTCAATAATCCCAATATTATCAGCCGCCATCACAAAATGGTTTCCATCAATGTCGCCATGGCCATCGATTTGACCGGCCAGGTAGCGGCAGACGCCCTGCCCCATAATAATTTTTCGGGCGTCAGCGGCGCCGTGGATTTTATTCGGGGATCGACCCAGGCACCCGGCGGCAAATCCTTTCTGCTATTGACCGCCACTGCGGAAAAAGGCCAAAAAAGCCGTATTGTCCCCATGTTCAAAGACACCACCGTGGTGGTACCCCGGGGCGATGTTCAATATGTGGCCACCGAATACGGCGTGGTGAACCTTTTTGGAAAAAGCCTGCAGGAAAGAGCCACGGCCATGATCAGTATTGCCCATCCCCAATTCAGAGATGAACTCTTTCATCAGGCCAAAAAACTCGGTTTGATTGCCAAAGAGCGCGACTTAAAGGAATCCATCTACGGGGTCTATCCCAGGGAATTGGAAGAAACCATTGAGCTGGATGGTGTCATCGTTACCTTACGACCGGCCAAACCGGTTGATGAACGCCGTATTCAGGAACATTTCTATAATCTGGAAAAACGCGATGTGATTGCCCGATTTTTTCATGAAAAAACAACCTTTGTCCGTGATGAAGTCGCTGATGTTTCCCAGGTGGATTACAAAAAGGATCTCACCATCGTGGCCGTCATTGGCGAGTTTGGCTTTGGTGAAGTGGTGGGTGTCGGTGAATCGCTGCTGGATCCGTCCAATAATATGGCTGAGGTTGCATTCTCCGTCAGCCAAAAATTTAAAAAGAAGGGTTTAGGAAAATTGCTGCTTAAAAAACTCTGCCAGACCGCCCAGTTGAACGGGATTGCCGGTCTGTTTGCCTATACGGCACCTGATAATCGTGGCATGATCAATTTATTTAAAACCTTACCCTTTAAAACAACAAAGAAATTTGAAGACGACCTGGTTTTGTTGCGCTGTGATTTTCGGGATAAAAATGAACAATAGGGGTCAAGGGGCCAAGTGAGGCTAATAGACTGAAGACTGTTAGGACGCTGATAGCTTTCAGCTGAAAGCTTTCGCTTGAATCCTGGAATCCTCGAATCCTTGAACCCTCAAAATAAACATACTAGAAAGATAAAACATGACAACCCATAAAATTACGTTTTTACCGCACAATATAAGTGTCGATGTTCCTGAAGGCGAAACCATTCTCCGGGCCGCTCTTGAAGCGGGTGTTCATATCAATGCCTCGTGTGGTGGTGAAGGCGTTTGCGGCAAATGCCGGATAATGATCGAATCCGGAGAAGTTTCAGGCGGTACCAGCGAAAGACTTAGCCAGGCAGATATGGACAAGGGCTATCTTATCGCCTGCCAAAGTATCGTTCAAAGCGACCTGACTGTCCGAGTGCCTGTGGAATCTTCCGTTGATGCCAGTGTGTTAAATTTACGCCAAAGCCCGCGACAAACCGCAAAAATCAAGCAGTTTAATTTAAACGACCTCAAAGAGAAAGGTCTGTTTGTTCCGCCGGTTGAAAAAAAATATATCGAATTACCGGAACCGTCTGCGGATGACCGCCTACCGGATGTGAGTCGTCTGGTGAGTTTTCTGAAGCTGAGTCACGGCGAACATCGTTTGGTGGTCAGCTTACCAGTAATCCGTAAGATTCCAGAAATATTGAGGAAAAATAGCTTTAAGGTTACGGCTACCCTGGAACGGCCAGTATATGCGGGTCGTAAAACCCACATCATTAATATCCAACCCGGCGATGCAACCAACGCCAACCTGGCCATCGCCATCGACATCGGGACCACCACCGTTTACGGTCAGCTTATCGACACGATCTCAGGCGACATCATCGCTGAAGCCGGAGATTTTAACGGCCAGATCAGTTATGGCGAAGACGTCATTAGCCGCATCGTGTTTGCTGAAAAAGCGGATGGCCTCGAAAAATTGCACACCGTCATTATCAAAACCATCAATGGGATCATTAAAAAACTTGTTAAAAAATGCCGGTGTGACATCGACAACATTTCCAATATTACCCTTGCCGGCAATACCACCATGACCCAACTTTTCCTAAAAATCGATCCCAGGTACATCCGGCGCTCACCATATGTGCCGGCATCGACCCTGTATCCCCCGATAAAGGCTATCGACCTTGGCATCGAGTTGAACGAACACGCCAGCGCACTCGTATACCCGGCGGTATCGAGCTACGTGGGCGGTGATATTGTCGCCGGGGTCATGGGGTCCGGTATTTATCTGACCGACAAACTGACCCTGTTTCTGGACATCGGAACCAATGCTGAAATTGTCATTGGCAACCGGGAATGGTTCGCTTGTGCTGCCTGTTCGGCCGGACCGGCATTTGAAGGCGGTGGCATTGAGTTCGGTATGCGCGCCACCAAGGGTGCCATCGAGGACTTCTCCATTGATCCGGACACCCTGGAACCCATGAATATCTGTATCGGCAATGTCCGCCCCAAGGGCATCTGCGGCTCCGGCCTCATTATCATGGTGGCCATCCTGTTTGAAAACGGCATCATCAACAACCTGGGGAAGTTCGACCGCAATCTGGACACGCCGCGAATCCGTGAAAACGCAGGGGTGTTCGAGTATGTGCTTGCGTGGCAAAAAGATACCCAAATCGACCGGGATATTGTTTTGACCGAAATCGATATCGAAAACCTTATTCGGGCTAAAGGCGCCATTTACAGCGGCTGCTTGACCCTGCTTGAGGAGATCGGCATGTCCATTCAGGACCTGGATCAAATCATTCTGGCCGGTGGATTCGGCAGCTATGTGGACCTTGAAAAGGCCATGGTCATCGGCCTTTTACCCGAGTTGGATCCCGGCAAGGTCACCTACGTCGGCAATGGATCCCTAATGGGGGCCAAGATGAGCGCTCTAAGTAATCACATCCGCCAGGACGTGGGGGAGGTTACCAAGAAAATGACCAATTTTGAGTTATCGGAGACCCATTCTTATATGAATAATTATATTGCCGCGCTTTTTTTACCCCATACCAATATGGAGCACTTTCCCAAACTTCAGGATCGCATGAAGCAACGTAAACGCGGTTCCAGTAACGGAAAACGTTCATAAGCCCATAAGGTCATACCGGCACCTATCCAGCCACTCGACCGGCGATTGCACCGTCATTTTTTCGGAAGCGGGGCGCGAAGTGATGCTTTAGCGCTATCCAGTAATGGTATTCGGCCATCGGCTAAAGGCTCTTCCTGGATCCCCTTTACAAAGGGGATGACAAATGTTGGAAAGCCTTGGGTCGAATTCCGGATTCCCGTTTTCTCGGGATGACAACTTTTTAAACGTTTATGAGGCAGATTGAAGTCATCAGCCTCTATGGTCATTCCCATGAAAGCTTGTCCCCTTGAAAAAGGGGATGGGAATCCAGTCAAGGCTGTTAGCTTTCTGCTCAAGGCCGATACCGAATCCTATTTATGTCTCCTTAACCCCTTCAATTTGAACGCTATTCTGCCGGCCATATAATGCCCTAAAAATTGTCTCCAAACACCTTTCCGCAAGGCCCGGGACACGTGTCAACCGGCACCGGCATCAGCAGGCTGAACACCGAACGGACCTGTATGTGCCCGTTGACCTAACATCCAAAATTTGTTCAAAATATAAATGAAATTCATCGTTTTCTGAACAGTGAATCTGTAGTCAGCTTTCTTGGTTGCATCTATTGACAAAGCCATCAAGTCCATATAGATAATACTATTCGACATTACCTGACATCAGGAGCTGTGTATCGCCTCAAATTATAATTGAACCGAGATAAGTCGGATAATCTACCAAACAGAAAAACAACCCATGAAAGGAGGTAAAAATTGGCATTTGAATTTTATAAAGAATCTTATACCGGCGGTGTAAAAGAGATCACGCTCGGCGAGGGAGACAAAGCCGTTACCGTCGGTGGGGAGACATGCTATCCTTTCTACCAGTTTGAAGGAGCCATGCCCAACAAACCGAAAATCGCTATGGAAATTTGGGATATGGAACCTGAAGACTGGTCGGAAGCAGCCTTAAAACCGTTTCAGGATGTTGTTTCCGACCCAGCTGCCTGGGCCAAGAAATGCATCGATGAATACGGCGCCGAGCTGATTGTACTCCAGCTGAAAAGCATTGACCCCAATGGCAATGATGCCAGTCCCGAAGATGCGGCCGCAACCGTCAAAAAGGTGGCCGAAGCCATTGATGTTCCGCTGATCGTCTGGGGCTGTGCCAATCCGCAAAAGGATGAAGACGTGCTGAAACAAGTTGCCGAAACTTGCTCGGACTTTAACCTGGCCATCGGACCGGTTGAGGATAAAAATCATAAGGGAATCGGTGCCGCGGCCATGGGCTACGGCCATACCGTCGTATCTTCATCTCCCATCGATGTAAATATTGCCAAGCAGGTCAATATTCTGCTCGAAAACCTGGGTATGCCCATGGACCGCCTTATCATCGATCCCACCACCGGTGGACTCGGATACGGTCTGGAATATTCCTATTCGGTCATGGAAAGACTGCGCATGGCTGCCATGGCACAGGGGGACGACAAACTCCAGTTTCCCATCATCAACAATCTGGGCAATGAAGTTTGGAAATGCAAAGAAGCCAAATTGACCGCCGACGAGGAGCCCACCCTGGGCGATCCTGAAAAACGCGGTATCCTCATGGAGGCCGTGGGTGCGATTTCCTATCTGATGGCCGGATCGGACATCATGATCATGCGTCACCCGGAAGCTATCCGCATGGTGAAATCCTACATCGACCTGTTGGTGGATGGTGGTAGCGCCGGTGATGTGGCTGGCATTGCCAAACAATTGGATGATGTGGATATCGATTATGCAGCCCTGGCTCCCGAGCCGGATTTGACCATCGAGGAAGAAACCAAAAAGGCCGCACCAGCCAAAAAAGCTGCTGAAAAACCCAAAGCTGCCAAAAAAGCCGCACCCAAAAAAGCTGCGCCCAAGAAAGCCGCACCCAAGAAAAAGGCTGCTAAAGAGGCTGCCCCGGCAGAAGCAGCACCAGCCGGTGACGAAAAAGCCGATGCTGAAGCCCAAGCCCAAGCCAAAGCCGACGCCGAAGCCAAGGCTGAAGCCGAAGCCAAAGCCAAAGCTGACGCCGAAGCCAAAGCCAAAGCCGACGCCGAAGCCAAGGCCAAAGCCGATGCCGAAGCCAAAGCCAAGGCTGAAGCCGAAGCCAAAGCCAAAGCCGCGGCCGATGCCAAAGCCGAACGGGAGGCCGAAGAAGAGGCCTTGCGTCAGAAGCGCGCAGCCGAACGCGAAGCCCTGGCGGCCAAACGTGAAAAAACAGAGGGAGAAACTGTCCCGATGACCGCTGCAGCCGAACAAAAAACTGAAAATGACAGAATCCTGGAACGGCTCAACTGGGTCCACAGACGGGTCAAACTGTATTAAAAAGTTAAATGCCAGTTTATCTCGATTCTGGCCTAATAAGCATTTCATAAGTACGAGGAGGAACCTCTTATGGCAGAATTAACAAAAGCAAAAGCAGCCAAGGCACCAAAATTGGCTGATCCACAACAAGCAACCATCGATATCCCCAGTCAGGAAATGATTGTGCGCGCGCAACAGTTGGGCGTCGAAACAGTTTTCGATCGGGCGGTAAAGATGAAACCATGCAACATCGGTATTCAGGGTATCTGCTGCAAGAACTGCGCCATGGGCCCCTGCCGCTTACCGCTTCCCAAGGGCGGTATCGAAGGTGAGGATGAAAGAAAAGGCCTGTGCGGTGCCACGCCCAACACCATTGCCGCTCGAAATTTTGCCCGCATGGTGGCTGCCGGTGCAGCTGCGCACTCCGACCATGGCCGCTCGGTAGCCGAGGTCTTTATGTCTGCTGCCCGCAAAGAAACCGATGATTATAAAATTAAGGATACCGCCCGTCTGCTTGATATCGCACCCTATTTGGGTGTCGCCATCAAAGTGGAAGTGGATGGCGAAGAAAAAGACAGGGATATTGATGAAATCGCACTTGAAGTGGCCGAAGCCGCAATGAATGAGTGGGGCAAACCCGAAGGTGAATTGATCTACGCCAAAAGAGCACCGGCACCCCTTTATGAGAAATGGAAGAAAAACGGGGTTATTCCCAGAAATATCGACCGGGAAATCGTCGAAATCATGCACCGCACGCATATGGGTGTGGATCAAGATTACAAAAACATTATCAAACAATGTACCCGGGCATCTATCGCCGATGGCTGGGGTGGATCCATGCTGGCCACCGATCTTCAGGATGTCCTCTTCGGAACACCTTACCCGCTCGCATCCGAAGCCAATATCGGTATTATGAAGGAAGATCATGTCAACGTCATCGTTCATGGTCACGAACCGGTGCTGTCCGAAATGATTGTGGCCGCCTCCCAGACCAAAGAGATGCTGGATTACGCCAAGGAAAAAGGGGCCAAGGGCATTCAGCTGGGCGGCATCTGCTGCACTGCCAATGAAATTCTTCAGCGCCACGGTGTACCACCGGCCGGCAACTTCCTGCAGCAGGAACTCGTCATCGTTACCGGCGCCTGTGATGCCATGGTGGTTGATATTCAATGTATTTTCCAAAATCTGGCCAACGTAGCCAAGTGCTTCCACACCAAGCTCATCACCACCCATCCCATCGCCAAGATGGAGCAGGACAACGTGATTCATATCGAGTTTGACGAGCACCACGCCATGGATGATGCCAAACGGATTCTGCGAATGGCTATCGACAATTTTGAAAAACGCGGTACCGAAGTCATGATCCCCAAACAAAAAGCCACCCAGATCGCCGGGTTTGGTGTTGAATCAATACGATATCACTTGGGCGGTACCTTCCGCGGCACCTATTATACCCTCAACGACAATATCATCAACGGTCGTATCCGGGGAATTGCCGGTGTGGTGGGGTGTAACAATGCCCGCTCCAAGCATAACAACGAGTGCATCACCATCATCAAGGAATTGATCAAAAATGATGTCATCGTCTTGACCACCGGATGCAATGCCATCGCCTGTGCGACGGAAGGGCTGCTAACCCCGGAAACCGCGGCAGTCTACTGCGGACCAGGATTGTCGGAAGTTTGCGAAACCGTCGGTATTCCCCCGGTACTCCACCTGGGTTCATGTGTTGATAACAGCCGCATTCTCCTGGCGGCCACCGAGGTAGTCAAAGCTGGCGGCCTGGGTAATGACATCAGTGACCTTCCGGCCGCCGGTAGTGCACCGGAATGGATGAGCGAAAAAGCGATTTCCATTGGCCACTACTTCGTCTCTTCCGGCGTCTATACCGTCTTTGGCGGACTCCTGCCGGTCACCGGAGCACCCGTATTTCAAAATTACCTGTTCAAGGAACTGGAATCGGTTTACGGTGGTAAGTGGGATTTTTACACCGACGCCCTCGAGCACGCACATGCGATGATCGCCCATATCGACAAAAAACGTGCAGAACTCGGAATTGATAAGGCCAGAGAACGGGTCCTCATGGATATGGCCGATCGCCAGGCACTGGAGGCATAAGCCTGATTTGTAAAACATAAGGAGGAACAACATGTCTAAGTTAGTCGCATTTGCCGCCATACAGGGCGGATATAAAGTAGTCTCAACCGCTGAAGGGCAATACAACAAGGCTTTGGAGACATTTGATGCCAGCTCCAAAATCGAATTTCCCAACACCGGATATTATCTGCCGGTCATCTATTCGTTAACCGGCATGAAGGTGGAAACCCTGGAAGATATTAAAAAACCGCTGGAATTTGCACGTGGTCTTCTGCCGCCACATGTCAAGGGCAAAAACCATCTGCCCTACCTGGGCCCGCTACTGGATGCCGGCATGGCCGCCATTTTCAGTTATGAAATCCTGGAAGCCTTGCGCATCCTGCGGGAACCGGATTTTTATCTGCCCCAGGAAGACCCGGACATCGAAGCCGGTAAACTTTGGGTCGGCCCGGCCGACGACATTATCCTGCGGAAACGCGGGGTAGAATTTGTGGACGGCACCGCGCCCGGTTTTGCCGCCGTCGTTGGCGCCTGTCCGGATCCCGAGACCGCCAAGATGATTGTGGAGGACTACCAGAAAAAGAACCTCTACATTTTCTGCGCCGCCCACCACAACGGCACCTCGGTCATCGAGCAGCTCATGGAAGCCGGGGTTCAGATCGGCTGGAACACACGCATCGTACCCTTTGGGCCGGATATCTCCTCGGCCGTATTCGCCCTTGGCTTTGCCAACCGGGCTGCCATGGCCTTTGGTGGGGTCCAACCGGGTGATTACAAGAAGATCCTGCACTACAACAAGGACCGTGTGTTTGCCTTCGTAAATGCCTTTGGCGACATCGGCACCGAATGGGGCGTAGCCGCTGCCGGCTGTGTAAACTGGGGTTTCCCAACCCTGGCCGACACCGACATCCCCGAAATTCTGCCCACGGGTATCTGTACTTACGAACACGTGGTTGCCAATGTACCCCATGATGAAATCTGCCAGAAGTCCGTGGAAGTCCGCGGTCTCAAGGTAACCGTTTCGGAAATCGACATTCCCTGCTCCTTTGGCCCGGCCTTCGAGGGCGAGCGCGTCCGTGGCGCCGATCTCTTTTGTCAGATGGGCGGCGGCAAAACCCAGGCCACCGAACTGGTCAAAATGGCAGACATGAAGGAAATCGAAGATGGCAAAGTCGTGGTGGATGGACCCGACGTGGGTGACCTCAAAGAAGGTGAGACCCTGCCCTTGGGTATCTTTGTGCAGGTGGCCGGCCGCGAAATGCAAACCGATTTCGAACCCATCCTGGAACGCCAGATCCACCACTTGATCAACTATATACAGGGCGTCATGCACATCGGGCAGCGCGACATCGCCTGGATCCGGGTAGGTAAAGGCGCCATTGAAAAAGGCTTTACCGTCAAGGACATCGGCGTGGTCCTGCATGCCAAATTCCATCAGGATTTCGGCAAAATTCTCGACAAGGTTCAGGTGACCCTCATTACCGACAAGAAAAAGGTAGACGCGCTCACCAAGACCGCCCGCGCCGAGTACAAGACGCGCGATGAGCGTGTGGAGAAGATGACCGACGAGGACGTGGAAATCTATTATTCCTGTACCCTGTGCCAATCTTTTGCTCCCACGCATGTCTGCTCCGTCAGTCCGGAGAGAACCGGTCTCTGCGGCGCATATAACTGGATGGACTGCAAGGCTTCTTACGAAATCAACCCCACCGGCCCCAATCAGCCCATCGAGAAAGGCGAATGCCTCGATCCGGTTCTGGGCCAGTGGAAAGGCGTTAATGAATTCGTAAACAAAGCCTCACGCGGCGCCATCACCCACTATAATTTCTACTCCCTGGTCATAGATCCCATGACCACCTGCGGCTGCTGCGAATGTATCGCCTCCTTGCTGCCGTCCTGTAACGGCGTCATGACCGTCAACCGGGAATACACAGGCGAAACACCCTGCGGCATGAAGTTCACCACCCTGGCCGGTGTTATGGGCGGCGGGGCTTCATCACCCGGGTTTGTGGGACACTCCAAGTTCAACATCACCCAGAAGAAGTTCATCAAGGGTGACGGCGGCCTCCTACGGGTGGTCTGGATGCCCAAAATCCTCAAAGAGGAAATCAAAGAACGCCTGGACAAGGCCGGTAAGGAACTGGGCGTTCCGGATCTGTATGACAAGATCGCCGATGAAACCGTTGGCGTGACTGAAGAAGAGATCCTGCCGTGGTTGGAAGAAAAAGGCCATCCGGCCATCTCCATGGATCCGATTATTGGATAGGATAGGCAACTTTTGAAATAGGGGACAGGCCCAAGGGCCTGTCCCTGTGCATAAATTTAAGAAGGAGACCAAAATGGCATTAACTGGAATTCAGATTTTCAAACTCCTGCCAAAGACAAACTGTAAGGAGTGTGGTGTGCCCACCTGCCTTGCTTTTGCCATGAACCTGGCATCCGGTAAGGCAGAGCTTGACAGCTGCCCCTATGTATCCGATGAAGCCAAGGAGCAACTGGCCGAAGCTTCGGCACCGCCTATCCGGCCGGTCAAAATCGGAAAGGGCGTGCGGGCTTTCACAACCGGTGGCGAAACCGTACAGTATCGCCACGAGAAAACATTTTACAATCAGACCGTATTGGCCGCCATGGTCGGTTCGGACATTGCCGATGCCGATCTGAGCGCCAAACTGAAAGCTTGGAATGCGTTGCAGTACGAACGCGTGGGCCTCAATCTGAGACCCGAGCTGGTCGCGCTGAAGGACGCCGACGGCGATGCAGATGCCTTCGCCGCCAAGGCCAAGACCATTGCGGAGACGTCCGAGTTCAACCTCGTCCTCATGTCGGATAATACCGACGCCATGAAAGCTGCCGTGGGCGCGGCCGGGTTCAAGCGCCCCCTGCTATACGCCGCCACCGAGGCCAATTTGGAGGCTTATGGTGAACTGGCCAAGGAAGCCGATCTGCCCCTGGCGGTCAAAGCCGACTCGGTCGAAGCCCTGGTGCCCCTGACCGAGAAACTGACCGATTTGGGCCTCAAGGACATCGTCCTGGATCCTGGCTCGCGTGAAGTCAAGCAGGCCCTGGAAGACCAGATCATCATTCGCCGGGCCGCCCTTAAAAACGGCAACCGCGCCGTGGGATTCCCCACCATCACATTTCCCTGTGAAATGGCGAGCAACCTGGAAATGGAGTCCCTGATCGCCAGCATGTTTATCGCCAAGTACGGCGGCATCAGTGTGTTGTCGGATTTTTCCGGGGACACGCTGTTTCCCTTGCTGCTGGAGCGGCTCAATATCTACACCGATCCGCAGCGGCCCATGACGGTTACCGAAGGCATTTATGAAATCAACAATCCGGACGAGAATTCACCGGTCATGGTAACCACTAATTTTGCACTGACCTATTTCATCGTCTCCGGCGAAATCGAAGGTAGCCGCGTACCGGCCTATCTGCTGATAAAAGATTCCGAAGGACTGTCCGTCATGACCGCCTGGGCTGCCGGCAAATTTGCCGGTGATGATGTGGGTATGTTTGTCAAGAAAAGCGGAATTATGGATAAGGTCAAGCACACGGAACTCATCATTCCGGGCTATGCAGCCGCCATTGCCGGCGATGTCGAAGAGGAGCTTCCCGGCTGGACCATCACCGTCGGTCCCAGAGAAGCAGCCCATATTCCAGGTTTCTTGAAATCCAAATAATGAAATTTGAATTCACATCGCGCGTAAGGGACTTTACAAGAAGTCGGGCTGAGATTCTCTCCAAAGCTCCAGCCGGGTCGCAAGGCAGAATTCAACTTTAACCGTCAATCAATGTTAGGGAGGAAATATGTTACTCATAGGCGAAAGTTTAAACGTCATTTCCAAGAAGATCGGCCGGGCGTTCAAGGAGCGTGACCCCAAGCCAATCCAGGAGGAGGCCCTTTTTCAAAAGGAAAAGGGCATGGACTATATCGATATCAACCTGGGTCCGGCTAAAAAAGATGGTCATGAACTCATGCCCTGGGTGGTGGAAACCGTGCAGGAAGTGGTGGACGACATACCCCTGGCCCTGGACACCTCCAATATCGACGCCATCGAGGCCGCCATCAAGGTCTGCAAGCTGCCGCCCCTGATCAATTCCATCATGGTCCGGCCGGAGCGCTATGAACGCATGGTACCCATCGTAGCGGAAAACGACTGTCAATTTATCGCGCTCATGTGGGGTCCCGACGGACTGCCCCGGGATGAGAACGAACGTGCCGCCCTGGCCGTTGAGCTGCTCTATTTTGCCAATGAAGCCGGCATCCCCAATGAGAAAATATGGGTCGACGGCATCGTCACACCGGTCAATATCCAACAACCCCAGCTGATCAGCCTGATGGAATTCCAGGGCATGCTGCAGGATATCGCCCCGGGATGTAAGAGCACCTGTGGTCTCTCCAATATAAGCAATGGCCCGCCGGACCACCTGCGGCCGATCCTGAACCAGACCTACATGGTCATGCTGCAAAAATACGGCATGTATTCAGTCATCGCCGATCCGCTAGATGATTTGCTCATCGACATCGCCAAGGGCAACCGTCAAGACATCGTAGACCTGATCTATGGTATCCTGGATGGTAACGACCCGGATATGGATAGCCTCTCCAAAGAAATGCAGGATTTTGCCAAGACCACCAACGTCATCCTGGGCAATTCCCTCTATTCGGACTCCTGGCTCGAAGTCTAGCAACCTGACGCACCCAATAAAAAAAGCCCCTCTGTTTCAGAGGGGCTTCCTTTTACACCATCAGCTTTTGTTGTATAGCAATTGTCATAAGTATATTTCGATTCAAGACTATGGTAAAGGAGTACCGCTATTTTTTTAAAAAGCGTTATAGCATCTGTCAGAAGAACGTTCCGTTTCGCAATATCTCTAAATTCTGATTCTAAATTTTTCTATATTTGCGCCCCTCCTGCTTTACCCATCTGGGCAACAAATCCATCACTCTGAAAGAAATAATACATTCAAATTGTGGCTTAAGATTCCTTTTTTGCGAAAGTGTGCTGCCGAAATTCGAAGGATTTCGGCCTAAATCCCGAAATACCCGGTGCTTGCTACAGGGATAGGGATTTTAGCCCGCCATAAAAACGACGGGTAAACCTATCGCGTCGGAGCGACCTAGTCGCGTTTCATAAAATCGTGCTACGATTTTATTTGCAATCCTCCTGGCGCATTTTATGCATATAAGGGTCTCGGAAGCAGAAAAACATTCCGGTGACGCTATGCGATGTACGCAATTGTGTTTAAATCCACTTCAAAAGCCGGTTGACAGATTCAGAATTTAATATCGGAGCTTTTTGTCCAGGGGTTCTGAAAGGACCCCCCCTCATAAAAAAAAAAGGATAAAAAAATGAAAATAGCCGTTTCATCCACCGGGCAAACCTTAGAGGACCAAGTCGATCCGCGATTCGGGCGATGTTTGTATTTTGTGATTGTCAATCCGGCCAGCATGGAATTCGAAGTGCTGCCCAACACGAATGCCGAACTGAGTGGTGGTGCCGGAATCCAATCAGCCCAAATGGTGGTAGAAAAAGGGGCGTCGGTCGTCTTGACCGGCAACTGCGGACCAAATGCCGTACGTGTCTTAGAGCAGGGCGGTGTCCGCATTGTCTCCGGCGTCCACGGAGCCGTTGGTCAGGTTGTTCAACAATTTACGGCTGGTTCACTAAAACCCGCTAATACTGCAACGGCAGCAGCTCAACCGATAGGCGCCGGTCGCGGCATGGGTGGTGGCGGCGGTCGTGGCATGGGTGGCGGTGGCGGCCGCGGCATGGGTGGCGGTGGCGGTCGTGGCATGGGTGGCGGTGGCGGTCGTGGCATGGGCGGTGGCCGCCGCTATTGATAATCGGGGCACCGGTCTAGCTTATAATGCGCCGGTGCAAAAAAAATTGGAGGAGCTGATCTCATGGGCAAAACATTTCAAAGACCGGAAGCGCTTTCCGATGTGGTCACCCATTACTGCCCGGGCTGTACCCATGGGGTCGCACATCGGCTTGTGGCCGAGGTCATCGATGAACTTGATATTCGCAAAAACACGGTCGGTATCGCTCCGGTAGGATGTGCAGTTCTGGCCTACAATTACTTTACATTCGACTTCCAGGAAGCTGCTCACGGGCGCGCTCCGGCCATGGCCACCGGTATCAAAAGGGTCAGACCTGATTTGGTGGTGTTCACGTATCAGGGAGACGGTGATTTGGCGAGTATTGGTATGGCCGAAATCATCCATGCCGCCAATCGCGGCGAAAAATTTACTACCATATTTGTCAACAATGCCGTGTACGGTATGACCGGGGGACAAATGGCACCCACGACTATGCCTAATCAGCGAACCTCCACGTCACCCATGGGGCGTAAGGTTGAAGAAGTCGGCTGGCCCATAAAAATGGCTGAATTGCTTGCCGCCCTCGAGACCCCGGGCTACATCACCCGGCAATCGGTTATTAAACCCAGGTACATCGTAAAAGCTCGTAAAGCCATAAAAAAGGCATTTGAATACCAACTGGCAAAGCAATGTTTCAGTTTTGTGGAACTCATCAGTACGTGTCCAACCAACTGGGGAATGACCCCGGTTGAAGCTGTGCAGTGGGCCGAGGAAACCATGCTGCCTTACTATCAGCTCGGAGATTTTAAAACACCCCCAAAAAACCTAGTCAGTTCATAGAAAGGTAAACCCAATGTTTCAACCGGCAATTGATGTGGAAAAATGTATTGGATGTGGCGACTGTGTCGATATCTGTCCGAGCGAAGTATTAGAAATCGTGGATGAAAAGGCGGAAGCGGTCAATGCCGAGGAATGTGTCGGTTGCGAGAGCTGCGTAGAAGTGTGTGAACAGGAGGCCATTACGGTAGAAGAAGTATAAACCCCAATTACCAGACGATAAATGCGGCTTAGAACGCCTCCTTGAAGGGGGCTGTAATGTCGAATTCCAACGCACAAGCAAACAAAACCTGAACGCCGAGCGGTTCAGCCCATTTTAAGAACTGTGTATAAACTTCTGGCGATATTCGGGTACGTCTTTCATGGGCGGGCGCTCGTGCTGCTGTAGATCATGTAAGTCCTGTTGTAGGTCATTATGTACCAGGCGATACTGGATCATCTGATCATACAGTTCCTGGCGTATTTCGATGCGCTCCTGCCATTCGAAACGGCTTAAAAACGTTTTCATGATCACAAAGGCCATACGGCCCAGGGACTTGGTATCCTGATTTTTGTGTACGCGCCGGTCCAGGTCCACCTGGGCCATGACCTCCAGACCCCATTTTTCGTGTATATCGATGAGCATGCCGGTTTCGACGCCGTAACCGATCTGGAATGGGATGCTTTCGAAAATGCTGCGATACCCTGCATATTCTCCCGACAGCGGCTGCAGAATTTGGGTGAGATCAGGCATAAACAGCGAAAACAGCGGTCGTGTTACCAGTTCGGTAACCCGTCCGCCGCCGGTGGGTCGCCATTGATTCTTGCCGATGGAGATGGGGCGATCATAAAAAGCCTTGGTGAAGCGGATATTGTCGGTGAGTAAAAGCGGGCCCAAAAGCCCATAGGCAAAGCGATGATGGATGTTTTTGATGTCGGCATCCAGGTAGATGATAATGTCTCCACGAGTGACATACAGCGCCTTCCACAGATTTTCGCCTTTGCCTTTATACTGTTCGAGATGCGGCAGGATGTCGTTGGCTTCAATAACCGTCACGTCGTAAGACCGGGCTATGTCCCGGGTCTTGTCCGTCGATCCGGAATCGATCACCACGATCTCGTCCAGCAAAGGAAAACGGGTCATTAATTCCGATTTCAGTATCACGATTTCCTTGGCGATGGTTTTTTCTTCATTCAACGTCGGCAGACATAGGGAAATCCCCACTTGTTTTTGCTTCTTGGCGTCCACCAGGCGCTGGAGATCTTTAAAGGTCGAATGGTGAAACGTATTGGTTTTGATCCAGTTGTTATTCATCGCATATCCCGTTATCGATGGCCATGAGCAATGCCGGGATCTGGGCGATACCCTTATAAATCGGTTCGATCTCAATCATGGCATCGTCCTGGTGAAAATTGTTGCCCTGAGTGATGCCCAGGGTAATGGCAGGAATCTTATGCCGCAAAAATATGGAGACGGCCGATTCGCTGGGTTCGCTAAAAACCTCTACGTCCAGCCGGTTCAGAATTTTTGAGGCGCATTTGATTAACGGATGGTTGTATCGTAACCGGCTGGCATTCAAATTGCTGATACGGTTTAGCTTCACCGCCACATCAAAGGCCTTGTTGACGCCATCCACAATATCACGGATGTCGGCGTATATCGATTTGACCATCTCATCCGAATCACTGCGAATCTCAAATCCAATGGTGGCGTCGTATGCGATCTTACCATGGTCGAATCCGCCGGATATCCGGCCGATGACAATCTGCGTACGCGGTTTCTGCGGCAGGCGCAGCCCCAGAATGGCGTTAATGACCTCGTTGATAACCAGGATGGCATTGGGTTTGTGACGCCGCCGCTCATGATTTTCCACCACGATGCTACAGGCAATCTCACTGCGAATCATGCCGTAACTATAATAGTTAAGCCGACCCAGTTCGATACTTTCCAGGCAAATCCCGCTACGGATGGGACCGGCCCAATTATTCAACAGCCTGCGGATCCCTCTGAGATTACCACGCCCCAAAGACAATACCGGCGCCACCAGCACGATGTCTGATTCGAATTGCAGCTCCAGACGTTTGAGAATCTCCGGAAGCGAGACCAAAACGCCAACAGCCGCCGAGTTGTCCGATACACCGATGCCACTGATGGTTTTGTCGGTTACTTCGTAATGCTGATCCATTTCGACTTCCGAAAATGTGTCCAGATGCGCTATCAAAAAAATTGGCGGCTGGGCCTGGGATTGCCCGCGAATCACGGCCACAGGATTGCCGAAAGCGTCCAGAGAACATTCGTCCACCGGGAATTCAGATAGGCGTTCCACCAACCGCTCGGCCCGGCGCGTTTCATGAAACGTGGGCGCCGGGATCTGGCCCATCAGCAAGATATTGCTGATGATAATTTCCCGAATCGACCGGATATTTTCCACAAATCCCGGCAGTTGTTGTAGATATCTTTCCATCCGCAAGCACCTAATCTGCGTTTATTGGATTTTACCACATGGATCGAATAATGAATGTCGAAGTGAAATTGCCAATGTTGAAGTGAGCTGACAGCCATAAGCAAACTTCGTTATTCAAAATTCCACCTCAGTAACACTGGACCACGCAAGGACTGAATATACGGTTATTCCGCAATCGCAATCGCAATCGGGATCGGGAATCGGGATCGAAAATCGGGTAGCCGATACCGATAGTGATACCGATACCGATAGTGATACCGAATGTAATCGCTTGAAAAAACCCAATATATCCCATGAACCGGTTCCTTGCCAATCCTAGTATCCAGCCTTCAATGGTCACTGTTGCTCTTAAGTTTTTTGCTACCAGCTACCCTCGAACCCTTCTTTATCCAGTACCAACTGCCGCAGATCCGTCACCACCATATCTGGAACCAGCCCGCGACAATCAGGATCCTGTTTGCGCCATCGCAGGGAACGTTTATCGCCGGCAAACAAAGCGGTTTTAAAACCCACTTTTTGGGACGGCAGCACATCGTTGCGCATATCATTGCCCACATACAGACTCTCCGCCGGTTGAATCCCACGATCCAGCAAGCGCTCGGCCGCCATTTCAAATAAACGCACCGAGGGCTTGGCTGTTTGATATTGATAGGAATAAAAAATCAATTGTGAATCAAATCCCCAAGCGGCCAGTGAGGACGCCAGGATCTCCTCCAAAAGACCCTGCGTATAAAACTGGGCGTTTGAGATAATGCCGATGCAAAGACCCCGGTCACGGCAGGAACGCAGCAAATCTCTCACTCCCGGCATGGGATAGACCGGATTGATGATGCATTCGTATTTTCGGGCAAAGGTTTGCAGCCGGGGAAGATCATCCCAACCAAGAATGGCTTGCCAGATTTCGAGGATATCCACTTCCGGATAGGCGATCCCTTGAGCTTTCAGACGACCATGTTCTCTGGAAATAGTTGATCGCAAAAGGCGGGCCACCTTTTGCGATGAATCTGTTATACTGAACCCTTGCAATAAATGATGAATCGATTCTGTCTGTCCATGATCGGCAAAGACACTCCTCTCACCGGCACGACTGATGATGAGCGTCCCGTACACGTCGAACAGCAGCGCCTTAACAGCGTTTAGCAGAGACAATCCCCGCGGCTGTTCGTCGGTCGCAATGGGCCGCATAGGCGCCATTTTATCACTGGTAAGATAGTTATCAGGCCGCATAGGGTCCCCATTTTAGCAAAGAAAATCGATTCATATCCAGAAAAGCATCCAACAGGACTGTTTTGTCGATCTGATGCTGAACCGGCTGCCGATTCACCTGCGTATATATGTTTACCAGCCGCTGCCCATAAACACCCAGGTCAAAATGATCTCGCACAATCTCTCGATTACGTTCAATGGGTGCAGCATCCGCTTTTGCAAGGTCCGGTTCTAAAATCCTGGGATTCCGGCTGGCCAGTCGATCTTTGGCCTTTGGATCGGACAGCAAGTGTTCCAGAACCTGTTTTTGGTAGATTTCACTCAGATTCCCATAATCGATAATGCCAGTTTTCTGCGTATCTTCAACATAGGCATTCAAACGCTCAATTTCCAGAGGGTGTGCATACATCGCGCTAACCCGCACGGCTGTCTCATGCCAGGCCTTTTGAAAACCATCAAAATCGAACCAGTTAAGCGGGACCAAGATTTCATCGTAGAGTGCGTCTAAGCGTAAGCCATGTTTCTCAAAGTCAGTGCAAATATCATCCAGCCGGCGACCCCACAACATTTTGCCGGCGGTCCAGGGTTCCAGGAAAGAAAACCCGAAGCCCTCGGTGATGCTGGTGGTCACCATGGAATCGGCCGCTGCCACCAGCGCCGGAAATCCATTTAAGCGACCGGTCTCAAACCGCAGCTTCAGGCCATGTCTGTCGACAAAAGATCGCCAATCGCGATAGAAAAAAACATCCCCCGGGCTGGTGGGCGGTTGTGAAATATGCAGGTGTTTCTCAGCCCGTAAATAGAGTGACAACAAGATGGCTTCGCCGATATTTTTTCGCCGGATTGCCCGCACCGGATAGACCACACATGGTTCGAGGCTACGATCCGAATCCATTGGCAGCGGTTCGACCGCATTAGGGATTAGATGCACCCCGGCTGGATCGAGTCCGGCCGCAATCAGAATGCGCATATCCCGGGCGTTGATCACGCCGTAGTGACAATCCCGGGGATAGGCTTCACGGCTATAGACCTGCGGCCGCCCGTCCTCTGCAAAATCATGTATCTGTAACAGCAATGGTAGGTTGGCGGCCTGCAGCAGGTGGATATATCTGAGTAAATACCGGTTTTTTGTTAAGGTCGGGTTGTGGATGTGCAATACGTCGCACCCGCCCGGCCAGACTTGCCGGATTGATGTTATGATTCGATCGACCACGGCTTCCGGAAGAGGTACGGCGCTGTCTGGGCAGTCGTACCCGATTTCAGGAATTTCAACAACCGGACACGGAAGTTGAGCACCGGCACGATCACCAGTCAGCACCAGCGTGTCGCATCTGCCCTGTAAGGCCTGTACCTGACGCTGTATGACCGTAGTCACCCCACCTGTTTTTAGATGGTAATGGAAAAGCGCGATCTTCATTCGAAACCCCAACCTTGGTGTGAATTCCGCTAATTTCCCGGTCCGGGATCGAGCCACAATACTTCGTAAGGTCCCATGGCCACGGCATTTGCCATTACGCGCCGGCCGCTTATAAGATCTCTTACTGTTTTCACAGTGGTTTCAGCACCGATATCAAGGCGCAGGTGATCGGCAGACATATTGGTCAGGGCCAGGATTGTCTGGTCTGCCTGCATGCGTTTCACGGCGAAAACACGATCATCGAGTGCGAGAACGTGTAAAGCGGCATGTGGATGAAATGCAGGTTGAGAAGTCCGTACCCGGATCAAATGTCCATAAGGTTGAAATACCTTAAACCGCTCCGATTCAGGTTTTTCAATCTCCGCAGAGACAAGGTCAGCCGGCAACTGTTGACGGTTGATCGACCGGGCCCGCCCGGTCAGGGAAACGCCTTCGGTCCAGTTGCGCGAGCCCAGGAGGTTGTGAATATACACCGCCGGAACACCGGGCAGGACCAGAGCCACTGCCTGAGACGCCAGAAAACGGGGGATATGAAATGGATCGATTTCCAGATCAGGATCCTTAAGGGCGTCCAAATAGGTGATATTGATTTCATAGGGACTGTCGCTGTCGTCGGTCTGGCGACGCATGGATACCAGGGCTCCATTTTGGCGCATGCGCTCGATTAAGGACCTGATTTCATTTGGATCCAGAATACCTTCCAGGGGTCGTACGCCGATACCGTCGTGAGAGGCTGTAAAGTTAAAAAAGGTCGTATTGTTGGATGGCGTTGTTAGCTGCCGGCACCAGTCTGACAGCAGCCGAGCGCTTCCAGTTGTAAGCCCATGCAGCAAAAGGGGGCCCAGACTGAAATTATAGACCATCTGGGCTTCATCCCATCCATCACCAAAGTAGCGAATATTTTCCGCATGGGGGACATTGGTTTCGGTGATCAATGTGACCCCAGGCGCCACCTGATTCAGGATATAACGGAACAACCGCACCAAGTCATGGGTTTGGGGTCGGTGGATGCAAGTGGTTCCGATCTCTTTCCATAGATAGGCGATGGCATCCAGACGGATGATAGCGGCCCCCCGGGACACATAAAAAAGAAGTGCCTGCACCATATTTACGAGCACATCCAAACTATCATAGTTTAGATCGATCTGATCGTCGCTGAAGGTAGTCCAGACATGAACCCGTTCGCCGGATTGCTTGTCAAAAGGCGTCAATAAGGGGTGAGATCGTGGCCGTGTAACCGCTGATAAATCGGTTGCAGGATCCACGGCGATGGCCAAATCTTCAAACCCGCTTTCTCCCGCCAGGTAGCGTTGAAACCAGTCACTTTGGGCTGAGACATGGTTGGCAACCAGGTCCACCATAAGTCTAAATTCCTGGCCCAAGGCCTGAATATCCTTCCAGGTGCCCAGGTCGGGCCGAACCTGAAAAAAGTCCGTCACCGAAAAGCCATCATCGGAAGAAAAAGGATAAAATGGCAGAATATGCAAACCCGAAAAAACACCCTTGAGATGCGCGTCCATAAATTGACCCAGGGCTTGTAAAGGGAATTCGCCATCTCGCAACAGCGTATCACCATAGGTGATCAAAACCGCGTCCGCTTCTGAAAACCCGCTAGGATGTGCGATCTTTTTTTGCCTTGAAAATGCCGCAAGGCAAGCGTTGATCCGGGCCTCGGCAAGCCCGGCCTTTGACTTGCTGTATATTCTTTCCAATATTGACAACATAATACATTAATGTTAGCTAGTTACATCCACAATCCTGAAAAAGGCGAGTACAACGATGGTTATTCCCTTCGATCAGGCTCACAACATTGGATTCATTTCCACCCGCTTTGCCGGTACTGACGGTGTCTCACTGGAAACCGAAAAATGGGCGCGCATTTTTGAAAAGGAGCGCTTTCACTGCTTTTATTTCGCCGGAGAATTGGACCGACCCGCTGCCCAGTCGTTCTTGGTTCCGGAAGCACACTTTCAGCATCCCGAAATTCGTTCAATTTTCAACGCAGCTTTTGCCTGTCATGCCAATGGGGTGCGACCGCGGGAGTTGACCAATCAAATTCATGCTCTCAAGGAATTTCTTAAAGATAAATTATATGAATTTATCCAAAATTTCAAGATCCAGCTCCTGATTCCAGAAAATGCATTGACCATCCCCATGAATATCCCCTTGGGCTTGGCCATCACCGAGATCATCTCGGAAACCGGAATTCCCACCATCGCCCATCACCACGACTTCTTCTGGGAACGCCAACAGTTCAAAACCAATGCGGTCTGGGATTATCTCAACATGGCTTTCCCGCCGCACCTGCCCCAAATCCGGCATGTGGTTATCAACAGCTCAGCCGACAATCAGTTGAGCCTGCGAACCGGTATCTCCGCCACCACCATTCCCAATGTTATGGATTTCGAAAATCCGCCCAAACGGCCCGATGCATATGCCAGAGATGTACGCGAAGCCCTTGAATTGGAACCGGATGAAAAGCTGATTTTACAGCCCACGCGGGTGGTCAGGCGGAAAGGTATCGAACATGCCATCGAAGTGGTAAGCCGTCTGGGGATCAAGGCCAGGTTGGTGGTGTCGCATGCCTCCGGTGACGAGGGGCACGATTATGAACAGCGCATCGTCGAATATTCACGCCTCATGAAAGTCAATACCCGCTTTGTGTCCAACATTATTAATGACCAGAGGGGAACCACACCCGGCGGCCGCAAAATCTACACCCTCGAGGATATATACCACCACGCCGACTTTGTTACCTACCCTTCCAGCATCGAGGGTTTCGGCAATGCCTTTCTGGAAGCCGTCTATTTCCGTAAACCCATCCTGGTCAACCGCTACTCCATCTATACCTTCGATATAAAACCCAAAGGCTTTAAAGCGGTCGAAATAGACGGCTATGTCACCGAAGAAGCTGTCAAGCAAACCCAGGCACTCTTGCAAGATGAAAGTTTGCGCCAGCAAATGGTGGAGACCAACTACGAGTTGGGGAAAAAATACTATTCCTACAAGGTACTGTACGAGAAGCTGATGGACTTGATGGCCTAGAAAAAGTGTGAAAAATGGACGGGCCCCGGTCATCTGTTTTTTAGGCGCACGATAAAATCGATGACGGTTTGGGCATAAAGCTCAGGATAATGCTCAAAAATATTGTGACCGCATTTGGGAAAGATGGCCAACTCACCCTTTGGCAGGCTGCGGAAAAAGGCCACCCCCTGCTCGGCTTCGAAAAAATGACCGCGGTCGGGGGACATCACCAGGGAAGGACATCGAACTTTTGCCAGTTGGGGCCGCAGGTCGAATAACTCACGGCCATAACAGCCGCCGTAACGGCTGCAGAGCGTATAAAATCTTTCGGCCCGCTCCGGTCCATGCCAGGTAACATACTTTTTCTGAATATCCGCCGGCAGGTCTTGATAGGTGGGCGGAAATTTGACCCGGTTGATTTCCGCCAAGGTCATGTCGCTGTAACAAAGGGTACTGGCGGTGGATAGGGTTTTAACCTTGCCTGAAAATCGGACAGCAAAATCCGTTCCCACCACCCCACCTTCGCACTGTCCAAGGATATGAAAACTCTCTATAATACCCAAATAATCCAATAGTGCCGACATGACCGCAACGGCCTCATCCCGGAAGTTGTCACTGTTGTAGTGGCTTTCAAAATCGGCCCCACCATCAGATTGACCATACCCGCGCCGATCAAACATCAGTACCTGAAAACCTGCATCAACCAGCAATGGCATGATCTCAGCCCACATTTTGGTACACGAAAAACCGTTGTGCAACAATATGATGAGATCACCATCACCATGAATCTCATAATATGTATTCAAATTATTGATTTTAACAAGGGGCATTCCCATCTCCTTCAGGTTAATTGAAAGCCTCTATATACACGTGTACACGCAAACCTTCAATACCTATCACGTTTTAGGGGACGTCCTTCATATTTATGCATTTGTGAGCAAACTGCCAGTATTATTGATTTTAAAGTGGTGGGTTACACATAAAATTGGAAGGCTTTAATGACTGATTTCCAAATATGTAAATATGAAGGACGTCCCCTAAATTGTTTAATTTGTGCTTGACAGCATGATTTGAGAAGGCTATAAAAAACCCATCGGTTGATGGAAACAATCCATGGGATATACTTGATGGATTTTTTTCAACCGCAAGATTTATTACGCTGGGTCAGGGAGTTGATATAAATGCCCTCCCCGCTTGAAAAAGCGCGCCAAAATCCCGATTCCATGAAGGCCAAAATCCTGGCCGTTGCCCGCCGTTTATTCGGCGATTACGGCTACAACGGCACCACCACCCGCATGATTGCCGGTCAGGTGGGTATTGACATATCGACCCTGTACTACCACTGGGGCGAAAAACAGGATCTCTACGAAGCGCTGATTACCGACATCAACGAAGAGATTCAGCTGGAATTCAAGGAAGTCGAACGACAGGTCAAAAACAGACCGCTAACCGAGCGTCTTGAAATCGCCATCGATATCCTCACCGATTATCTTTTTCAGCATCCGGAAGTCTCGAACCTGATTCTCAACGACTCCTTTAACAAATCCAAACCCGAGGCTGTCCCGGATATCAAAATCGGTGATTTTACCTCCAATATCGCCATTGCCATGGATCTTGCGTCCAGCAAAGCCAACGTCTCGGTACAGGCCAAAGCCCGCATCCTGGCTGTCTGGAATTGTGTGCTGAATTTTATTTCCGGTGAGAATTTTTTTCGACCCATTCTGGAGATCGATCGCCAGACATATTTACATACCATCAAGGAAACCCTCAAGTTTATTATCGTACCCGCATTTACAAAGGAAAAAAAGGAGGACACCTATGGCATTAAATCTTGATGCTGTCGGGGAAAAAATCGGTCCCATTTCCAAGAACTATACCTGGAAAGACGCCGTCCTGTATGCCCTTGGCGTTGGTGCCGGATTTTCCGACCTGCACTACTGTTATGAAAAGGATCTCAAGGTGATTCCCAGTTTCGCCATTACCACCCTGTATGAATCGATGCCCCAGGCCTTGTCGTTAACGAACGTCAATTTGGCCGGCATTCTGCATGGCGAACAGGAATTGATATTTCACAACCCCATTCCACCGGATGGGACCATGACCATTGAAGGCACTATCGCGGATATCTTTGACAAGGGTAAAGAAAAAGGCGCCCTGGTGATTGCCGAAAGCGATGCCAAGCATTCCAGCGGGGTCAAGCTTTTCACCGCCCGTAGCACGGTTTTCTCGCGCCTGGATGGTGGCTTCGGTGGTAAAAATCCGCCATCGGAAACCATTACCTTTCCGGATCGGGACCCCGACTTTGTTGTGGATGCCTCCCCTTCCGAAAATCAACCCTTGATTTACCGCTTGTCGGGCGACGTCTTTCAACTGCACGTGGATCCGGAATTTGCTAAAATGGCCGGATTTGAAAAACCCATTATGCACGGCCTCTGCACCCATGGTTACGCCTGCCGGGCGCTCATCGAAGCCTTGGTCCCGGGTCAGCCGGAACTGGCCCGGCGCATGACCTGCCGCTTCACCAAACCGCTATACCCGGGGATGCCCCTCAAGACCCAGATATGGAAAACCGGAGACGGCCAGGCGCTCTGGCGCGTCCAAAATGTGGAAACCCAGGAAATCGTCATCGACCGCGGCATATTTGAATACGGCGACATCCCCAAGGATGAAATCCGTTTTGACGAACAAGTGGCCGTGGTAACGGGAGCCGGCGCCGGTTTGGGCCGGGTTTATGCCCTCGAATTGGCCAAACGCGGTGCCAAAGTGGTGGTTAACGATTTGGGTGGTGCCCGGGATGGCTCCGGAACCGGGTCGGCCTCACCGGCCGATCAGGTGGTGGCTGAAATTCAAGCCCTGGGTGGTCACGCCGTGGCCAATTACGATAACGTGGCCACCGTTGAAGGCGGCCAGGCCATTGTTCAGACTGCGCTGGATACCTTCGGCGCTGTTGATATTCTGATCAACAACGCCGGCATCCTGCGCGATAAAAGTTTTTTGAAAATGGCGCCCGAAAACTGGAAGGCTGTTCTGGACGTGCATTTGAACGGGGCCTATCATGTCACCCGGCCCGCCTTTGCCGTCATGAAGGAAAAGGGCTATGGACGCATCCTCATGACAACTTCCGCCGCCGGTCTTTACGGCAATTTCGGTCAGACCAATTATACGGCTGCAAAGATGGCCCTGGTGGGACTGATGAATACCCTCAAACTGGAAGGCCGGAAATATGACATCAAGGTGAATACCATCGCTCCGGTGGCCGCCTCACGGCTTACCGAAGATGTCTTGCCACCCGACTTTTTCGAGAAGCTAAAGCCAGAATTTGTGGCTCCCCTGGTTCTGGTCCTGGCATCAAAAGATTGTCCGGTGAGCGGCAATATTTATAATGCCGGCATGGGCTTTTTCAACCGGGCCGCCATCGTAACCGGTCCCGGAGCCGTTATCAGCGACGGCCAAAAAATTCCCACTCCCGAACAAGTGGCATCCGCCTGGAATGATATTGCCCAGATAGCACCTGCCAAGGAATATGGTCAGCTGAATGAACAGATTGGGGATCTATTGACGGCCTTAACACCCAAAAAGGAGGCACCCGCAGAATCCACCGCCGCTGGACTTGGCGTCACCGAAACCTTTAATAACATGGCGGTGACTTTCAATGCAGATGCCGCCGCCGGGGTGGATGTTATTTTCCAGTTTCATATTTCCGGTGCTGAAGGCGGCGACTGGGCCTGCGTTATCAAAGACCAGGCCTGTAACATCGACACAGGTGTGAATGCCCAGGCAGCCTGCACCCTGAAGATGACCGATCAGGACTTTCTGGATATGATGTCGGGCAAACTCCCGGCCATGCAGGCCTACACATCCGGAAAACTAATCATCGAAGGCGACATCATGAAATCTCAACTCATCGAGAAACTTTTTAAAATTTAAATTCGCAACGCGAAGTAGAATTGGGAGAATAATAAAATGATAGGTATTACTTCATATGGCGCTTACGTACCCCGTTTGAGACTGGACCGTATGTCCATATTTCAGGCCATGGGCTGGTTTGCACCGGCCATCATGATGGTGGCCCAGGGAGAACGTTCCATGTGTAACTGGGACGAAGATACCCTGACCATGGCGGTGGGCGCTGCCCGCGATTGTCTCAAGGGTTTTGACAAACAATCCCTGGACGGACTTTATCTGGCCTCCACGACCCTGCCCTTTGCCGACCGCCAAAATGCCGGTGTGGTGGCAGCCGCGTTGAACCTCGACAGCCGCTTAATTACCTCCGACTTCAGTGCGTCCCAAAAAGCCGGCAGCACCGCGCTGATTACGGCCTTGGAATCGGTCAAGAGCGGCGAACGCAGCAACATTCTGGTGGCAGCTTCCGACAGGCGTGAAACCAAAACCGCTTATTTTTATGAAATGTGGTTCGGTGATGGCGCTGCAGCCTTTACGGTGGGTGACAACAAGGTGATTGCCACTTACAAAGGGTCCTATTCGGTATCGCACGATTTTGTGGATCACTACCGCGGCGCCGCAAAGCAATTTGATTACATGTGGGAAGAACGCTGGACCCGCGATGCCGGCTACGCCAAAATCATTCCCGAAGCGGTAAACGGTCTGCTCTCCAAGCTGGACATGCGCATCGATCAGGTGGACAAGCTGGTCTATCCCTGCTTTTTCAAAGGTGACCACCGTAAAATTGCCAAAAACCTGGGTGCCACTCCCGAGGCCCTGGTGGACAACATGCATGACATTTGCGGTGAAACCGGTACAGCCCACCCCTTTCTGATGATGACAGCGGCACTGGAAGCATCCGAGCCCGGCGATCACATTCTCATGGCCGGTTTCGGTCAAGGCTGTAATGCATTGATGTTTGAAGTCACCGATCGGATTAGCGAATTGACAGCACGCAATGGATTTGACGGCACCATGAACAATAAACTGACCATCACCAATTATCAAAAATGGCTCAAATTCCGCGATCTGATTCAGACCGAAATGGGGATCCGGGCCGAAGCACCTACCCAGACCGCCACCACGGTCCTGTGGCGTAAAAATAAAATGATTCTGGGCCTGGTGGGGGGCAAATGCAAGGATTGTGGGACACCCCAATTCCCCAAAATGGATATCTGCGTAAATCCGGAGTGCGGTGCCGTGAACAGCCAGGAAGATTATGAATTTGCCGATGTTCCCGCCAAGGTGAAAACGTTTACCGGCGATTTGCTGTCCGTATCAGTGGATCCACCGGCCATATACGGCATGGTCCAATTCGAAGGTGGCGGCCGCATGATGGCCGATTTTACCGACTGTGTGCTGGAAGATATCCAGGTGGGTTTACCGGTGCGCATGGAATTCAAACGCAAGGGTGTCGATAAAGAACGCGGCTTTTCCAATTACTTCTGGAAGGCCGTGCCGATTCCAGGTGAAAAGGCTGATTCAGACCAGCTCAGTTTCGACGGCCAAGTGGCCATCGTCACCGGGGCCGGCGCCGGGCTCGGACGGGTATATGCCCTGGAACTGGCCCGTCGTGGAGCCCGGGTGGTGGTCAACGATCTGGGCGGTTCCCGGGATGGGTCCGGAACCGGGTCGGCCTCACCAGCCGATCACGTGGTAGCCGAAATCAAGGAACAAGGTGGTGAAGCCGTTGCCAACTATGACAACGTGGCCACCCCTGAAGGCGGCCGATCGATTGTTCAGACTGCGCTGGACACCTTCGGGGGTCTTGATATTCTCATCAACAACGCCGGTATCCTCAGGGATAAAAGCTTTTTAAAAATGGAGCCCGAAAACTGGCAGGCAGTTCTCTCGGTTCATCTGGATGGCGCCTTCCATGTCACCCGGCCGGCCATGATTGAAATGAAAGCAAAAGGCTACGGACGCATCATTATGACGACCTCTGCTGCCGGCCTTTACGGTAATTTCGGACAGACCAATTATTCCGCCGCCAAGATGGGTTTGGTGGGGCTGATGAATACGTTAAAGTTGGAAGGCCAGAAATACAACATCAAGGTCAATACCATCGCACCCATCGCCGCCTCCCGTCTGACCGAAGATGTGTTGCCGCCGGATCTTTTTGAAAAATCCAAACCGGAATTCGTGGCACCCCTGGTGACCTATTTGGCCAGTGAAAACTGTCAGGAGTCTGGTGGCATTTTTAATGTGGGCATGGGCTATTTCAGCCGCGCCGCTATCCATACCGGCCGGGGTGTCCAGGTGGGTACTCCCGAAAACCCGGCCACGCCGGAAATGATCCGCGACAATCTGGATGCCATCAACAATTTGGATGGTGCCACCGAATTGGCCGATGCCAACGCCGCTATATTTGCGCTTATCGCGCCACCTGCCGATGCGGAGGCGGAACCATCCCCGGACAGTGACTCCGACGATCTGGATGTCGGGGCCGTTTTTGCAGGTATGCAAAAATCTTTTAATGCCGATGCAGCCGAAGGTGTCGCGGTGGTGTTTCAATTTCGTATCTCCGGATCAGGCGGCGGTGAATGGTATTGCGAAATTAAGGACAAGACCTGCATCATTGCGTCAGGTGTCCATGCCAAGGCTGTCTGTACCCTTAAAATGGATGCGTCCGATTTCCTGGACATGATGTCGGGCAAGCTGCCAGCCATGCAGGCCTATACATCGGGCAAACTGCAAATCGGGGGCGATATCCTCAAATCTCAATTGATTGAACAATTATTTACTATTTGAATTTAGTTCGTGCGGTTAGCGGCAAGGAGTCTGACTGAATCTGATGCCAAAGCGCCAGTCGAGCCACAGCGAAAAATTCAAATAAAATGGAGGAATACCATGGCAACAGGAATCAAAGATAAAGTTGCAATTATCGGTATGGGCTGTACCCGGTTTGGAGAACGCTGGGATGTGGGCGCCGAAGAACTGATGGTGGAAGCGTTTCAGGAATGCCTTGCCGATGCTGGTCTTGAAAAAAAAGATATCGAAGCTGCCTGGTTTGGTAGCTGCCTGGATGAAATCAATGTCGGTAAAAGTGCCCTGCCCTTGTCGCTGGCACTGAGATTGCCCATGATCCCGGTAACCCGCGTTGAAAATTTCTGCGCTACCGGTACCGAAGCCTTTCGGGGTGCTTGTTATGCAGTCGCATCCGGCGCCTATGACATCTGCCTGGCCTTAGGAGCCGAAAAACTCAAGGATACCGGTTACGGGGGCCTGCCCAGCTTTACCGGCTCCAACGCCGGTACCCTTACCTGGCAATGGTTCCCAAATTTAACCGCGCCGGGAGCCTTTGCGCAACTGGCCAGTGCCTATGCCGCCAAATATAAAGTCACCGATCAGGATCTTAAACGGGCCATGGCGCATGTTTCCGCCAAAAGCCATGCCAACGGCGTCCTCAATCCCAAGGCGCATCTACGCAAGGCAGTGAGCGTGGACCAGGTCATGGCTTCGCCCATCATCGCCCACCCGTTGGGGCTGTTTGACTGCTGCGGCGTCAGTGACGGTGCGGCCTGTGCCATTGTCACCACCCCGGAGATCGCCAAGAAACTGGGTAAAAAAGACGTCGTCACCGTCAAGGCCTTGCAGCTGGCCTTGAGCAGCGGCGAGGAGCTTGGTTACAATGACTGGGATGGCGATCATTTCAAAACCACGAGCAAATGCAGCACCATGGCCTACCAGGAAGCCGGCATCGAAAACCCACGTGAAGAGATCAGCATGATGGAAGTTCACGACTGCTTTTCCATCACCGAACTGGTGACTTATGAAGATCTGCACATCTCTGCCCGCGGACAGGCGGTCACGGATATAATGGATGGATTTTATGATCGCGACGGCCAGGTTCCCTGCCAGGTGGACGGCGGACTCAAGTGCTTTGGCCATCCCATTGGTGCCTCGGGCTTACGCATGCTTTACGAAATGTATCTACAGCTACACGGCCGCGCCGAAGATAGACAGGTCGAGAACCCGCAATTTGGTTTAACCCATAATTTGGGCGGTTTTCCGTCCATGAACGTGTGTAGTATATCGATTATTGGCAAATACGCATGATATGCCGTATATTCGGATTCAAGGAGCCAAGGATTCATGGGGTCAAGTGATAGGCTGTTCGGTGTTTAGGCTGAAGTCTGTTCGGAACAGCTGGCGTTTTGTAATCCGCAGCTCATGGTTTATCGCTCATACCTGATCCTTCCACTTAAAACCTAAAACTTAAAACACTAAAATGGATATTCTTAACTACACCGACGCGCACAACGATTTCAGAGAACGGCTAAAGGCCTTCGTGGCCTCGGAAGTGACCCCCCATGTTGAGCAGTGGGAAAAAGACGGCATCGAACCCAAAGAGATCTGGCGTCAGATGGGACGCAATGGCTTTTTATGTACGGATGTGCCCGAAACATACGGCGGTATGGGCGGTGACTTTCTGTACGCAACCATTGTCACCGAAGAGCTTTCGTATTCCTTGCATACCGGCTTGGCGGCTGTCCTCCATTCTGATATTGTCGTACCTTATATCACCGCCTTCGGCGCTGAGGCCTTGAAACAAAAATATCTGCCGGGGTGTGTCTCCGGCGACATCATTACCGCCATTGCCATGACCGAACCGGGTGCCGGATCCGATCTGGCCAACATCGCCACCACCGCTGAAGAAGAAGGGGACCAAGTGATCCTGAATGGATCCAAGACCTTTATTTCCAATGGGATCAATGGCGAGCTGTTCATTGTGGCGGCCCGGGATCCGGCGGTGGAAAATCCCTATCAAGCCATCTCTCTCTATCTGGTGGAGGACGGCACCCCTGGTTTTGAACGCGGTCGTCATCTTGAAAAAATGGGTTGGCGGAGTCAGGACACAGCCGAGCTCTTTTTTTCCAAGTGCCGGATACCGGCTGCCAACCGATTGGGGGAAAAAGGTGCCGGCTTCCTCATGCTCATGCAAAAACTGCAACAGGAACGCCTGATGTGTGCCCTGGGGGCCCAGGTGGCTGCCGAGCGGATGGTCGAATGGATCACAGATTATTGTAAACAGACCCGGATCAAGGACAAGCCCTTGTCCAAATCCCAGGTGACCCAGTTCGCCCTGGTGGATATGGCCGCAGAAATCCGCATTGGCCGTGCCTTTATGGAAAAACTGGTGGCCGAGCATATGGAACAGAAAGATATCATCGTGGATACATCCATGGCCAAATTCTGGACCACGGAAATGGCCAATCGGGTGGCCGATCGCAGTCTGGACTTGTGCGGTGAGTTCGCCACGCTCGAAAAATGCCCCCTGGTCCGCGCTTGGCGGGATATCCGTGTCACCAGCATCTTTGCCGGCACCAATGAAATAATGCGCAGTATTGCGGCTAAGTTTATGGGGCTTTGACAAACAACCTTGCGGTTACAGCTGTTAGCTTGTTGCGCTTAGCCGATAGCTGCAAAAAGCCAAAAGCGAAGAGTGAATCACTTGGATCCTGGACCCCTTGAATCCTAAGTTAAGATCGGTCAATTGCTCCGCGTCATTGATAGTAATTTACTGCCTGTCAGTATCAACAGTTTTAGGTGTCGGTTATTGTAAGGACAGGGGTTGTCAACAATAAGCAACAATAAATAGCGCCCGAAGGGCAAATGACCATGAATGACCGCCGGGGGCGACTTGACGCCCGCAGGGCAAATAACATTGCCAAAATAGAACAAGACCACCACTTCATTTCCTAAACACGTTTTTATTTAAAATATGGAGATACTCCATGAGTAAATTCGACGTCACTATAATCGGAGCCGGCAATGGTGGCCTGACGGCCGCCGCTTCGCTGGCCCAGAAGGGTCTCAACGTCCTCCTCCTGGAAAGGCACAACATACCCGGTGGATGCGCCACCAGTTTTTGCCGGGGTCGCTTTGAATTCGAAATCGCCCTGCATCAACTGAGCGGTCTGGGCACCCCGGAGATACCCGGCCCTCTGCGCATGAGTTTGGACAAACTGGGCGTCATGGATGATCTGAACTTCGTTGAAATCGCCGACCTGTACAGCGTTCACAATCCCGAGGGATTCCATATCACCCTGAAACCGCAAAAAGAGCAATTCCTGGCAGAACTTAAAAACGCCTTCCCCCATGAAAAGGAGGCCATCGATTCGTTTTTTGACCTGGTGTACCAGTATGCCAACGACATGGTCGGGGCCTTTATCTTTCGGGATCCGGAACCGAGTCGCGCAAAATATCCCCGTCTCTATTCCTATGCATTTAAAAAAGCCGGCGATGTACTGGATGATTTCTTTAATGATCCACTCCTCAAGGCGGTTCTATCTGTCTACTGGGGGTATTTGGGCGTATCCATCGATCAACTCGCTTTTGCCTACCTGGCCATGGTGCTTTGGCAGTATATCGAGTTTAAACCCTATCATATCAAAGGCGGATCCCAGGCGCTATCCAATGCCATCTTCAATAAATTTTTGTCTCATGGTGGATGGGCCAGATTCAACTGTGGTGCCAGCCAGATTATCACCCATGGGGATACCGTTGCCGGTGTCATCACCGATCAGGGGGATGAAATCACGTGTGATTATATTGTTTCCAATGTTTCACCCATCGTGACGTATGGACTCATGATCGGCGAAGACAAAATTCCTGAAAGCACCATTACCGAGGTGAAAAGCCGCCAGCTGAGTACCTCGGCCCTGACCATGTTTATCGGTTTCGATTGCGAACCGGAGCAGATCGGCATCCACGAATCAACCAATTTTCTCATGCTGAATACCGATATGTCCATTCGCAATCACGAACGGATGCGTCGCATCGACATCGCGGATGAACTCATGGTCCTGAGTTGTTATGATGTATCCGACCCGGAATTTTCACCCCCGGGTACCTGCCAGGCCAACATTGTGACACTTAAATATGGGGAGCCCTGGCTTAGAATTTCCCCGCAGCAATATCTGGATGTGAAGTTTCGCTGTGCCGAACAGATGCTGAAACGCGTTCAGGCTATCTACCCAGATATTCGTACCCATATTGAAGAAATTGAGGTGGGCACGCCGCTGACACACATGCGTTACCTGGGTCACCCCCTGGGTGCCATCTATGGATTTGAGCACCAAACCAAGGATTCACTTTTCTTTCAACCGGGGCGCTATTCCCCCATAAAAGGCCTTTACTTTGCGGGCGGGTGGGCCGGTGATGGCGGATTTGAACCGACCTTGCGGTCTGGAATGGCTGCAGCCAACTCGATTGCTAAAAAACTGAACCAAGTTTGAATTCATCCGGCCCTGAGGACCGGATCAATTCAAATTATAGGAGAAAAATATGAGAAAAGGCATCTGGGAAGAATTCGATGGGTATCGTGACATTTTGACCGAAATCGAGGCCAGCCGCTTGGTCGCCAGAAAGCGCTCTTTCACCCTGGATTTTGCCGATCAATATATCCACCGGCTGCATCCCCAGCAGCTGAAACTGGAAGTGGCTGACATTATCCCCGAAACCCGCGATACCCGCACGTTTCGTTTGGTGCCGACCGATACCGTGCTGCCGCCATTCTTGGCCGGCCAGTACCTGGCATTATACCTGGATGTGAATGGTATCTGCACATCGCGGCCCTACAGTATCTCATCCCCACCGAATCAGGTCGGCTATTGTGACATTACCGTTAAACGCGTACCCCATGGCCTGGTTTCCAATTTCCTCCTGGATCGGATCCGAAAGGGTGACAGCCTGACCACGTCCGGTCCCCAAGGCAATTTTTATTTCAACCCGCTGGTGCACGGTGACACAATGATATGTCTTGCCGGCGGGAGCGGCATCACACCGTTCATGAGCATGATTCGCGAAATAATTGAATGCAGTCTGTCACGCAAGGTGATTCTCTACTATGGCAACACCTCATCGGACGACATTATTTTCCATGAAGCATTATCACATATAGCCGAGCGCTTCGACCATATCCGTTATATCCCGGTAATTGAGACCGCAACCGATGATTATGAGGGCCAATGTGGTCTGATTACCGCCGACCTTATCAAAGAAACGGCCGGAAATATGGAAACCGCCACCTTTTTTCTGTGCGGTCCCCAAGGGATGTATGATTTTTGTTTGCCACAGATTGACCAGTTGGGCATACCGCGCCGAAAAATTCGGAAGGAACGTTACGGCCCTCCCGCTGATATCTCCCAGGACCCCGCCTGGCCACCAGACATTGAAGCCACGCATCAATATTCGGTTTCTGTCAAAGGTGGGCCCCAATTCAGCGCCCCGGCCGCGGTTCCACTCCTGGTGTCTTTGGAAAAAAACGGTGTGGTGCCCCCTGCCATTTGCCGGTCCGGAGAATGCAGTATGTGTCGCGTCAAGGTGCTTTCGGGCAAGGTTTTCCAGCCGGCAAATACACCCGTCCGCAAATCCGATACCCGCTATGGGTATATCCATGCCTGTGTATCATACCCCTTGACGGATATAGAAATTCTACTATAAGAGCTCAAAGTAGTATCAGGCTTTTTGGCATTTAGACCATTAGGCATGAGCCGCTCACAGCCTAACAGTCTTCAGCCTAATTACCTAAAGAAAATTGGTAACCGATTTTTTAGCTTTACATTTATCAAAACAGAATTATCATTCACGTCAGGAATTATTAAAAAGCACACCACACCTGTATACCGAATAAGGACTTTTCCATGAAATACAAAGTTCCCGAGGAGTTCGAGGCCCGTTTTTACACCCTGCTGCGATCATTGCCGCTGGACCTCCAAAATGACGTCGAATTTCAAGAAACCCTTTTGGTTCATTTGAAACTGGGTGGCATGAATTTAGCACGGCATCTGGCAGAAACCTCCGTCAAATACCACAATGTGGATGTCCTCGAAATAGGGACCGGCCTACGCTTTCCAAAAGTCATCGACACCAAACCCGAAGATCAAGAGAACGAAAAAGATGATCTGGACGATGAGGACGATGAGGATGCGGATGATGCGGATGATGCGGATGCGGATGCGGATGCGGATGAAAATGACGAGGAAGATGACACGGATGACTGAAGCGCCTTTTGCTCAGCTTTGGAATCGCTGCACTTTCTGAAAATGCCGGCGTACTGTCTATCTTAAATCTTACCGATCTTGAGCGGGTTTTCGGGAATCTTACTATTTGCCTGCCGCAACTGTTCATCGCTGGAAATAACAGCTACGCCATGGGCCCCTCGCCCTTGGCCGAAATAGCGCCGGGCGGTATCGACAATATTCTCTTTGTTCAGATTCAATAAGCGTTGCTTAAAGCGCCTGCGACTTTCGTCTGTCATGGAAATAATGCGGCGATAAAACGCTTTCCTGGCTGCTGGTCCGGGTGGGTCCGGCTTGTCAATATCTGAACATACCTGTAAAATTGCTTCGTTAACATCTTCTTCTTGATAATCCCCGCTGGTGATAAATTGATTGGAACCTTCAAAAACATCCAGGGTGGCCAGTATATGCGGATCGCGATAGGACGCAAAACTGAACAATCCATTCTCAATGTTGTAAACCGCGAAGCCACCGTAAGCGCCTCCCTTTTCGCGAATCTCTCGGTGTAAGTACAGGGAGCGTAACATTTTGCTGATTACGGCCAGTCCCGGTGCATCAACATGGTCCATGCGAACCGACTTAAAGGTCCTGGCTACAAAGGATACAGACGTTTCCGTTGCCCAGCCCTCCCACGGCATCTCATTGGGAAAGTCCATATTCGGTGGATTGAAATTCGGCCTATCTTGGGAATCTGGTTCTCGCCTTGGTGTGAGTGCGCGTTGCGATACAAGCGGTATAATCCGTTCCAGCGGTTCGGCTTCACCCACCAATGCCGTCCTAAAATTTTCGGGAACCATCACCCGCTCTCGGATAGCTGCCAGGTTCGCTCCCAGTGAATCCAATTGGTCGCTATCCAAGCCGGTGCTTATCTCTTTGATATAACGAAGCTGATGCACGCCGCTCCAGAGTTCATTGATATAAGCGCTGGTGGAAAAAGATCTGGAAGAAAGTGATATGGCATAGCGATGGCCATTGTGAACAATCATCGATTCCAAACCGGCACGATACTCCAGCAGCAGGCTCCTTAGACGGGCATGTTCCTGGAAGGAAACCTCGAACAGGATTTCCTGTACCAACGCAAACATTTTGTCCACGTTTCGATTCAAACTTTTGGCATTAATCGTGATAAAGGGCACACACTGACCATCGGCATCAAACCGGGTACGAACGGTGGATGCCAAGTTGATACCACCGGTATAGGCATCGATTTGCTGGACTATTTCTGTATAGTCCCGCTTGCGGGTTCCCAGGCGGGACATGGCATAGCAAAAAAATGGTACCAAAGAGAGTTGACCCGCATCCAGGACGTCCATACCCAAGGCGGTGGTGGCGTAAAAAATACCGGATGTGGGTTGCTGATAGCAGACCGCTGTTGTTGCATGCGTACACCTTGATGTTGGAACGGTATGCACATCCGGGGGCACATCGGTTAAGGACAGGGTTGGCAGAACGGATGTGTCTTCAGTGGCCTCCTGCAGCGTCTTAAGTGCCTGTGCGTCAGCCTGGATACGTTCGATGTCGGCTTTACGAAACTTTTGTTTGATTGCCGCAAGCTCAGCACGAACCCGCTCTTTTTCCCGTTTGGCCAACTCCGTATCCGGCAGCAGAACCAAGCGGGCTCGATGGGGATTGTCCAGCAAGTGTCGTTTAATCTGTTTTTCGAAAAAACCATTTTGGGCGACTTCTCGGCGAAGCCTTTCCAGGTCCTTCTCGAACATGAGTAGTTTTTCAGGGCTGCCGCCATGCAGCCAGCTGCCCACAAATGAAAGTAGCAGTTTGATACCGTAGGGGTACGGTGTATTGGTAATTTCACGACGGTGGAATTCGATCTGATGAATGGCGGAATCAATTAATTCGCGCGCGATGCCTTTTTCTACAAGTTGTCTCAGGACAGTAAAGATTAATTTCTCAATCTTGTCAGCATCGTTTGGATCCACATCTTTGAGACCGCAGGCAAACAAGGTATCACGATTATCCGCATCAAAACCGGATCCATCCGACAAAGCGGTTCCCATCTCAGAGTCCATTAAGGCCTTCCGCAGGGGTGCGGCTGAGTTGCCGAGCAAGATTTGCTCCAGCAGCTTGAGGACCAACATCTGAAACGCGTCCTGGATATCAGAAATCAACCAGGCCAGACACACTTGTGACTTTTTGGACGTCAAGGCGTCAGCGTCTAGCGGATAATAATACCGGGCTTGTTTGGGTTTTTTCCACCGGGGCTGGGGCATGACTTCCGTGCCCGGATCGATTTTTTCAAAATGACGCAAAACCTGAGCATGAATGCGCTGTAGATGTTCATGAAACGGGAGATTGCCGTAGGTATAAAAGAATGAATTGCTGGGATGATAGTGTTTTTGATGAAAGCGCGTCAACTGTTCATGGGTCAAAGTCGGGATTACGGCCGGATCACCACCTGAGTTATGATGGTAGGTTGTATCCGGATACATGGCGTTGAGGATTGACCGTACCATGACCTGGTCCGGTGAGGACATGGCGCCTTTCATCTCGTTGTAGACCACACCTTTATATTCGAGTTGCAGGTTCTCTGAGTCGCTTTCGGCTACCTCCAGGCGATGACCCTCTTGTTTAAAGCTGAGGTGGTCAATGTTTGGAAAAAATGTCGCATCCAGATAGACATCCAGCAGGTTATAGTAATCCTTTTTGTTCTGGGTGCTGAAGGGATACATGGTCCAATCCGAGGCCGTAAAGGCGTTCATAAAGGTATTCAAGCTTCTTTTCAACATGGAGAAGAACGGGTCGCGAACCGGAAATTTTTTACTACCGCATAGAACGGTATGTTCCAAAATATGGGCCACACCGGTTGAATCCTTGGGAACGGTTTTAAAGGCAACACTGAAGGTGTTCTCACGATCATCCCTGTCGATATGGATATGCCTGGCCCCGGTGGGCACATGCACCAAATCAACGAAAATCGCATTGATTTTAGTCAGATTAATAGTCTTGTTTATCTGATATCCCAGGTTGCGGCAGGTATCTTGGAAATCTGTTTGCTGATATTTTTTTAATTTCATCTAGGTATTTTTATCCGAAAGCAAGTTAGGGTGCGGTATAAATGCCACGACTGACCCGCTTTATCCTTTTCAGGCTGTGCAGCCGAAAGAGTATATTGCGAAGTTTCTTGTCATCATAATCGGTCTTGCGTTTGATATCTGCGATGTTTAGGCCGTTTTGGGAGCGTTTGATAATTGAGAATACACGGTCGGAAGCAGTGGGTGTGCGTTTTCCTCTTTTGGCAGTCGACTTCGCACCGGTCTTGTCACTAGCAATTCGTCTGGATTTCGTTTGATTGCTTCGGATTAATTTTTCAAGTCTATCCAGCCGGGCATGAATTTTATCTACATCCTTTTTCGTTGGAATGTCATAGTGTTGCATAAAAAATTTGACCATGGCATCAAAAGTTACCGTTTTGCGTTTTCCCTTTACCATAGAATCCTCCTTACTTTTGACTAATGACTGCTAGTAAAACAATGGCTCATATCTTAAGGACAAATACGGCAAAAGTCAAGTTTGGCTGATTTGGTTTGATGGAGATATCGTTTCATGCTAATAGACCCTAATGTTGCAACCATGGGGTAGATAAGTTTTCATGACAAAGGGCAGGCTGTCTCTCAAAGATCGTTTCAGATCAATTGTTGATCATATTAAAAAACTTCAGGGTGACCCACGCTATATTGCCATGGGGATGGCTATTGGCGTATTTGTGAGCCTTACGCCCACCATACCGTTTCACACGATTATTGCCATTGCTTTGGCATTTGTACTAAAGGGCAGCAAACCAGCAGCCGCCATCGGTGTTTGGTTCGCCAATCCCCTGACCATACCCATTTTTTATATCGGCAGTTTTAAATTGGGAACCCTCATTCTGAACAAGCCCATACCATTTGATGTGAAATTTGAGTCCATACAAGAATTAATGACGCTCGGACTGGACGTCACCATTGCCATGATTGTGGGCGGGATCATCTTGGGTGTTTTTCCGGCTCTTCTGGCCTATTTTGTGACGTATCGTTTTATGCTGGTGGTGCGTGAGCGAGCGCGGAAAAAAAGAAAGGCTTCAAGGAATATAGACAGCAGCGAGGCCTAAGCAGTCGGCTGTAGGCAACCGTTACACCATACGGATTGCGGTTTCGGAATCCAGAAACCAGAATACAGGAGACAGAAACCAGAATCCAGAAACCGGAACGTAAAACCAAAACCGCCAAATGACCTCTCCCTCCCTCATCATGAAAGCCTGGAACTTGCGACCCAAAAAAGGTATGGGACAAAACTTTCTGGCCGATCGCAACAGCGCCCAAAAGATTGTAACGCGATCCGGCCTGGAAACCGAGGATGTTGTATTGGAAATTGGCGCTGGTCTCGGCGCTCTGACCCTGCCCATGGCCCGCATTGCCAAAAAAATCTATGCCGTCGAAAAAGATCGTACCCTCATCCCGCCGCTCACTCAAGAAATTGAAGCCGCTGGCCTAACAAACATCGTCATACGAAACCAAAATATTCTCTCACTGGATATGGCCATCGTCGCCCAGCTGGAAAAACAGCCCCTGGTCGTCATGGGGAACATTCCGTACAACATCTCATCCCAAATATTCGTTCAGCTGGCCCAGAGTCGTTGCCACCTCAAATCCGCCACCTTGATGTTTCAAAAAGAATTGGCTCAGAGAATCATGGCCGCACCTGGAACAAAAGCGTATGGCAGACTGGCCCTTATGGCCGGTTATTGTGCGCATGTGCGCATCATTGCGGAAATACCCGCAGCCCGGTTTTACCCCAAACCCAAAGTCGACTCCCTGGTGTTGAACATCGCCTTTGGGCAACAGACAGATACCCTGGCCGTTGATGAGCCCTTCCTTTATAAAATCGTTAAAGCCGCATTTTCCATGCGGCGTAAGACTCTTAAAAATGCGTTATCGGGACCGGTTTTGCAATTAGACCCCAATACGGCCCAGAATCAACTCCTGGCCGCCGCAATTGACCCCGGTCGGCGGGCGGAAACCCTGTCGGTTGAAGATTTCGTGAGATTGAGTAATCAAATGTACGCGGCGGGAATCAGATAAGATGATGACCATAAGTCACCTGCAAGTACGAATGCCGGTAAAGTGCACCCATTTCGGTGACGGACCAGATCATCCATATCGAAATCGAAACCGGTTTTCCAGACTTACAATTCGGTCCCGATCCCGATAACGATTTCGATCCCGATTGTGGCTTGTTGCTGACAGGCCTTTTCTTCTGACTAAGCTAAAACTTAAAACCTAAACCTTAAAACCAATTATAACATGGCTTCCGCAATCGATACCGTGCGATCCCCCAGCATATTGACATAACTACCCATTTCATTATCGTACCAGCCGTATATGACCGTCTGCGTCACCGGTACGCGCACGATTGTCTCTTGCACGGAGTCCATGATACATGCATCCAGCCCGGGTATCTTGGCGAGATCGATGGTCACTTCAGCTGTGCGCCGGTGGGTCTCGTGACCCTCGATAATGGCTGCCGCCCGGGGAATACCGACGATGTCTCCGCTCACGTTCTGCTTATCGGTATAATACAGATATCCATCGGGTTCATTTTCGGCTGCCTGCTTGTAGATATCGTTGATAAACTCCCTGCGGATGGGCTCACTGGTCAACTCCTCCTGCAGGTTCACCACCAGGATGATTAAAGATCCTGTCGCCGTCGGAATTCGGACCGATTCAGCAATAAAGCCGATTTGTTCCATCTCGGGAATAACCAATCTCAGAGCCTTGGCGGCCCCGGTGGTGGTTAAGATGATATTGTTCATGATGCTTCGATTCTTGCGCAAGTCGGTTTTACCGGTCTTGGGCAACCGATCGAGAACCGCCTGTGATCCAGTGGCAGCGTGGACCGTGGCCATGGATGCGGATAAAACCCGTTTGGGCCCAAAGGCATTTAAGAGCGGTTTGACCATATGGGCCAGGCAGGTTGTGGTACAGGATGCATTCGATATGAGGCAATGTCGTCGCGGATCGTAATCGTTGGCATTGATTCCCATGACCGTGGTAACGGCGTCTTCGGGAATGTCCCGGCCTTTATCCCCGATCTTAAAAGGGGCCGATAGAATAACCTTATCCGCGCCTGCATCCAAATGGCCCCGGGGAGAACCCTTGGGGTGATCAGCCGGCAGGGTGGGATCCAAAAATTGACCGGTCGTATCCACCACCAGACGCACATCTTCTTGGCGCCAGTCGATATCCATGGGAAGCCTGTCGGTCCGCAAAAACTTCACCAGGGTATGATCAATTCGCATGGTGCCCTGGCTCTCATTGATCTCGGATATCACCGGCATGGCCGCCTGGCCGTATAAAAAGGCATGTAGCCGCCCATAGCTACTGTCCCTTTCCACATAATGGGCAATATCCTCTAATGAATTTCCGGATTCACGACCAATGTTGACCACGATTTCTGAGAAATATTTACGGGCCACATGATGCCAAACCGTCAGTTTTCCGATTCTGCCGAATCCATTAACACCAAGTTTGAGATTTTTGGTATTGATATTATCTTTGCGCATAGCACCCACCCACCTTTCGGCGTTTCTATAACATATTGATAGTTTATATTCCCGGTTCTTCTCCAATTATGTTTGAGAAAAGGGCTTAAAAATTCCAATCAAGGGAAATACAGCTCGGGCTATATCTTATCGAAATCGCTAGCGGGATCGCGATCGAATGCACGAAATCCAGATTCCTACACCATCGTGGTGCTTCAACTTTCCCATGGAATACTGGAATATTTGAACAAAGTCCACAACGGCGACCCTCAATCAAATTGAAGCA
>Ga0180436_10000458_pt1 | contig 42455 bp, 37 predicted proteins | sample SS_ome_2_FD_132434 | JGI IMG/M metagenome (GOLD analysis project Ga0180436, IMG submission 132434) | Hypersaline lake sediment archaeal communities from the Salton Sea, California, USA - SS_3_S_2 metaG | ecosystem: Environmental > Aquatic > Non-marine Saline and Alkaline > Hypersaline >...
CTACAGGTCCGTTCCAAGGCATCAGTACGACCATCACCAGGTAGAGTGGGATCAGACCGAGCTCCTCGCGGATCATCGTGAAGGGCGGCGCATCGCCGCCGAGAAGCATGTGCACGCCTATCCCGGCCAGGTAGAGGCCCGCCGGCGCCAGGAGCGCCGTGATCCACACGTCCCAGGAGGCTCGCCACCGGCCAAACGGTCGGAGCAGTTCGCCAAGGGCAGACTTTCCGCCGGCGACGGCTACGATGATGAAGGCCGCCAGCGACGGCCCCATCGCCATCGCCTCCGGCGCGATCCCCGCGTACCAAGGGAACCAACTGAGTGCAAAGGTCAGAACGACGAAGAGCACCATCTGATGCCTGTGGACGAAAGCTCGCATTGCGACGCCTCCCTTGAATTGCGGCTGTCAACGTTATGCTGTCAGTCTACAGGGTCCCCTGGCCTGGCTCTACACACGAAAGTACTATCCGCGTGCCGCGAGCGGGTTATTCGGAGAGTAGCGAGGGTGCGTCTGTGAGGTTCGGGTAGCAGCTGCCCGAGTGCGAGGCTAGGGCGATTCGCTGCTGAAGTGCTCAATGAGCAGCCGGCTGACCTCGTCCGGCTCGTCGTGCATCACCCAGTGCGTCGCGTCGTCGAAGGTGACCAGTCGACCGCGGTCACAGTAGTCCAGGCTGGGCGCGGCCATCTCGTAACCTAGGTGAGGGTCTTGCTTGCCCCACAACAGAAGGGTCGGGGCCTGGACCTTGCCGGGTCCGGCGCCGGCGCCGGTGGACTGCATCATGGCCCGATACCAGTTGACCATGCACGCGATAGCGCCGGGCCGGCTCCACGCCGCGCGATACCGGGCACGTTCGTTTGCTGTGAGATCCTGTGGCATAGCCGAGATCAGCATCTGCCAGTCACGCGCCCGGGCCACCATCTCAGGCAGCCGCGGTAGCTGGAAGAAGAACATGTACCAGCTTCTGCGCCGCTGAGCCCGGTTGGTTCGCAAGTGGACGCCCATCACAGCGGGGTGGGGCACGTTAGCGATGGCCAGGCGCCGAACCCGAACCGGATAGCGCATAGCCAGCGACCACGCGACCGCAGCACCCCAGTCGTGGCCTGCCAGATGAAAGCTGCCGTACCCCAGTGCATCAGCCAGACCCACGACGTCATCCACCAGATTGGTGACTTGGTAGGCCGCCACGCCGCGCGGCTTGTCGCTCAGGTTGTAGCCACGCTGGTCGGGTGCGATGACACGGAAGCCCGCCTCCGCCAGCGCCGCGATTTGTGGCTCCCATCCGAACCAGGCATCGGGGAAGCCGTGCAGCAGGATGACGGGCTCGCCATCGGTCGGTCCGGCGAGGGCCACGTGCAGGTTGATGCCGTTTGTGGCGACGCGCTCGAAGGTGACCTCGGATGCTGTCGCATGTGTCACGAAGTTGCCTCCTCGTTGCCGGCCAACGCGGCCAGGTGTTCACTATGTTCCTGCCGGCCGATAGGGTACTTCCACGCGACAAACATCGCCGCCAAGAGGAGAACGGCACAGACGGGCCCGGCGAAGACGCGCAGCGCGGTGATCGCTGCCTGTGGCTGAACGGGAAGGATCTCGGATCCCGTGTCCGGTGTGACGTAGCCGGTGAATGCCAGTAACTGGGCCATCGCCCAAAGCGCGATGCCGGTGCCCAGCTTCTGGAAGAAGGCTGCCAGCGCATAGTAGGAGCCCTCACGCCGTTGCCCGGTTCTGAGCTGGTCCAGCTCGATGACGTCAGGCAGCATCGACCACGGGATGACGTAGGCCGTGGCCACCCCGAGACCCGACAGCACAGCGAGGGCGTAGGCCAGTGGCACCTGCTCCGATCCCAGCGCTGCGATACCCAGAAGGGCCAGTGCCCACGTGGCTGAGCCGATGATGAAGGACCAGCGCTTGTCCAGCCAGGTGGCGAGTTTGACACTGACGGGCACGAAGAGGATGCCAGCCCCCTCTGCGGCGAGCACGAAGTAGTTGGCCTGGTCGGGGATGCGCAGGTGATAGCTGGCGAGGTAGACCAGCAGGGCCGACAGGATGGATGCCGTGGTCCAGCTCAGTAGGTAGATGGCCATCACCATCCGAAACGGTCGGTTGGACATCGTGTGCTTGATGGCGACCCACGGTGGCAGCGGGTCTTCAACATGGTCGGTCCTGTGGTCCCGGGTTACGCGGAAGACCACCAGCGGGGGGATGGCGTAGAGCACGCCCAGCGCCACGCCCACGATGGCAAACAGTTCCCTCGAAAAGCCCATCGACCAGCTCAGGACGGTCACGAGGATGACGCTGCCCAGCGAGCCGGCGATGGCAACCACCATACGCACACCGTTGAGCTCGCTGCGCTCGTCGTAGTCCCGGGTCAGCTCTGGCGTCAGCGCGTTGTACCCCACGTGAATGGCCGTGTAGGCGGAGTCGTAGAGCATGAAGGTCAGCGCGTAGTAGGCCACCAGCCCGACAGGCCCCAGTGGCGGGATGAGCCACATCAGGATGAAGGCCGCGCCTAGCGGCACCGCTCCCAGCAGAAGCAGCACCCGCCGTCGTCCCCACCGGGACTTGATGCGATCGGAGAGGATGCCGAAGAGCGGATCGTTGACGGCATCCCAAATGCGACCCAGGCCGACGGCCCATCCGGCAAGGCCCGGGCGCAGGCCTACGACGTCGGTGAGGAAGAAGAGCTGGTAGTACATGACGATGGCGATGGATCCGCTGGTTGTCAGATCGCCGATGCTGTAGGCGAGCTTGAACCAGAAGGGAAGCTTCTTGGGTGGCGTGTCGCTCATTCGTGAGGGCCTCCAGTGGCGTCCAGAGTCTTGAGTCTCGAGTGATGAGTCACCATCGCGGCGCAACTATCACTCATCACTCATGACTCGTCACCATTGTCTCCCGGTGCAGCGGGTAGACGTCAAGCATCACGATAGCAGTCACCGCTTCGGGCAACCGAGTGCCCGCCGGGAGCGTCAGCGTGACGCCTGCGATGGTGCCGGCGGCGTCGGCGAGGGCGGTGAGGTTGGCCTGGTAGTCGAGGGCGATGGGTTCGCGTGTTGCTTCGTCCAAGAGGAGTATGGCGGGCAGGTGGTCGGTGGCTGGGTAGGCTGTGCCGGGCGCCAGGGCGAGGTCGGCGGTGACGTAGCCGGCCTGGCGTCGCCTGGGCGGCTTGAAGGAGAGCGAGGCGACCTCGATGCCCTTGGGCCGGCGGTTGGCAGGCCCCTCGTAGGGATGAGTGACGAAGGTGGCCATCGCCAGGAGCTTCTGCCACCAGTTGCTCGCCAGGCCGGCGAGGACGAGGAGCGGTCCGAAGGTGGGGATGCGCAGCGCGTCGGTGTCCGCGAACGCGGTCGCGGTCTCCCCCACGTCAAGGTCGGCGCTCAACTCGCCGCGTAGCTGGAACAGGTTGAAGGGTATGGGGATGCCGGTGATGCGCATCTTGAAGTCGCGGTTGGAGAGGCGGAAGGCGTTGTGGCGGTAGCGTCCATTTAGCGGGAGCACGAAGTCAGTGTCCGGATCGACAACGAGAGTGCCGTCCTCGCGGCGGCGCCCGCCGACGGTCCATAGCAGAAGCGTTCCCTCGCCCGAAGCATCCGGATCGCCGACCTCGACCACGCCAGCGATCCAGTCCATGTAGTCGAAACCGATCTGATTGAGGCTGGGCATCATTGTTGGGATGGGGACGGCGAAGCGAGTGATCTCGATGGCAGATATGGCGTTGGTGCCGACCTGGAGCGGCAACTCCTGGTCAGCGGCAGTGGTACGAAAGGTGACCTCCTGACTGAACCGGCCCGAGCGGCGTCCTCCCAGGGTCAGGTTGCCGACGTGCAATCCTCCTGAGTAGATGTTCCCGTCAATGCGAACCGTGTAGGCAGTCTCCGGCTGGAGGAAGGACGATGGGATGATGTGAAGGTGACGACCGTCGGCGCTGGTCTCCGCGGCGAAGTCGAAGGCCGGGTCGGTCGTCACCGTCAGCGCACGACGCGGCTTGAGGAATGGGCGGCTGTACAGGCGTATGTCGCGCGCACCAGCATCCTGGCTCGGCACCAGTCGCAGCGTGATGATGGTAGAGGTCGGAGCCCTGTTCGGCGGCTCGTCCCTCAGATTCCCACCGGGCGTCACCCAGAAGAGGCGGGTCCGTTCCGGTGACAGCTTGCCAGCCGACAGCTCGTCGGCAGGGCCCGTGCACCCGCGCGGGTCATCGCTATGCAGCGGGTAGTCGTACGGGATGTGCCAGAGCTGGCCGTGCTCACCACCGATGGCGACACCGTCGAGCCCCAATGCCGGCGACCCGTTGAGGTCGTTGCGATCGCGGAGCTGGGGTTGTTCTGGTGTGGTGTCGTATGACCAGCGGCGGCGCCCTGTTGTCGCGTCCAGTGCGTACAGCTTGCCGTTGCCCGAACCGACGTAGGCGATCCAACCTTCCTCGCCCTCCGGCTTGCGGCCCAGCGCAGGCGAGGATCGAACGGGGGCGCCCGTGTCGTAGCGCCAGATCTGCCTGCCTTGAGGGTCGACCGCGTAGACGCTGCCGTCCGCCGATCCGAAGATGACCGCGTCTGTCTCATCACGAGCATTGACCCTCAGCGCGGCGGAGCTGTAGACGTGGTCCTGCGTGCGGACGCGCCAGCGGACGCGCCCATTGTGTGGGTCCAGCGCATAGAGGTTACTGTCGTACGACCCGACGTAGACGGTGCCATCCGAGCCGATGGCAGCCGAGGCCGCGATGAAGCCCAGCGTTCGCTTGCGCCAGGCACGCGTGCCATCGGGCCGAACGGCGTGGATGAAGGTGTCGTTGGATCCCCAGACCACGGTCCCGTCGGAACCGACGGCACCCGCCGACCAGGCGTTGGCGCCGGTCTCGTAGGCCCAACGGAACGCCCCGTCAGGCTCCAATGCATAGTAGTTGAAGTTGGTATTTCCCGCGTAGATGGTGCCGTCGGGCGCCAGCGCGATGTTGGCCTCAAACCAGTTGTTGAAGCTGGCGCGCGGCGCCGCGCGGGCGTCGAAGGTCCACACGACGTTCCCGGTCTCGCAGTCCAGGCAATGGATATACCCGTCGCCCGAAGGTACCAGCACGGTGGGCGTCGTGCCATCGTCGACTGCGGGGAGCGCCGCGGCGCTGTCGATGATCTCGCCTGTCACGTGCTGCCACCTGGTCGCGCCGTCGGGTGCCAGGGCGTAGAAGACGTGGTCGGCCGAACCTACGTAGATGGTCCCGTCGCGGTCGATGACCGGCGTGGAGAAGATACCCTTGCCCGTCTGGACCCTCCAGGGGTGTCCGCCCTGATATGCGGCGCGGATCTCGCTCCGTCCCGTGTTCCGGTGGTCGTGGCGGAAGACGGGCCAGGGTGCGCCGAGCTGCGTGGGGCCAGCTCGCTCACTCATCGTCGCTGTGCCCGTGCCGGTGATGGATATCGGGCGCATGGGCGTGCCCGTGCTCCAGCACTGTGTGCGCGTGCTGGTGAGAGTGGAGCCCCGCGGCGGTGCCGGCGCCATCGTGAACGTGGTCGTGGTGAAGGTCGTCGTGGGGGTGGCGGTGTTCGTGTGCCGCCGCCGGGTGCAGGTGTGTGTGGCCGTGTACTTCGGTCACCAAGAGCCAGGTACCTATGACCATCACCACGAAGGCGACGACGAACTGCACGGTGGGCGGCTCCCGGAAGAGCAGAAACGAGAAGACCATCCCTATGAAGGGCGCGGTGCTGTAGAGCGCGCCCGTGCGGGCTGCCCCCAGGCCACGGAGCGCGTGGATGTAGATGGTGATACCCAGGCCGTAGCTGACCGCGCCGACTGCCAACGCGCCCAGGAGTGGCCCGAGCGCCGGCAACCGCTGCCCAACCAGAAGCGCAAGCACCAGCGAGAAGGCGCCCGCGCCGAACCCCTTGACCATCACGATGGTCAGTGGGTTCTTGGCAGAGATGTTGCGGGTGAAGGTGTTGTCGATCCCCCAGAAGGCACAGGCCGTCAGGATACCCAGCGCGCCTGCCGAGAATCCCCACTCGCTCTGAGGATCAAGCGAGAGCAGGACGCTGGAGACGAAGATCAGCGAGATGCTCAGCCACGTGCGCTTGCCGACTGACTCGTGGAAGACCAGGCCCGCGATGAGAGTTGTGGCAATCGACTCGAAGTTGAGCAACAGCACGGCGGTGGCTGCCGGCGTGACCTGGAGGCTGAACATCAGCACGATGGGCGCGGCGACGCCGCCGGCGAGAAGCGCGCCGGCCAACCAGGGGGCGTCAGTGCGAGTCAGCTTAGCCTCGGCATCGCGGACCTGGAAGCGCATTAGCAGCCACGTGCCGACGCCGCTCCCCAAGTAGAGCAATGCGGCCATCGGAATGGGCTCGACCTCGCCGAGCAGTGCCTTCGAGATCGGCGAGCTGATGCCGAAGAGCGCCGCGGCGAGTAGCGCCTGGAGGGTGGGATAGAGCTGTGAGCGGTTCACGGTGAACTGACTTCCTCGCCCGGGTGCACGCTCGTCGGTGCGATGTCAGCGCCCTTGACCCGGGCCGCGATGAGATCGTGCCAGAGGCGGTAGCCTTCACCTGTGAGGTGGAGGCTGTCGTAGGTTAGCTCGTCACGCAGGACGCCTGCTTCGTCAGCGAAGGCTGGGAAGAGGTCGATATAGGTCAGGTCGCGCTGCTCCGCCATCCTCATGATCTCAACGTTGAGCGCCAGCACCTTGTCTCGGTTCTCAGCTTCCCGAGGGAGCACGCTCTGCACATAGAGCTGTGTCTCAGGCGTGTCATCGATGAACCGGTCAAGGATCTGCGCGTAGTTGCGCAGCGTATCGGCCCATCGGGCACCCAGCCCGATGTCGTTGGTGCCAATCAGCAAGAACGCCTTGCGCGGATGGCCGTCAGTGACCTGCGAGAGCCGCTTCAGCAGGTCTGTCGTCATGTCGGCACTCACGCCGCGGTTCTTGAGCGGCACGTCGGGAAAGATTTCGGCCCAGTGCCCGTTGGCCGTGATGCTGTCGCCGACCATCACGATGTCGTCCGGCGTGATGGGATAGACGGCGAAGAACGTCGTCGCCGCAGCCGTCCGAAGCTGGTGGATGACACTGCCGAAGATGGCGATCCGGTTCAGCCACATGCCCAAGGCAGCGGCGACCGCGAGCGCGTTCAGGGCCAGGCTGATGATCAGCAGAGTCTTCATCTCAGAGTTCCAATGCCTCGCTGTGGTATGCGCAGGGTGACCGCGCAAAGGTCTGGGACAGTGTCAGGCAGCAGGACGTGCAGGTCCTCGCCCCGTTGCTCCCATCTGAGTGGTTCGGCGTGACCCAGTTGGTGTACCTCGGCCCCCGTGGCCGAACGCACCCCGTGCACTGTGATGGGACCGGACGGTGCTCCCAGCACGATGGCATAGAGGTAGTCGGCCCGTCGCGTGAACCGGATCGGCACTCCTTGATCAGATGTGCCTTCGGCTCGCGCCCACGGGCGCGAGCCGAAGATGGCCTCGCCATTGACCTCAAGCCACGCACCGAGCCCCTCCAGGCGCTTGCGCTGCGGCCCCGGAATCGTGCCGTCCGCCGTCGGGCCAACGTTGAGCAGCAGATTGCCGTTCTTGCTGACAATGTCCACGAAGGAATGCACCAGTTCAGTGACCGAGATATGGTGCTCGTCGCTCTCCATCTGATTGTAGCCGAAGGAGCGGCCCAGACCACGACAGCACTCCCATTTCTCAGCTCGTATCTCGCTGAAGCTGGCGTATTCCGGTGTGCGGAAGTCGTAGTGCGCGTTCGTCGGCACGCTCCCGGTGGCGCCCTCTGAGGTCATCATCCTGTGGATCAGCCGATCTGCCAACCGCCGGATGGGGCGGAGTCCCAACAGTCTGTGCGCCCACATCGGCGTGGTCGTCCACCGATCGTTGACGGCACCGTCAGGGATCGCGTTGTAGAAGTGGGCCATGATTCTCTCGGGTTGGCCCTCGACCGGGTACCCAATGTCGTTCCAGAGCACCGACGGCGTGTATCGCTCGATCAGCTCGTAGAAGTGGGCATCGGCGTAGGCGGCGTACTCGGGTCCGCTGGGTCCGTTGTCAAGCAGTCCGACGAAGCTGTCGATGGGTTGCTCGCTAAAGGACCAGTCAAGGAGTCCGGAATAGTAGAGACCCATGCGCATGCTGGTGGCCCGGACGGCCTCAGCGAGCTCGCCGACGATGTCCCGGTTGGCCTGATAGCCCCGCTTCACGGGATTCGGAGTTCGACTTGGCCATAGGAGGAATCCATCGTGGTGCTTCGTCGTCAGGACGACGTATTGGGCCCCCGTTGCGGCAAAGGTCTCTGCCATAGCGTCTGGATCCCAATTGCGAAGGGCCGCGTTGTAGGGTTGGACGAAGTCATCGTAGGCGAACCCGTCGCCATAGGTGGCCTCGTGGTGTACCCTCGCGGGGCTGCCCTCGAGTCTCAGGGTATTGAGATACCATTCGGCGTAGGGGTTGTGGGCGAAATGGTGGCGCGAGCCGCGCTTGAGCGTCTCGGTAATGTCTCCCTGTTCAGTTGGCGCGAAGGCCGGCACCGAGTAGAGTCCCCAGTGGACGAAGATGCCTAGCTTGGCATCGTGGAACCACTCGGGGGCCTGATGGCGTTTCAGGCTCTCTCTGTCGGGCTGGTAGGTCATGGGGTAAGCCTCCCTCTGTGAGAGACCTTTCTACGCGGGTCTGTCGGTGAGTCAAGCGGCGGCTTGGTCCCGACGGGTTTGACCGCAGGCTGAACGGGCGGGACAATGTATCCGGATGGCGGGAGGCTACGCCTCGCCATCGCGACGAATGCTACGTGACTGAGAGGAGGGATGATGCCAAGACTGGATAGGCGCAGCGCAGTTGTGACCGGCGGCGGATCCGGCATCGGTAGGGCGACCGCGCTGCGGCTCGCCCAGGAGGGCGCGCGCATCACCGTGGGAGATATCCGCGATGGCGACGCCACTGAGACGGTTGAGCTGGTTCGGGCTGCCGGCGGCGAGGCTGTCGCCGTGCACTGCGACATCGGCGACGAGCAGCAGGTGGCAGCGCTGGTTGCGCGGGCTATCGAGGCCTACGGGTGTGTGGACATTCTCGTCGCCAATGCGGGGATCAGCACGCGGTCACCACTGCATGAGCTGGCCCTGGCGGACTGGGAGCGCGTGCTGCGTGTCAACCTGACCGGGACTTTCCTCTGCGCGCGGGCGGCAATACGGCAGATGCTGGCCCAGGGAGAGGGTGGCACCATTGTGACCCTCGGGTCTGTGCAATCCGTGGTGATCTCGGGCAGCGGCGCCGCCAGCTACAAGGCTTCCAAGGCCGGCATCCTGATGCTGACGCGCTCCATTGCGGCCGAGTACGCTGATGATGGGATTCGAGCCAACTGCGTCTGTCCCGGCTGGATTGACACCGACATGCCGGCACATATGGAAGCGGAGTCGGGGACCTGGGTCTCTCACACGACCTCCCAAGCCCGCACATACCCTGTGGAGGCGCCGATCCGCCGACCAGCCAACCCGATGGAGGTGGCCAACGTCGTGGCCTTTCTTGCCTCTGACGAGGCCTCCTTCATGACCGGATCGGCCGTGATGGTCGACGGAGGCCTGACCGCGGTCTAGACTGACACGTGTTGCACTGGGGTAGTGATCTCGATGTCCCTCAGTGGGCGCTCGCCTGTGGCGTCATCCGGTTCCGGCTTCCTCGCCGCTACCCAGAAAGGCCGCCTTGATTTCCTCGTACGGCGCTCTGTTGAAAGGGCAGACCTTGATGCAGACAGAGCATCCGTGGTAGTCGTTGAAGTAGGGGAAGCAACGGTCGTTGTCGACACACGTTATACGTCCGCTCTCGTGGCGGATGGGCTCCTCGTAGATGGCCTGCGGCGGGCATTCGCGGATGCAAACGCCGCACTTGGCGCAGAAGTCTGCCACCCACGCGTGCTCGTTGTAGGTGCTGAAGGGCAGGTTCTCGATGTTGGTGACGATGGCGGCGAGGCGCACGCGAGGTCCGTGCTCCGGCGTGATGATCAGGCCGCTGGCGCTCAGCCAGCCGAGCCCTGCTAGCTGCGTCAGGGGCGCGTAGAGCGCCGGCCCCATCAGGGGATGGGCGGCGTGGGCGGAGAAGCCGTGCCTTCGTAAGTAAGCCGCCAGGTCGTTGGCGGCATATCCCAGGTCGCGATAGATCTCCATCACGGCCTGCTTGCAGCCGATGCTGGGGGCGGCGTCGATGCGGACCTTGTCCATCTCCATCGTGAGCACGATGGCGTTGAGGTGCAGGAGCCCTTGCCCTCGAAGATCCACTTTTCCGGAACGCGCGTGTACCCGATGCTGCTCACGCCCAGCGTTCGCGCGTAGGACTCGAACTCGTCCAAGAACCCCTCAAGGACCTGCGCCATCGGCTCATCCGGGTTCCTGCGGAGCGATATCATGGAAGCGCGCATCCCTGTCAGAATCCCCGGCATGATGGTGGACAGCTCCGGCTCCATCTGAGCCTTGCCGCGTTTGATGCTCTCATTCATGATCTCGAACCGCACCGGTGCGCCAGGCAGCGCGCGGTGCATGCCCGGCGTGGCGACGAGACGCTCTTCCCACCTGTCCATCTGCCCGACTAGTGGGGTCATCATCTGCATCATGAGCCATTCGGCTATTCGCGAGGCCACTAAGCTCTCTCCCGCGGGCTTGCGTTGGGTGGGTGACTTGCTCGTTGCGTGGGTCGCCGTTTGAGCACGTGTCGCTTGAGTCTGTCGTACAGGCCCCGGTGGAAGGGGCAGTCCTTGATGCAAACGGAGCATCCATGGTTGTCCACGAACTGCGGGAAGCACTTGGTCACATCCACACAGGTCACCAGGCCGTTGTCGCGCGGGACGGGAGTCTCGTAGATGGCATTGCCGGGACACCGCCGGACGCACTGCCCACACAGCGCGCAGAACTCGGGGATCCAGCTGTGAAGGTTCTCCCCGGTGAAGAACGGCAGGTTCTCGATGTCCGTGAAGACTGCCGCGAGCCGCACGCGCGGACCGAACTCGGGCGTGATCAGCATCCCGTGCTGGCCCCGCCAGCCCAGGCCGGCCATTTGGGCCAGCGGAGGGTAGAGGGCCAAACCCATCAGGGGATGGCCTGCGTGGGCTGCATACCCGCGTTCGCGTAGGAAGTGGGTCATCCTGATGCTCGCGTCGCCGAGGTGGTGGTAGACCTCCATGGCCGCGAGCTGCGACCTGCGGCTGGGAGCCGTGGCCATCTTCCGCCGGTTCATCTCCATCGTCAGTACGATGGCGTGGTCGTACAGCACTGCCTTGTCGCGGAAGATGAGATGCTGCGGCACCTCGGTGTAGCCGATCGACGCGACGCCCAGGGACTTAGCATAGGCCTCCAGCTCGGCCAGTTCATCGGCCGGTAGACGCGTTTTCGGGTGTCGGGGAATCTCGTCCAGGTCGCTCAGGGTCTTCTGGACACCTCGCTGGCTGGCGACCATATGGGGCAGGCTGCGTAGGGTCGGACGCATACCGTGCATGCCCTCGCCCCCGCGCAGCAGGTCAAACCGGGCCGGCGCGTCCTCTGTGGCGTGGATCGCGTCGGGCCGTCGCGCCAGGACCTCCTCAGCCGTATCTACACCGCTGTGGGGGTTCATTCGCTGCAGCATCTGCCGTAGTGGGCCCATACACGCCTATAGAGTTCGGTAGCTGATCGCTGTGAGTGGTTGTTCCCGCCATCATTGCGCTCAAGCGGAGGATTCCCATCCCTCAGAGTAGTGGTCTCGGCAATGCTGTCAAGACCGGCTAAGGGTATACAATGCCTTCCGGATGCTCCGAAGCACTGTGCCACTGGAGGCCTAGATGAAGATTGCGCTGAGTCTGGGATGCTCGAACAGGGAGATGCGGTTTGCGCAGCAACTCGGGCTAGATCACGTGGTGAGTGCCCTGCCGGCAGATCCCAAAGGCTATCTCGAGCTGGAGGATCTGCGTGCGAGGCGCGAGCGGTTCGCCAGCGCAGGCCTGAGCTTTGACGTGATCGAGAATCTACCGACGCCGCACTACTACAGGGCTATGTTCGGTCTGCCGGGGCGCGACGAGCAGATTTCCAACGTATGCACCACCATCCGCAACATGGGGAATGCTGGGATCTCCGTGCTGCAGTACCAGTGGATGCTTCTGGGCGGATTGCGCACAGAGTACTGCCCTGTCGGGCGGGGCGGATCCCGAGTCTCACGCTTTGACTTGGAGGTGGCCAAGCGATCACCCATAGCCGCGCTCGATTGGCGCCCCGGGCCCGACGGCCTGATCCACACACCGGACCGCGAGATGTGCGAAGAGGAGGTCTGGGACAACCTCATCTATTTCCTGGAGGGCATCATCCCGGCGGCAGAGGAGGCCGGTGTGAAGATAGCCGCCCATCCGGATGATGCGCCGATCCCGTCGTTCATGGGGGTCGCGCGCATTCTCACCAGCCTGGATGGGCTGCAACGGCTGGTAGACGCTGTGCCTAGCCCGAACAACGGCCTGGGGTTCTGTCAGGGCACCATCGCCAGCATCCCCGGTGTTGATATGATCGACGCGATTCACCAGTTCGGCAGCCAGAACCGGATCTTCTTTGCACACTTCCGGAACCCGCGTGGGCAAGTTCCCGTCTTCGAGGAGGTCTTCCCCGATGAGGGTGACTCGGATATGCTCTGCGCGGTGCGTGCCTATCGAGATGTGGGATTCGACGGTGTGATCCGTGTCGACCACGCGCCTGTCGTGGTAGGGGACTCGCACGGCGAGCGTACGTTCGGCTATCAGGTGGGCTACTTCAAGGGATTGCTGGACGCTGCTGAGCTGTTGGATGGCGAGGAGGTGAACTGAGATGCACCTCACGTATACCTTGAACCCGTTCAAGGACACCGATCTGCTCTTCGCACAGCAGATGGGTGTTGACTGGATCATCGCCGATGTCCCTGCTTGGGACGCCGACACGCTGGCTGCTGCTGCGAACCGTGTGATGCAAGCAGGACTGCAGTTGTGCTCGCTCTCATCGCTGCCGGCTGATCTCGCGACTCGCGCGTCTGAGGGCGATGCCGGCGCAGTAACCAGGATACGCCAGATCATTTCAGATGCAGGTAGGCTGGGGATTCCAGCGGTGAGCTATCGCTGGCCCGGGCTCGACTGCGCCGGCGCTGTCGAACCTTCGGGGGGACGGGGGGCTTCCGTGAGTGCCGTCTACGGTGTCGAGAACTGCGAGTGGGCTGACTCGCAGGACAAACGCAAGGCGATGTGGTCGGCGCTGACCGCGCTTCTGCGGAAGTTGGTGCCCGATGCCGAGAGTGCTGGCGTACGCTTGGTCCACCAGACTGACATCGCTCTGGCATCCCTTCCCACGGCGGAACGTATCCTGGACAACGTCACGGAGCTCGATCAACTGTCCGGCGTCGTCGGCAGTCCGTGCCACGGACTGAACCTCGACTATGGCTTCGTTACACAGGTGCTCGCCCCATCGGCCGGTGTCGAACCGGAGGATGTCCTCCGGCAGCTCGGGAAGAGCGGCGGGCTCTTTGCCCTCCAGATGCGCAGTCTGTGTCACGCGGACCGCGGCGCGCGCGAGGTCTTCCTTGACGAGGACAGGGTCGCTGTTCTGCGTGCACTCAGGGTCTGCAGGTCCATCGGCTTTGGGGGGGCGCTGCTCGCCGTGGCGTCGCCCGAGATGGCGGACGACACCGTGTGGCGTCACAAGGGACACGCATTCAACACTGGCTATCTCAGAGCGATGCTTCAGGCCATCGGTTGTTGAGATTGGTCGTCGGGCGTGGAGCCCTGCCTAGAGGGAGGACAACTGTGAGAGATTGCAGGACTCGGCTGGTGCTGGACCACGCGACGGTGCTGGACGTGGTTGATGGGGTACTGATTCCTGGCCAGCGCATAACGTTGTGTGGCGATCGGATCGAGCGGATCGAGGCAGCGGCCTCGCCTGCCCCAGACGAGGCTGGTCGCGTCGTGGACGTGGGCGGGAAGACGGTGATGCCGGGGCTGTGTGACGCGCACGTGCACGTCACGGCCTGGACCGCGGATCTGTCGCAGGTGGACCGCACGTCATCCAACTACACAGCCATCCGCGCTGCTGGGCTGATGGAGGCGATGCTGATGCGCGGCTTCACCACGGTGCGCGACGAGGGTGGCGCTGATTATGGGCTGGCGCTGGCCGTCGACGAGGGCCTGATCAGCGGACCCCGTGTGCTTTTCTGCGGTGAGGTCCTGTCCCCCACCGGCGGGCACGGCGACTCCCGCCGTCGCGGCGAGGATTTCCCGCTGCCGCATCTGTGCGACGGTGTGGACGCCGTGCGCAAGGCGTGCCGCGAGGAGATACGCAAGGGCGCAAACCACATCAAGCTGATGCTCTCGGGCGGCGTGGCCTCGCCGACGGACCGTATCACCAACCTGCAGTTCTCGGAGGACGAGGTGCGCGCTGCGGTGGAGGAGGCCGACATGGCGGGCCTCTACTGCACCGGGCACACCTACACGGCCAGAGCGGTCAACCGCGCCATCCGGCTCGGCGTGCGTTCGCTTGAGCACTGCAACCTGATCGACGAGAGCAGCGTCGAGCTCTTCCTTGAGCACGATGCCTTCATGGTGCCCACGCTGGCCACCTACGAGGCATTGGCAGCCGAGGGCGTTGAGGCGGGGATGCCCAAGGAACTCAACGACAAGGTCTACACCGTGCTGGACGCGGGCATCGGGGCGCTGCGGATGGCCCACGAGGCCGGCGTCAAGTTGGCCTACGGCACCGACCTCTTGGGTCAGATGCAGCGATTGCAGCTTACCGAGTTTGCCATCCGTTCGAGGGTGCAGGATCCCATCGACATCATTCGTTCGGCGACCACGGTCGCCGCCGAACTCTTCAACGAAGTGGGCGAGATCGGCGTTGTCGCCGAGGGCGCCAGAGCCGACCTGCTGGTGGTGGACGGCGATCCGCTGTCGGACCTTGTGTGCTTGCAGGACCCAGACCGCTACCTGACCGCCATCGTCAAGGGCGGCGAGCTGGTCAAGGGATGAGTCCCGCGCCGTCCCCACGATAGGCGGGCAACGTCAGCGGCCCGGTCTCGCACGCGAGACCGGGCCGTTTCTCTGGGTCTGGGTCAGTCGCAACCGTGGGGTGCCGTCCCTAACTGAAGAGCTCGAGGGCTTTCTCCGCCACGCGCTTGCCGAGGATGCGTGCGCGCTCCTGCTGCGATTCGTCCCCATCGTTGATGGCCACGGCACCGTAGTGGATGACCGGGGCACCCTTCGATCCCCCGGAGGCGTAGGTCAGCATGCCCTTGACCAGCATCTGCTGGAGCATCGCCAGCTCGGCGACGTCAATGCCACCACCGACGTGGTTCCCGGTGGCGAACGCACTGCCCAGCTTGTCGGCCAGCTTGATCCCGCCTGTGTCCAGCCACTTTTTCATCTGCCACGAAAAGGTCCCGCCGTACGTGGGGCAGCCCAGGACTACGGCCTTGGCCTCCGCGACGAATCCCTCATCGATCTTGGTGATGCTCATCGGCGTTGCCTCGACGCCCTCGCACGCCATAGCCCCTTCGGCGATGATCTCAGCAACCTTGCGGGTGTTCCCGCCCTCAGAGTGGTAAATAACAGCGATCTTCATGGTGACCTCCTGGGTCTGGTTCAGATGGGTCCAGTCACACAGTCCCTGATTGGTTACAGTGGGCCTGTGTGTCGTGGTTGTACGTCATTGGGCCAGGGGCCCGGTGGACGGGATACGTAGGCGCAGGTCCTTGCCGCGGGCCACGCCGTCCTGAAAAGAGAAGTTGTGGCCGTACGTTGCCTTGACCTCGCGCCGGGACAGCGTCCCTTCTCGGAGCAGCTGCCGGACCTGCGCTACGCTGCCGGCGACGGTGGCGTTGTAGGCCTCGATGCGGGTTCGGCTGCCCTGCAGGTTGGACTCCCCGGCCCGCAAGCTGTCGACGAGGTCGCGCTCTGAGGCGACGGGCGCGTGGATTTCCGTGCTGTAGAAGCCCAGCGCGTCGGTCGCGTGGGCGTCGGTGCCGGCGATGCGCGGTACCCCGAGCTTGGCCTGCAGGCCCTTGATGGCGTCGGCCATGTACTCGCGTACGTTCAGGCTGTAGGCCTCCACACCGTCGATACCGGCATCATAGACGCCGTCGGGAATGCTGTCCTCGTAGCGCGTCGGGTGGGCCAGGTAGACGAGGGCGCCCGCGTCGTGTGCGAGATCGGTGAGCTCGGTCAGCGGCATCTTGAAGGTGAGTTGCGAGATGATCTCGTCGGGAGCCCCGTACATAAGGGCGTGCCCTTCCGCGACGGAGACCTCGATCCCTCGCAGTATCCGCACCTCGGGGAAGTGTGCCTGGAGGGCGTCCACCTCGGCCTGGGACCACTGCACGTCGTGCTCGGTGATGACGACAGCATCCAGGCCGCGCGCGATGGCCGTCTGTGCCATTGCCTCCGGTGACATATGCGAGCACCGGGAGTATCTGTCCGTGTGAATGTGCATGTCGATTAGCATAGACCGCATTATACCAGGTGCCGGCACGGCCCGTTCCCTCGTCCCAGGCGCATGCTGTGCCGCGCGTGCGGGACACTTCTACATGAACCCTGGCTCTCCCTCAAGCGAGCGCCGCCAGCACTCGCTTCAGCGCAGCGACGCCCTTGGCCTCGGCAGCAGCCGCGTCGCGGACCAGCGCCGCGCCCTTGGCGCTCTGATCGGTAGAGGTCCAATCTGCGCCGTGGCGCTCGGGCCACATCGCCAGCAGCGTCCGCAGCATGTCGCGGACGACAGTGTAGTGCCCCTCAGCCTCGCCGAGCGGCACCCGACAGGCATCCGGAAGCCGGCCCTGCGCCTCAGCCAGGAAGTCCACAGCGTTCTCCCGTGCCTCCATCCACACGTGGGTGATGTAGGCGCCGCCGTCGCGATTCGCGCGCCCGGCCTCCAGCGCCTCCGCCCACATGTCGTAGGCGGGAAGACCCGTGCGGTACCTCGGCCCGATAGACCAGCCATCAGGTCGCTCAATGCGGTCCAGCACCGTCGTCAGCATCGCTCGGACGGCCTCGACATCTGGCATCGGCTCGGTCGGGCGCACGCAGTTGACCGCCACCTGCTTGACGTCGTAGGTGCCCAGTTTGTCCCATAGGCAGTGACCCCGGTCATCCGCCACCGACCAGGCATAGCCGTCATCGTCGTAGCCGTAGATCATGTAGTACGCGGGTATTGGCCGCACCTCCCAGGCGTAGCAGGGCAGCCCCGCATCGATGCGCGCCCTCACGAAGTCGTACGCTTCGCGCTGCTTTGCGCGGAAGTCACTCTCCGGCATCGCGAGCGAGGTCTCGTGGTCGACGTGGAAGCGCTCGGCCGCATAGCCCAGATTGGGTGCCAGGTCGAAGAGCATCGACGTGTCCCACGCCTGCGCGGCGTCGACGAAGACGGTGTCGTTCATGTTGAGCACGAACGCGTTGCCCGTGCCGCCGAAGAGCCAGGGGAGGGAGACATCGACGCCCAGGTAGTCAAGGATTGCCTTCGTGCAGCCCATGTGCTCGTTGTAGATCTGGCGCCAGTTGAGACCTTCCAGCGTCTTCATTCACCCTCCCACAGCGCCCTGCGCCCCGCTGACCCTTGCGCGTGCCACTCACGCGCGCTCCCTACTGACCACAGCCCGCGCCCCGCACGCACGCGGACCGGCGGACTGCTGTTCGCCTTGAGCGCGCGAGCGCGGACCGGCGGACGACCACCCCCTCAACGAGGGGAGGGTGACTGAGCTGCCAGCCACTCCTCACGCGCGATCGTGTACGTCCCTGGCTCGATCTGGCGTAGGCCGAGACGGTTGAGGAGTTTGACGGAGGGGGCGTTGTCCGGGTGGGTGCCGGTGCGGATGCGCTCGGCGCCGTGATCATCGAAGACGTAGGCCATAGCCGAACGCATGGCCTCGGTTGCGTAGCCTTTCCCGTGGTAGTCGGGGTGGAAGACGTAGCCGAGGCCGTGCTCGTGGCCCTCGGCATCCTCGTGGTGCGCGATAGCGACCAGGCCGATGAGCCGCCCGGTGTCCTTCAGACATGCTGCCAGATAGCCGTCGCCCTCGGCGAACCACGAGGCCATGCCCTTGACCTCTTCCTCGGAGGTGGGCCACGGGTTCTCAAACCTGCCAGGGAAGGCCTCGTAGGCGACGGCGACCTCCTGCAGCTGCTGCCAGTCATCAGGCGCGCAGTTACGGATGATCAACCGGGCTGTCTCCAGTGACTCCACTATGCGTCTCCCTCATGGTCCAGCCTGAGGACCTCGATACCCAGGTCCGCCGCCATCCCCATCAGCGCCTGCGTGTGGTTGCCCAGCGCCACCACGTAATGGTTCTGGGTTCCCTTCACGGCTCCGAAGACGCGCTCTCGATCGGGCACCTCAACAACCAGACTGTTGCGGCAGCGTGAGTTGTCGGTCCGGTGCCCGACAAGAGGGCCGGTGAGGAGCAAGAGTTGCCTAAGGTCACGCGTGAGCCGGGCTACCGTCGCCGATCCGCCGCCGGGCACATCGGCCCACACGGTGGGGCTGTCCTTGCGACCGTGGTAGGTGCTGATGCCGTAGGGCTCCAGATTGCACTCAGGCCCTGCCAGATTGCGACAGATGACGCAGTGGTTGATGCCCAGATGCCCCTGCGCCTTGATGGCGCCCCCCATGAAGCTTGCTTGCCCGGTGGCTCGCTTGATCAGCACCATCGTCAGCAGCGCGTCGATGTCGCCCTGGCACGCCGCCGGGATGCCCTGCTCCTGGAAGAGCCCCATCGCCACGCAGGGCGTGGGCAGGTCGCGCCCGTGGATCCACGGCAGGCACGCGATCGTGACCGCGTCGCCGCCCCTTTCCTCAGTGATCTGCCGCATTGTGACGTAGAGCCGGGTGGCTTTGGTGACGCCATCCAAAGATGGCGGAGGAGGTGTGCCGCGACCGCGCCGCAACGAGGCGCCGTCGAGTAGTTCCGCCGCTAGACGAGATGCTTCCCGTTGGCTATCTGCGTCGAGCGCATCGTAGCGCCCCCGCACCTCGTCCTGCCTAATGGCCTCGAACTTCACGCCCAGTCGCGCTTCCGCGAGAGGCAGGTCGCTGGTGATCTCCCAGTCGACCAGGTATGAAGACGGTAGTCCTCCGAAGAGCAGCAGTTTCTCGCAGGCAGTGGTCATCTAGGCTCCTACGAAGATGATGTCCAGCATGGCATGTATCGAACCGAAATCCTCCGGCGTCTCAAGAGGGGCATAGATGCGCCGGGCCTCGGCGCGGCCCGTGCAGAGCTTCACCCCGTCGATGTCGAGCAGGTTGGCACCCTTGCATGCTTTGGGGCACTTGACGCAATGGAACTGCTCGATGCGCTCGCGGATGGCGTGGCTGTAGCCGCGGCGCGCCAGGATGATCGGCTCTGCGTGATCTACGGGCAGCGTGAACTCGATGAAGACAATGTCTGACGCAAGCGTGAACATAGCCATAGGGCGTTTCCGCCCCGCTGCGAAGCTGACGCCCCAGGCGCCCGAAGCGCCGTACGTCCAGAAGCCTGTCACCCCCAGCTCGCACCCGTCGCGGAGTCTGCGGGCAAGGTCCGTCCAGGGTCCGCGGTAGACGCCGACGGTGTTCAGGATCGCTGGGTCCAGGGGATCGAGATGGTGCCGTGGCGTTGGCGCCCCCAGGAAGGCTGCGCCGAAGTTCGCGCGCATGAACGCGATCAGGGGGACCGGCGCCTTCTGAGTTGGGGGAGGTGACAGGTCAGCGGCGGCGGCGGCAAAGCGCTTGAGCGCCGGGACTAGCCCATCGTCCAGCGGGAAGCGGATGGCCACGTGCGTGGCCTTGCTCAACGACCTGTACTGCGAGCCGTCCAGGAGATAGTCCAGCTCGAGGCCGTGCCGCGCCAGGTGACGCTTCCGGCGTCTGAATGCGCCCTTCTTGTAGACCGTCTTCAGCAGGTCCTTTTCGACCTCTACTTGGGGCGCGCCGTTCGACGCGGTCAGCGACCCGTGGCTGAAGACCGCGTGGAGGAGCATCATCGAGGCGACCAGGTTGGACTGCCGGTCCAGGTCATCCTTGCCCTCGACGCCGGCGGGGTCGGCGTAGATGCGCTTCCACAGCGCGTGGGCCGCCTCCAGGCCCCCGACGAGTCCTGCGACGTCGCCAGCGCCCCCGGCGGGTTCCAGGGCAGCCGTCAGACTATCTGCGCCTGGGAGGATAGCCATGCTGTCGTGCATGAACTTGGCACGCCGGTCGAAGGGTACGTCTCTTAGGATGATCACTGGTTGACCTGCCTATCTCAGCTTGATGGGAGGCGACGCGACTGTGCGGATGGGTTTGTTTGGCAGAATCTGCGGGTGTGACGTCGCTTGCTGCGTGGCCGCCAGGCCAAGGCCCGCTTCTCGAGGAAGCGCTTTTCCGATGGAGACGGGCGCGGTTCACACGGCCACGGGCTAGGAGGACGGCGAGTAGACCGTTTCCTCCGGGACGTCGGTGTCGCTCTCGAAGAACAGGCGATAGCCGTCCGGGTCGGTGAAACCGGTGACCCACATAGCGTTCCCTACGAAGGGCGTCTTCACGTCCAGCCCGTTGGCGACGGCTTCGTGGTAGATCGCCAGGGCGTCCTCGCACTGGAAGTTGATCGACACGCCCTCGCCGACCTTGCCCTCGGGGACGAAGGCGTTGTGTCCCTCGGTGGGGAACTGCTGGAGCATAAGGGCGCCGCCGCCGCGGTCCAGCCGGCACCACTGGAGCGTGCCGTCAGGCTCCCACCGGGACGTGATCTCAAAGCTGAGGCCGTCCACGTAGAAGCGCACGGAGGCGGCCATATCGGCGACGGCAAACATCGGGACGGTCTGTGTGACGTTAGGCTGCGGGGTCTGATCCACGGTCCAATTCCCTTGGCCACGATGGGAATAGATCATACGTTCTATTGCATATAGTATAGGATGGAACGGTTGGGGTGTCAAGTTGTGGGCGAGAGATTGGTGATTGGCCACTGGGGATTGGGTCTGTGGTAGGCCGGGCCGCTGTGCCCGGACGCGCACCGCCCGTCTGCGAGCGCGTGCTGCAGGCTATCGTTCCGGAGTACCGTTGCACACGTGCGACGCCCTGGAACGGGTCAACAGCCTGGCCTACTACACGACGGCAGGACGAAAGGCTTTCAGCCGACGAGAAGGCCGGGTCTGTAGGCTGTGGCGAGAGCTCTGGAGGGCTCTACAAGCAGAAGGCCGGGCACAACGGCCCGGCCTACTTGGGAGCTTGTCTTCAGCAGGCATGGTGTGCGACGTCGGCAGACCCCACCAGTTCCCCAGACTGTCCCAGCATCTTGTCGACCGTCAGCGTCCCAGGATCGAAGCCCAGCCCTTTGGGATGAAGCAAGCGGCGGGCTCAACTGCGGTGCGAGGACCAAACGCGGGGCGTCGCCTCGGAGCGTCAAGGGAGGGGGCTATGCGTGACTGGTAGGCAATGCCTGCCTCAGTGCGTCAACAGCGACGCCCTGCGCCTACCCCGTCTCCTCGCGGACGCCGGCCATCAACAGCCCTAACTGCTCCGGCGTGGCGCCGTCGCTGTCCACGATGCCCATGACCTGGCCCTCGAAGATGACGGCGATGCGGTCGGAGAGCGCCATGATCTCGTCCAGGTCCTCCGAGATGAGCAGAATGGCCGTGCCCTTCTCCCGCTCCTCCAGCAGCCGTGCGTGAACGTACTCGGTGGCGCCAATGTCCACGCCCCGCGTCGGCTGGGCGGCGATCAGCACCCTCGGTTCGCGCGACAGCTCCCGGGCCAGCACCACCTTCTGAATGTTGCCGCCCGACAAGCTCTTGGCCGGCGTCTCCCGCGAGGGCGTCTTGACCTGGAAGGCCTGGATCAGCCTGTCGGCGTAGTTGGCGATGATGCGCAGGAAGAGCAGGCCCCGCCGCGAGAACGGCTCCTTGTGGTGGTCGCGCAGGATCGTGTTCTCGGCCACGGTGAAGTCCTGGATCATACCGTCCCTCATCCGCTCCTCGGGGATATAGGCCATGCCGAGGTCGGTGCGGGGGCCGGGTTTGAGGCCGGTGACATCGTCGCCCTCCAGGAAGACCTGCCCCTGGGTCAAAGGTCGCAGACCGGAGATCACCTCGGCCAGCTCGCGCTGGCCATTGCCCGATACGCCTGCCACGCCCAGGATCTCGCCCGAGTGGACGGCCAGATCGACGCCGCGGAGAGCCGGCATATCGCGGTCGCTCAGGGTGTGCAGGTTCTGGAGGGTCAGCCGCGCCTCGCCCGGATCCAGTTCGGCCCGGTAGGGCTTCATGGTCACCTCGCGTCCGACCATCATCTGTGCAAGGCTTTCCTTGGTGCAACCGGCGATGTCACAACTATCCACCCGCCGGCCATCGCGCAGAACCGTCACCCGGTCGCAGATGTCCAGGATTTCGTGCAGCTTGTGGGAGATGAAGATGATGGCGTGACCATCTTTGGTCATCTGGCGGAGCGTGACGAAGAACTCGTCCACTTCCTGTGGCGTTAGTACCGCTGTTGGCTCGTCCAGGATGAGCAGCGCCGCGCCCCGATAGAGCGCCTTGAGGATCTCGACCCGCTGCTTCTGGCCAACTGCGAGCTGCCAGACGTAGGCATCGGGATCGACCGCCAGGCCATAGATGTCGGCCAGCTCCAGGATGCGCTCCGAGACGCGGTCCAGGTCGGTGAGCAGCCCCCGTGAGGAGGGCAGCCCCAGGGCCACGTTCTCGGCCACCGTCAGCGTCTCCACGAGCATGAAGTGTTGGTGGATCATGCCGATGCCCAGCTCGATGGCGTCGGTCGGCGATGAGATGTCCACCGGCTTGCCGTTGAGCCATATCTCGCCCTCGTCCGGCGCGTACATGCCGTAGAGCTGCTTCATAAGCGTGCTCTTACCCGCGCCGTTCTCGCCCAGCAGGGCGTGGACCTCGCCGGCGACCACGTCGAAGTCGACACGGTCGTTGGCCAGGACGCCCGGGAAGCGTTTGGTCACGCCTCTCAGCTCGAGGTGCTCGATGCGCGGGCGCCCGGAGGGTAGGGTGTTGGCGGTATCTTCGGTCATCGCTAGCTCCTGCTGGGTGTGACGTGCTGCGTGTTGCGTGCCCTCTTGTGGGGCACGCAACACGCAATCAGAATCTGTGCTACTCGCCGATGGGAATAGTGATCGATCCGTCCCTGATGCCCGCGATCGTATCCTCGGCCAGCTGCTTCACATCATCCGGCAGGTCGAAGTCGGGGTTGAACTCGATGACCTGTCCGCCGTTCTCGAGGGTGATGGCGTAGGCAGTACCGCCGTAGACCTCGTTCTCCATCTGGTCGATGATGTCGTTGAGCACGACCGTCCAGTCATAGATCTGGTTGGCGACGACGATGCTTGGCGCCAGCGAGGTCTGGCTGGACTGAGTGCCGAACCACAGCACGCCGTTCTCCTCAGCCTTGCCGATTGCGCCCACGACCATCTGGGCTGTGCCCGAGAGCAGGTCGGCACCGGCCGAGATATGGGTGCTTGCCGCTTCGGAGGCCAGGGCCACGTCGGAGAAGGAGCCGATGTAGTTGACGTTGACCTGAGCGTCGGGGTTAGAGGCCTTGACGCCGGCCACGAAGCCGTCGACATACAGCTTGGCGTCGCCCGTCTCGATGGGGCCGACCACGCCGATGACGTTGCTCTGGGTAAGCTTGCCGGCCATCACGCCGTTGACGTAGCCGCCCTCGTGGGATGCGGCCTCGTACGCGAAGACGTTGTCGATGCCCTCGTCCACGAAGGTATTGACCGTCGTGCCGTGGGCAAAGGCCGTCTCGGGGAAGTCGGGTGCGATCTCCTGGAGTGAACTGCCGTACTGGGAGCCGTGGCAGACTATCAGGTCATAGCCCTCGGAGGCGTAGTCACGGATGGCCGCCGCGGCGTCGTCCACGACGAACATGTTCTCGGAGTATACCAACTCCATCTTCTCCTCACCGCCCATATCGGCCTGGATCTTGGTCAGGGCGTCGTAGATGCTCTGGCTGAACGCCAGATCGGTGATGGAGCTGGGCATGATCACGGCCACGCGGAGCATTCCGTCGTCATCGTCGCCGCCGGCGCCACAGGCGCTCAGCAGAAGCGCCAACAGCACGAACAGTAGGGTCAAACCACGTTTGCGAGACATCTTCTTCTTCCTCCTCGATTCTGGGTGTTTGTGACTAGAGCTTGGACGTTCTTGACAGGCACCACCTCCTCTCAGCGTAATGATGCGCAGTGCTAAACGCTCATCACCCGCCGCGATCAAACGGCTTGGTCAATGCCGAGGGCTTACGCACCCGCTGGGTGGTCAGCACCAGGGCGATAATGGTCAGGACGTAGGGCATCATAATCATCAGGTCCGAAGGGATGGGCACCCCCTCGACCTGGAGCCGTAACTGCAGCGCGTTCACCATACTGAACAGAAGTGCGCCCAGCATCACGCCGACGGGTTGCCATCCCCCGAAGTAGACCAGGGCCACGGCGATGAAGCCCAGGCCGCTGGTCATGTTCTGCTGAAATACGTTGAGCAGGCCGATGGACATCGACGCCCCGGCGATGCCTGACATCATGCCACCCACTGTGACGGTGATGTAGCGGATCTTGGCGACGCTCACGCCCAGCGAGTCTGCCGCCGCCGGGTTCTCTCCCACCGACCGAATCTTGAGGCCCAGGGTCGTCTTGGTGAGAACGAACTGGGCGACGGGTACCAGTGCGAAGGCGATGTAGACCAGGATGTTTTGCCGGAAGAACACCTCGCCGACGACCGGGATGTCGCTGAGTACCGGGATGCGGACCGGGGAGAAGCCCTGGACGGTCTCGACGGTGCCCAGCAGCATCTGGAAGAGCAAGGTGCTCGTGCCCAGCCCGAATAGATAGAACCCGATGCCGCTGATGCCCTGCACTGCTTGCAGGTCGACGCTGACATAGGCCATGGCCAGCCCCATTGCGGCGCCGATGATCATGGCTGCCAACATGCCGAGCCACACATTGCCGGTCTCGAAGGTGACGTAGAAGGCAGAGAAGGCGCCCAGGAGCATCTGCCCCTCGACGCCTAGGTTGAGTACGCCGCTGCGCTGGCCCAGGGTCTCACCCAGGGCAGCATAGAGATAGGGTGTGGCCAGGCGGATGCCGGAGGCTAGGATGCCGACGAAGAACGAAGCGGTCAGGATGTTCTCCATCGCTACTCCCCCTGTTCCATGGGTTGGGCAGGCGCTTCCTCTGGCGCCTCCGTAGCCCGGATTTCCCGCCGGCGTTGCCGTTGTCGGCGCAAGATGTCGCTGCTCACCACGAAGACCACCACCAGGCCGTTGAGGCCGAGGATGAGGGCCGACGGCACCTGCATAACCCGTTGGAGCTTGTTGGCACCGACCAGCAACGCCCCGAAGAAGAAGGATGCGGGAATGGTGCCGATGGGGTGCAACTGGCCGAATAGGGCTGCCACGATTCCATTGAAGCCGGCACTGCCGGTGAAGCCTGTCGCCGACCCGTCGGTGATCATCCGGTAGTTCAGGCCATAGACCTGGACCGCGCCGGCCAGTCCGGCGAAGGCGCCGCTCAGAAGGAGGGCGATCACGGTCTGCCGACGCACGCGGATGCCGCCGTAGCGGGCGGCGTCTGGATTCTGGCCGACAGCGCGGATGCGGTAGCCCAGCGTCGTCCGGAAGAGCAGGACGTAGACCAGGATGGCCAAGGCAATGGCCAGCACCGCGCCGAGGTGCAGGCGGGTAGGGACGAGTCGCGGCAGGCGGAAGGCCGCGTCCAGCGCGGCGGTCTGCGGTATCTTGCTGGCCAGTTCCGCTTGGGCTGGGTCGATCAGGGGCCCGCGCAGCAGGAAGTTCATGACCTGCACGGCGATGGCGTTCATCATAACCGTGCTCAGGATTTCATTGACGCTGAAGTAGGCTTTCAGCGCGCCGGGAATGGCGCCCCATAGTGCGCCACCGGCGAAGCCGGCCAACAGTGCCAGGGGGACGACGATCCATCCCACTCCCCCGCTCAGGGCCAGGCCGACCACCGTGCCCATGATGGCCCCGATGATCATCTGCCCCTCGCCGCCAATGTTGATCACGTTGGCCCGGTAGCTTATGCAGATGCCCAGTCCAACCAGCAGCAGGGGCACAGCTTTGACGGCAGTCTCGGCCAGCGCGTTGCCGCTGCCGAATGCCCCCTCGGCGAGGGCCGCGTAGGCCTTGATGGGATTGGCCCCCAGGACCAGCAGCATCACCGCTCCCACCGCCAATGCCGCGAAGGTCGCAAACACCGGCAGCATGGCGTCCACGATCTGTGAGACGCTGAATCGCTTCATCTTCCCTCCTTCTGGTCGGAGTCCCGCAGCATCTCCGGTTTGACCGGCAGCCGGCGAGCCCGCACACCGGTCGCGCGGTAGATCGCGTTGCAGATGGCCGGAGCTGTGGGGATCGAGGGCAGCTCCCCGATGCCCTTGGCCCCGAAAGGCCCGGTCGACGTAGGGTGCTCGGCCAAGTGGATGTCCATCTCGGGCATGTCGCCGATGAGCGGCGTCCGGTAGTCCTTCCATCGCCGTGTCTGGGGGATGCCGTCCACCAGAAGGTACTCCTCGGACAACGCCGTGCCGATGCCCATCACGACGCCACCCTCCACCTGGCCCAGGACGGCCTGGGGGTTGAGCGCGCGCCCGCCATCAGCGGCGGCGACCACACGCAGGACCTGGACCTTGCCGGTCCGAGTGTCCACCGCGACCTGGGCTGCTTGGACGGAGAAGCTAAACGCGAAGTGCATATCGCCGCCCTCGCCCAGGGGGCGGGTGGCAGGCGCCTGGTAGTGATAGCGGAGGCGTGGTTCGTGTCCCGCATCGGTAAGCCACCGGACGGCCTCGCCAAAGGCCACGGAGTGCTCGGCGGCGCATGGGGCGCCGCCTGCGCTCGCCGCGCCGCCTGTGCTCAGCGCGCCGCCTGCGAAGCAGACGGTATCGGGCGGGACGTTCCAGTGCTCGGCGACCACCCCCTTCAGTCGATCGCGGATGCCCTCGGCGGCGAGACGAGCGGCATTGCCGGTCACAAAGGTCTGGCGGCTGGCCGTGGTCGCGCCGCCGTCGGGCGTCAGATCGGTGTCGGAGAGCAAGACTCTCGCCTGCTCGATATGCAGGCCGAAGACCTCGGCAGCGATCTGGGCCAGGACCGTAGTCAGGCCCTGCCCCAGGTCGGCGGAGCTGGCGCGGACCTCGACGGTGCCGTTGGGACAGACCTCAACCTCCGCCTCGGCTGCGTCGGCCGCGCCGCCGCCGAAGCCGGTGTTCTTGTAGGCGGCGGCCACGCCCCAAGCGATCGTGTGATCGGCCCACCTGGGATCGGTGACGGCGTCCAGCTCCTGGACACGGGCCTGGACCCAGTCGATGCAGTCGGGCAGGCCGACGGACTCGCGGAGGACCTGGCCGGTTGCCGTGGTGCCGCCGATGCGCAGGGCGTTGATGCGGCGCAGCTCGAAGGGGTCCATCCCCAATTCCTCGGCGAGGAGGTCCATGTTGCTCTCAACGGCGAACGCCGACTGGGTGACGCCGAAGCCGCGGAAGGCGCCGGCGGGGGGATTGTTGGTGTACATCGCGTAACAGTCGACCTTGGCGTGGGCGACGTCGTAGGGACCCGTGGCGTGGGCTGTGGCGCGTTTGAGGACCTTGGTCGACAGGCTAGCATAGGCGCCGGCGTCCCCGACGAGTTCGGCCTCGACGGCGGTCAGCCGGCCATCGCGCTTTGCGCCAGTCCTCATCCGGATCACTGTGGCATGACGCTTGGGATGGGCCAACATCGACTCGGGCCGATCGTAGAGTATCTTCACAGGGTGACCGGTGGCCTGGGCCAATAGCGCGGCGTGGATCTGCCCCATGATGTCCTCTTTGCCGCCAAAGCCGCCGCCGATGAGGGTGCCGATGACGCGTACCTGATCCTCGGGGAGACGCAGGGCCGCCGCAACCTGGTCTCGGTCGGCGTAGGGAATCTGCGAACCGACGTAGACGGTCAGCTTCTTGTGCTTGTCGTCAAAGCCGGCGGGCACGCCGATGCTGCACTCGGGCTCCATGAAAAAGTGATCGTAGGCCGGGGTGCGGTACTCGCGCTCGATGATGACGTCCGCCTCGGCGAAGCCCAGGTCCACGTCCCCGTGCCGGACCTTGATGTGTTCCAGCAGGTTGGTCGCCTTGCTGTCGCCGTCGGGCGTCCACTCTTCGTGGACCAGGGCGGCATCCGGCTCGCGGGCTGCCTCAGCGCTGACCACGGTCGGCAATGCGTCGTATTCGACGTCGATCCGCTTCAGGGCCTCGCGGGCCAGCACCGGCGTGTCGGCGGCGACGATGGCCACGGCGTCGCCCAGATAGCGCACCTTGTCGTCGCACAGTACCGGCCAGTCCTGGTAGACCAGGCCGTGGCGGTTGCGCCCGGGCACGTCGGCGTGGGTCAACACGGCGTGAACTCCGGGCAGGGCACGGGCCTGGCTGGTGTCGATGGACAGAAGCCGGGCGTGAGGATGCTCGGCGCGTAGGGTAGCTCCGTAGAGCATGCCGTCGAAGCTGACATCGTCGGCGTATCTGGCCGCGCCGGTGACCTTGGCCTCTGCATCGGGCCGCGGGTGGGAGTGGCCGATCACGCTCATGGGCTCCAGGGTCTCGATCTCGATGGGCGGCAGCGGCTGCCCCGTGCGATACTCGAGGACCGCTGACTGTACCGCGCGCGCGATGCTGGCATACCCGGTGCAGCGGCAGGCGTTGCGGGCCAGTGCCTTCTTGATGTCGTCGTCAGTGGGCCGCGGACCGGCGGCCACCATCTTGTTCCATAGGCCGGCCGTGGCCATCAACATGCCGGGCGTGCAAAAGCCGCACTGGACCGTGCCGTGGTCGATGAAGGCCCTCTGCAGCGGGTGTAGCTCGTCGGGATCGCCCCAGGAAGCAGCCAGGCCCTCGATGGTGAGTACCGTTTTGCCGTCGGCACGGCGGGCGGGGTAGATGCAGGATCGCACGGCCCTGCCATCCAGGAGGACGGTACAGGAGCCGCACTGACCCTCGCCGCACCCGATCTTGGTGCCGGTCAGGCCCAGGTCGCCGCGCAGCACGTCGGCCAGTCTGGCGTCGGAATCGACGCTCAGTTGATGTTCGGTACCGTTGACGGTGAGCTTGATCTGGATTGTCTCTGGGCTCATGGGCTCTCTCAGTCCGCAAAATGGCTGACCGGAAGGCGGGCGGCAGCAACGATGACCTACATCCGGACTAGGTCCATCTCCGGTCGATCCGGGCCCCGCAAAGCTGGGGGACCGCGATAAGGCGATGGTAGGCCCTTAGGGCCAGGCTGAGCCAGGGCAGAAGCGGTCGCTACGCGGTGGGAGAGTCGCCTGCTCGCTAGCCGATACTACACGAGTCCAGCCGGTGCGCAAAGCGGCATCGCGAGACCGCCCTGCCCACAGGTGCATACAAGCATGAGGCCGCGGACACCTGGTCCGCGGCCTCGCAACCTAGTGCTAGCTAGACCTCACACGGTGGCTCGTCACGGACCGACCTGATCAGCTCGGCCGCGGCCGCTTCCTCCTCGTCAGTGCCGACAACGGCGACCCAGGACGAACCCTCGGCGCCGTAGATGCCGCCGGCGGCGACCATGCGCGGCGTCGCGCCGGTGAGGAAGCCGATGGCGTCCAGCTCGGTGAAGGCCTCTCCGGGGATGGGGTAGAGCCGGGGACCCGAGCCGTCGATGTCGTTGACCTCGGCGGCCAGCGAGACGACGTCCTCGAAGACACGCTTCTCCACGCCCACTGGCACGATGAGCTGGACACGGCGCCCGAAGACGGCGGCCAGCGCGGCGTGGACGGTGCCGCCCGCGTGGTGGCCGATCTGAACCGCTGCCTGGCCGTAGGGATCGAGGGCGTTGGCGCCCTTGAGGATGATGTCGCCGGCCTTGAGGTCGTCGACGATGTCGAAGATGGTCTTGCCCTTCTGCCATACACCATCCACGATGACGACGTCTGCCGTGGGCTCGGCGGCGGGCAGCTTGGAACCCGGGGCGACTGTGGCGCCGCGGCGGAAGCCGACGCGTGAGAAGCCCTCGGCCTGGCCCAACATGGTGAGAATCTCCTCGGCGACATAGCCGTTGGTGGTGCCGGCGATGATGACCAGGGTGCCCTTCTCCAGGACTTCCTGGATGCGACCCATCTGTGCCACGCCCTTGCCGATCAGGCGCTTGCCCATTGCGGTGGTGATTGCGAACTGCTTCATCTGTCGTTCCTCCCGAATTCGCTTGGCGGGGTAGGGATGTACCTTGATCCAGTCACCATTGTATGGTGGTTCGCGCGATTTGTGTAGCCGTTCACGGTTTACGGTGTCGCAGGGCACGTCTGCGTGGAGGGGGAGCCAGGCTCAGTGCACGCCGATGCTCAGATCCTCCCAGCCGACCACAGGATGCCACGCTGGAGCACAGTCCGGAAGCTCTCGTCGGCGTAGGTCTCCTTGCCGTGGCCCGATGCCAGCACGAAGACGTTGGCCTGCCTGTGCGCACGCGTCCAGGCCAGGGAGGTGAGGCTCAGTGGATGATCGGTGGTCAGGAGTACGTGGCAGTCCTGGTCCGCATCGTCCATGTCATAGGTCTCATCAGTGATCTGCCATGGCACGAGGTCGCGCGTGATCGGATGATCGGGGTCGGCGATCTGCACGGACACTTTCTCGCCATTGTAGGGCTTGGAGCTGCGATCCCTGATCCCCACGATCTCTGACATCAGCGGCCAGTGACGGAACGCCAGCAGGCCGTGGTGAAGGAAGACCAGGCCCTGCTTGCCGGCCCCGAGCGCCTCGATGGCAGCCCGGGCAGCGTCGGTCGGTGGCTCCCTGTGCATGTTGTAGAAGACCAGGGCGTCGTATTCATCGCGCACGCCGGCGAAGTCGGCCGCGAAGTTCTCCAGCGATTGGGGATAGGCGTCGATGCCAGGGAGCGTGCGGAATAGGTTGGTGAACGCCGGTACGTCGAAGTTGTGGCCACCTGTGATCACGGCGGTCATGACGGGGTCGGTGGATGGCATAGGTTACTCCTGCAGCAGATTTGCCCGGATGCCGGTGACGCGGCCGATGGCCTCGACGGACAGCGGCCCTTTGCCGGCGTAGGCGATGGCCTGTTTGAGCTGCGCGAGGTTCGACAGGCCGATCATAGCCGTCGAGACCTTGGGGTTGCTGATGGCGAACCGGATCGCAGCCTCGACCAGGTTTTCCACGTGCCCTTCCTCGATCAGTACAGCGAAGCGCTGCGCCAGCGCCACATCGTGGGCGTAGCTCTCCCCGGTGCCGATGGGGCCGACGCTCGGCGCGGCGTTGAGCTGTCGCGCCACCGTGCCGCTCAGGGCGCCGCCGGCCAGCACGCGGATTGCGATCGTGCCCATCCCCTGTTCGACGGCCCGGTCGACGAGCTGTCCGTAGTCCTGGAAAGGGAACCCCTCCGGCACCACCTGGCCCGCCGAGGGGTTGAGCAGGTTGTAGACAGTCTGGACCGTGGCGGCACGTCCGGCGTCGAGGGCCTTCAGAATCGCCGGGGTGTCGCCGATGCCGTTGATGCCGTAGTGGCCGACCTTGTCCTGCTGTCTGAGGGTGTCGAAGGCGTCCAGCGCCCGTCTCACCTGGTCAATGGTTACCCAGGTCTGCCCGGGCGCCGGCCGTAGTGCGATCGGGTTGTGCAACTGGATCAAGTCGACATGGTCGCGTCCCAGGCGCTTGAGGCTGCCCTCTACGGAGGCGAGTATCGACCCCTCGATGTCTGCCATCTCGTCAGCGCGGAGATCAACCTTCGTTCCGATGACGACGTCCGCATCCAGCTCGCGCAGCGCCATACCCAGGTTCGTCTCGGACACACCGTTGCCGTAGGCGCGCGCCGTGTCGAAGTAGGTGATGCCCGCGTCGATGGCGTGGGCGACACCGTCGATGATTTCGCTTTTGCCCCCGCGGATGATCAGTCCGCCGACCGATCCGCAGCCGAATCCGATGGGTGACACCTGTAACCCTGTGTGGCCCAATTCACGATACTGCATTCTATCCTCCTGAAGCCCGGGTGGCTGTGTCTTCGTCCGCATCCTGCTTGCAGCCGCTTCTCCGAGACAAACTCGGGGAATCCTGGCCAAACCCCTTGACAAATGTGGACATGTAGTGTACAGTATATTCAATTAAGTTAGACAAACCCGGAGACACTCTGAGTGTCGCGAGGAGATGAGATGAGCAACCTACCAGTAAACGGAAACCAGGCTTTGGCAATTGCCGAGAGCATGAGATACAGCAGAGAGCGCGTTCAGATCGCCAATCCCGGCATGGCCTTCAACTCAATTCGTTCGTACTTCACCTCGGTGGTACAAACCATCGATCGGGTGCTGGCGACGGCTACACGGGAGGCAACCTACTGCAACTACAACCCAGCTGAGTGCAGGAGCATTGCCTAGTAGACCAGTCCTCTATCGAATCGTGGGTTGGCAGACAGCTGGGCGTTCAGCACCCTCCGATCTTCAGAGTGCTGAACGCCCATACTGGTGCATGAACCCTGAAGCGGGGAGCCAACTGCATCCCCGATTCATTTCTTTGGATACCTAGAGCTAGATTCGAGGTGCTTGGTCCCCAGACTCCGTACTCAGCTAGGGCTTCTATCTAGACGGTTCATCGTCACACTTCGCCGCTACACCAGCGGAATCAGCGCATCGCGAATCGGCATCACCCAAGCGTCGGCGTCGATGTCGTATACGATGAAATCAGAGTCGAAGTGCCAATACGACCAGCTCCATCCACGCCGCTCCGCCTCTCGCGCCACGAACGACGTATACCGAGCTCGCGAGTCCATGTCGGCCTTGTCGTAGGCACCGAACTCACCCAGCAGGATGGGGCGGTCGTGTTCCTCCGCCCAGCTCGTCACACCGTCGAAGTCGCGAATCACTGCAGCTTGCTCCACCGGCGTACCCGACCAGATGACATCCTTGGACCCAACGTGCTTGGACCAGGGCGCTCCCTGGTGGGTGAAGTCCATGGGGTGGTAGTAGTGGACGGTGACGATGATGTTCCGATCCGCCTTCGGTAGCTCGAGCTCACCCAGGTGGTCGATGCCGTTCCAGAAGGCGGGGCCGATGATCAACGTTCGGTCCGGATTGGTGCGACGGATGATGTCATAGGGCTCAGTGAGGAACTGATTCCATAGCTCAACCGTGAGGGCGCCATTGGGCTCGTTGAGGAGCTCGAAGATGACCGAGTCCGGGGCTTCTTTGTACCGCTCGGCCAGCTGCCTCCAAACTGCCAGGTACTTGGGCTTGAGCGCATCCGGGTCCTTGGCCATGGCGTTGAACTCGTGCATATCCAGAATCACCCATAGCCCGTTGTCCAGGGCCTGGGCCACGGCCCAATCCAGCGTCTCCAGCCAGATGGGGGCGATGGTGAAGTCTGGAGCTTCTTCCATGTGCTTGAATGGGTGTAAGTTGATGCGCACGTGGTCGAAGCCCGCTTCCTTGATGAGCTCGAAGTGCTTGTCCTGCATCCGGGCCTCAGGTGATCCCAGCCAGAGGGCCCTATCGTATCCGATGATGTTGACGCCTCGACCGAGGCGCTGGTTCTGCATGTGTGCGTGATTGTCGTCCGTCACGGTCTAGCCTCCGTAGTCTACTTTCTCCCAACGTCCGCTCTCGGCAGAGCGGTACATAGCCCAGACGATGCGCAGCTCGTTCAGCGCGTCCTCGGGGCCAGCGGCAAGCGGCGCGCCATCCAACACGGCGGCGGCGAAGTCCTCCATCACCAGTCCACGGGCGACGCCCGACTGCCTGCCATCCGGCATAAAGCTGCGGCCCTGCGGGGCGTCCCTGGTGTAGAGGAGGCAGCGTCCCTCGCGACCGTGTTCCACGACGATCGTCCCCTCGGATCCCAAGACGGTGAACTCCTCGCTGGCGCCGTCGACGGCATAGCTGATGATGGCGCCATAGGATGCGACGACACCCGACCTGAAGCGGAAGAGCGCCTGGGCCTGCGACTCGCCCTCCATCGCCCCAATAGGATAGCCGAGCGTCGCGATCACCTCGTGAACCTCGCCAAACCACATGCGCAGTGGGCGGATCCTATGCAGCCCGCCATCGAAGCAGATGCCGCCGCCGGTCTTGGCCGCGTCGTAGCGCCAGGGTAGGGCGCCCTGAGGTCGCGGGACCAGCTCGGAGAACAACGCGCGCGCCGTGATGATCTCGCCGATGGCGCCATCTCTGATGAGCTGCTGTGCTTTGACCGCGTGAGGCCAGTACTGCGCCTGCTCGGCGATCATGTAGACAGTGCCCGCGTCCCGTGCGGCGGCTTGGATGCACTCGCAGGCGTCCGGCGTGGTGGCTACCGGCTTCTCAAGAAGGACGTGTTTGCCGGCGGCGAAGGAGGCCAAGGCTGCTTCCTCGTGGAGGTGAGGCGGCAGCATGATATCGACTGCATCGAAGTCGCCTTCTGCAAGGGCATCATCGAGCGATGTGAACGCCGTCGCGCCGATGACCTCGGCCATCGCGGATGCGCGGGCCGGATCGATGTCCACGGCTGCGGTGACGTGGAGCCGCGGCGCGTGGGTTTGGATGCCGCGCCAGTGGGCGCCGGCGATGTCGCCGCAGCCGACCAGCGCCAGCGAGAGCTCTGACTTGTCACTCATCACGTGTCACTCGGTGTAGGCTTGGGCGCGGAAGTGCTGCCCGTTGGGGCCGTCGTCGGGTAGCAGGACCGGCACCAGAGCACCCGGCAGGACGCTCTCCACCGACCCCGGCGCGTCTGGTCCACCCATGTCGGTCTGAAGCCAGCCTGGATCCAGGTAGCTGGCCAGCACGTTTGTGCCCCTAAGCTCGAAGGCCAAGTCCTGCGTGTACTTGTCGACGGCGGCCTTCGAGACACTGTATGCGGCGAGGTTCGGCTGGTCCTTTATGCCGGAAGTCACGTTCACCACGCGGCCCCAGTTCTGCGCCACCATCGCGGGCACAAGTGCCCTGCACAGCTCGACCATCGCGAAAACGTTGACCTTGAAAGTCAGCACCCAGTCCTCGGGCGGGATTTCCCACAGGGGATGTCCCGGGAGTGAGACGGCTGCGTTATTGTAGAGGATGTCCACGTGGCCCGGACCGTCCTTGACGGCGGCCACGACGGCGGCAATGCCGTCTGCGGTTGCCAGATCTCCGGCAGCAGCCAGCGTCTCCACGCCTGTCGGGGCGAGTAGGGCCAGAGTCGCCTCCGTGCTCGCGAGCTTGCGCGCGTGCACGACTACGTTGCAGCCGTGCTGGGCCAGTCCCAGCGCGACCTGTTGGCCGATGCCCCGACTGGAGCCGGTGACGAGGGCCCATTTGCCGGTGAGTGAGTCTGTCATAGAGGTTGTCTCCTAGAGTCTAGGGTCCTAAGCCTTGGGTCCGACCATGATGCAGGCTCAAAGCCTTTCCTTCCAAGGCTCTGAGCCTTTCGGGTCAACCGGCTTCCTATGCTACTCGGCGTAGACCTTGGCGCGGATGTCCTTCAGGTAGGCCAACGACTTGGCGTTCTCCTTGCCAAAGTCGACGGGGCCGCCATCGGTGCTGACCCAGCCGCAGGCGGCCGAGACACCACGAGTATAGCCGCAGTCACGGAGGATGCGGAACAGGTGCACGAAGGTATCGTCCATCTCGCCTACGCCGGGCTGAGCCTGCTCGCCCGCGATGTGCACGTGGAGGCAGTAGTCTGGGTCTTCGGCGATGAGCTCGAAGGGCTGGTTGCCGCGGAAGAAGTAGTCGATGTCGGCCATCACGCGGATCGACGGGCGCCCGATCTCCTCCTTCGCGAACTTCAGACCATCGCGGTACAGCGGCCACAGGGTGTGTGGGTCGGCGATGGGCTCCAGGGCGACGAGCATACCGTATTTATCGGCGTAGTCGGCCATACGGTCCACGAAACGGATCGCCTGATCCATCGTCTTGGTTGTGGAGAACCCATCCTCCAGCTTGAAGAAGCCGCCATAGACACCAACGACCTCGACGCCCACGCCGGCCAGACGAGCGAAGGCACGATCGGTCCAGAACTCGAGTTGGTCCCAGTCCACACCGGACCCAACCGGTGTCAGCCCCCAGAACTGCAGGAAATGGCTGGCGGCCTTGATGGGCGGCAGGTTCCACGACTCGATGACCCGTCGCTGTGCTGACCAGTTCGCTGCGCTCTCGAACGGCTTCACCATTAGCGCCACCGGGATCTCGGCCATCTCCCAGTCAGGTGAGATCTGTGCCAAGTCACGTCCGGGTGCTTCTTCGAACAGAATACAGAGCTTGAAAGGTTCCTTCATTGCAGCCTCCTAGTTGTGCACCATCCGGTTGTTGATTCGCATTCGACTACCATCTGCCCGACAGCCACATGACCGCCGGACAACAAGCTCAGTGGGTGTGACCTCGGTCACAGTCGCCTCCGTCGATCCGCCAATCCTTGCTAGAAGCATCCTGACCGCGAGGTGCCCCTGCCCGTGCATGTCCTGGTGCACCGTGGTCAGTGGCGGTTGAGCGTAGCACGCCGCCGTGATGTCGTCGAAGCCGATCAACGCCACATCCTCTGGCACACGGATTCCGGCCTCGCCGGCTGCGGCCAAAGCGCCGATCGCCATCTGGTCGTTCGCAGCAAAGACTGCGTCGATTGGCTTGGTCTGGAATAGGAGATCCTGCATCGTCCTGTAACCGCTGGCTTCACCGAAGTCACCGTAGACTACGAGAGCGGGATCGTATGGTATCCCGTGGCTCTGGAGCGCCATCTCGTAGCCACGCTCTCGATCGGCAGCGTGCTGCTGGGTCCGCGGGCCGGCGATCATCGCGATGCGTCGGTACCCGTGGCCAAGCAGATGGGTCACCGCCGTCTGGGCACCACCGATGTTCTCGGGACGCAGACTGTCAACACTGGCATGCCTTGTCGTTCGGCCCAAGACCACGACTGGCGTGTCCCGCTGCTGCAGCGTCTCGAGGCAGCCCAGGCAGATGCCTTCACTGGCAAGTATCAGGCCGTCGACCTTCGCGGCCAGCGTGGGGACCATCTTCGTGTTATCGTTCGAGGCTCCGTAGATCAGCAGATGGTAGCCCATCTCCTGTGCGGCTGACTCTGCCCCACGGATCAGCTCCGAGAAGAAGGGCCCTGATAGGCGGGGGAAGACCAGTGCCAGCGTCTCTGTGGACTGCATGGCCAGGCCACGCGCCGCGGCATTGGGGACATAGCCCAGCTCATCGATGGCGCGGCGCACCTTGATGGCCGTCGCGGGACCGAGGCGAGCGCTGCCATTGAGGTACCGTGAGACTGTTGCTATGGAAACGCCGGCTCGTTCCGCGACCGTGTGGATCGTTGGGCGCATGTAGGGCTCCATGTAAGCGTTTACATAACCAGTATACCGGGCATCGGCTGGACTGTCAAGGCCGCAGGCGGCGGCCTGCAGCGGAACTGACGAGGCCGGATTCCCTCAGATGCGGCCCGTTACCCACTCGATACCACGCTGCAGCACGGTTCGGAAGCTAGCGTTGGCGTAGGTAGCATGGCCATGCCCGGAGGGGAAACAGAACACGCGCGCCTGTTTGTAGTGCCGCGTCCAGCCAAATGCCCTCATCGAGAGTGGATTGTCGGTGGTGAAGAGGATGCGGTTGCCGGTGATGCTCTCGGGCATGACCGCGTTGTCCATAATGTAGGTCTCGTCAGTCACCTGCCACGGCGCCATCCCATCAGCGATGGGGTGCTGCGGGTCGGCAATCTCTACTCTGACTCGCTCGTCTTGGTGGAAGCTGCGCATGACTCGCGACCTCATGCCTGCGATGTCATCCCACATCGCCCAATCCGGATAGGCCAGCAGTGCATGGTGAAGCAGGATGATGCCCTGCCTGGTCTGGCCTAGGCGCCCAAGCGCCGTCCTGGGTCTCCCGGCATACCAGGCGACATCGTCGGTGGGTGTGTCCTTGAACATCGAGTAGAAGACAAGAGCATCGTAGCTGTCGCGTACCTCTGCCGGTTCGCTCACGAACTCATCTGTGTGCTGGATGTAAGCGTCCACGCCCGGAAATGCGCGAAACAACTGGCGAAAGGGCTGTACATCGAATGGATGGCCGCCGGTGATGACCGCAATCTTGGTTGCTGACATGATCACTCCTATCAGTTAGATAAACTGCCCACACTCAAGCAGAAGAGGGCGCCGCTTGGGCTTGGCGCGTCTCACGTGCACTCCCGGGCAGGCGTGCGCCTCGGGGCAAGGGGAGGGGTCTCGCGGGCGGAGGTCGCGCGGGGCTCAGGCATAGCCAGCGCGAGCACAAAGGCCAGGCCATAGAAGACGGCTGACAGCGTCATCAGCGCCCCGAACCCGCCCCAGTCCACGATCAGGCCGCTTGCCAGTGCCGCGAACTGCGTGATACCTCGCAAGGTGTTGGCAAAGCCCATGTACAATGGACGCTCCGCGGGCGGCGCCACATCCAGCAGGTACCCCATACGCGCAATGCTGGAGGCGGCGCCAAAGGCTCCCGAGGCCACAAAGACGAGCGCGTAGGCCCATGACAGCCAGGACGTGGGCGCCGTTGACCTCTGCCCCAGTTGAGCGATCCCCAGGGCGATCAGGGGGATACACAGGCCCACCGCGTTCCCGATGCGGAGCAGGCGGCGATTGCCCATGCGGTCGCTGACACGCCCCCACAGCAGGTTCGAGCCGATGGAAGCTGCCGTGCGCGCCGTCAGATACACGCCAACCATCTGTGCCGATATCCCCAAGACCTCCTTGGCGTAGACGATGTAGAACGCACCTGCTGTCCCCGCCAGTATCGTGAGGACTTGCCCAAGAAGGTACATCCTGTACGGTGCATTGCTGAACAGAAGCTGCCCGCCACGATTGAACTGCTCGATCCACTCAACTGCCCCCGGTATGACCTGGCTGGGCGGCTCCCTGACCAGAGACCACAAGCTCGATGCCAAAGCCTGTGTCACGAAGGCCCCCGCGAAGAGCCAGGCGACGTTGATCGGAAAGCGGACCCAGCCCGATTCGGCCAACAGCAGGCCGATGAGAGGACCAGTGGCCAGCGCCACGAGCCCACCCCAGAAGTTGCGTTGGGCATAGAAGCCTCCGCGTCGCGTGGGGGGGATCACCTTGGCCACGATGTCTGAGAAGGCCAGCCCATTGAGTCCGGAACCCAGGCTGTAGACAGTCAACATCGCGAAGAAGACAATGACCAACCATGGGCTTCCCACAGGTATCCATGAGATGGCTAGCGCTGCCGCCAGCAGGGACGAGCTGCGGAGCACCGCCATTGCGCGGTAGAACGGGAGCTTGTGGGGCTGCTGCTGCAGATAACCCGAGAAGAAGATCTGCAGCAGGAACGAGCTACCCATACGGATGGGCGCGATCAAGCCGATGTAGAAGTTGGGTACGCCCAACTGGATGAGAAACCAAGCTAATACCGTCTGAGAGTCAATCAGCAGAATGGTGACCTTGAATATCGCACCATTGAGGACACCCAGGACGAAGTTCCGCCGCTCGTCAGACGGGCGTGTCTTCAGGATTCGCCTCCTCACCGGTTGTCCCCACACTGCGTGGCTAGCCTCTCGTGTGCCGTTGCCGGTTTCCCCTCCAGCAGGACACGATCCGGCGTCACCTGGCCCACCTCAGGACACGACAGGTGTGCGGTCGGACGGAAAGCTCGAACACGGTCTCGTCGTTGCGGGTATACCCGCTGATCGCTTCACCGGTGACGAGGTCGCAGAGCTGGGCTCCCGCCTGCTTCACGAGCAGCTTGCACTCCGTCCGATGTGGCAGGAGTGAATGCACGATCGCGGTATCGTTGTCATAGGTGAAGAGGCAGATTCTACTCGGGCCTTCGAGAGTGACGGGGAACTCCTTCATCAGCACCTGGCGAATCCGAGCCAGCACTTCTGCAGGCAACTGGTACAGATCGCTGAAGTTGTCGGGGATGGTCAGTACGTAGAGCTTACCGTTTCCGTACCGCGCCTCCAGCAGCAAGGGGTATCCGTTATCCTTGTCCAGGCAGGTGACCAATTCCCAGGCATCGTTGGTGGCGTACTTGACCTGAGGGATCAAGATCGCGCCGTCTGAGCTGTACACACTGGAGAACTGGGAGAACTCGTGGACTGTAGCCTTCTTGTCCGTGTAGGCCAGTTCAACAATCTCCTCGATCCCCCGCCCCTGCAGGCCTTGAAGCAATCCCGAAGTGATGGCCACACGCTTCCCGGCCATTAGCTGTGCGCGTATCTTATCCACGATCGCCTCGTCGGCAGACGCACACTCGGTCAGCAGAATCGTGTCGTTGTCGGTCGGGAACTCCGGAAAGAGGTCGATGGGGATGCCCAACATGCCGAAGTAGTGATACAGGTAGTCTTCACCGGCAGCGTGGTATGGCCGGTAGCCGGCCAGGCCGTACGGCTGTCCCAACTGGTCCAGGAAACTGTCGACATCCTCCAGTACGGCGCCTGCAACAGGGGCCACTCTGCTTTCCAGAAGGTCGCTGAAGCAGAAGAGCGTCATCTCCCGGGCCTTGGCGAAGAGCGTGAACGCGATCTGTTCTCCGTAGCGGTCCAGCGTCCGACGGGCATACGGATCGACCCAGCCCCCGCCGTTCTTGCCGGGCTTGACGTGTTCTAGGTAGCGTAGGATCGCGTAGCCCTGATAGGCCTGCAGATGCTGGTGTTGGTGAACGGGATCCCGGGTCTCCGTGCCTGTGTAGATCATGTCAAACATGGGTGGCTCGGCTTCCAGGTTGTAGCCGGTGTAGTGATAGTGTGCGTACCAGTTTGGGTACTTGATGACCAGCCTTACATCGGGATTTGCTTCTCTCGCGGGGGCGACGACCAGGTTCTGCGACACCTCAGCCATCTGTGCCAACCGAAACGCGGTCCAGCTCTGTGTGCCTTTGGCCTCTATGCATCGTGCGCACTTACAGTTCGTGAAGAAGAAGTCGTCCAGGATCACCTCATCGAAGAGCCCTGCCGTATAGCTGACCACTTCCTTCAGCTTGGCACGATGCTCGGGATCCGAGTAGCAGAAGGACCGGAACTGGTCGTGTTCGTCGGCCACTGGGGTGATGCCGCCCGAGGTCTGGATCCCCCGCCCTTCGAAGAAGTCCTTGACCTTCTCCATCACCGCGCTTTCCGCGACTCTTATCGAGCGATGTGTCTCCAGGTAGACCTTGTCGATGTTGATCGACTGCTGAAGGGTGTCGAGCCCGCCTGCCAGCCACTCGGTCTCGGCCATCTCCAGCACGTCCTCGACGCGGCAGTACACGGCAACCTTGAAGTTGCGGTAGCGGCGCGTGTCCACACCCATGGCTTGCCCTTACTCCCTTGCCAGGCGGAACACGCGATACGAGTGCGCCGGCAGAGTGGCTTCGAAGCTGACTTTGCCCGTGGGTTGCCACTCCCTGCGCCGCACGGCCATCTCGGGTTGCCTGTCCTCAAGCACAGTAGACGATTGCAGATCGTGCAGTGCGTGGACTCCCTTATCCACCACAATCCTGACTGTCGCCGATTCCGCCAGGAAGGACTCGACGATGAAGGTGTCGTTGTCGTAGACGAAGAGCATCACCTGCGCCGGTCCTTCCACACGCACGTCTAGATCTCGGAGTAACACGCTCCGGATGCACGTCCATACATCTACAGGTAGCTTGTACAGGTCATCGAAGTTGTCGGGAACGGTCAGCACGAATAGCTGCCCCTCGCCATAGCCGGCGTAGAGGAACACCGGGTGGCCCGTCGTCCGGCTCACACCGGACACGATCTCCCACGAGTCGTTGGTCAGGTAGTTGATGTGGGGGATGAGCAGGGGAGCGTCGCCCTGACAGCTCTGGGAACGGTTCATATGGTAGTCCTGCACGATGGCCTTGCGCTCTGTGACTTCGAGCTCCACGATATCGCGGATGCCCCGTTCCTGCAGGGCCCTGTACAGCCCCGACGTGACCACGACGGTCTTGCCGGCCGCGACCTCTCCCTTGATCTTGCCCACAATGTCCCGGTCCACCTTGGCCGACTCGGTCAGCAGTATCGTCTCCGCGTCTGCCGGGAAGCTAGGTCGTAGGTCGATGGGAATCCCCAGCATCCCCAGGTAGCTGTGCAGGAAGTCCTCACCGGTAGCGTGATACGGTCGGTAGCAGGCGACGCCCTGCGGCTTGCCCAGTTCACCGAGTGTGCCGTCTACCTGGCCCAGTGCGTGCCCCACCGCCGGTGCGAGTGTCGTCTCCTCCGGCCGGGTACCATCGGGCCGGCTCAGCGGCGCAACCATCTCATCGAAGTTGAAGCTGGTGTTGCCGTCATCCTGCCACGAGCCGCGCAGCGACGGCGTGAGCAAGTACTGCAGCTGGCGGAAGTCAAACAGCGTCAGCTCCGGGGCCTTAGCGAACAGCGTGAGCCAGAACTGCTCGACGTATCGGTCCAGATAAGTCATCCCGCCGGTGTCCACCCACCCACCGAGGTTGTGCCCCGGCTTGATGTTCAGGGCCGACGCATGTTCTGCCGGACAGCTCCGCAGCAGGGCCTCCGCGGTCGCAGGCGGCCGGAAACGGGCCTCCCGAGCGCCTGAGACAACCTGTGAGCGGTGTTTCCGGGCAGATCCAC
>Ga0180436_10000460_pt1 | contig 42338 bp, 24 predicted proteins | sample SS_ome_2_FD_132434 | JGI IMG/M metagenome (GOLD analysis project Ga0180436, IMG submission 132434) | Hypersaline lake sediment archaeal communities from the Salton Sea, California, USA - SS_3_S_2 metaG | ecosystem: Environmental > Aquatic > Non-marine Saline and Alkaline > Hypersaline >...
GAGGTGAGAATACTGCTCTTTCCCGAGGAAAAGTGATGATCAGTGCGCGCTCTTGCAATAGGTCGATCTGGGGGTAGAATGTGGCTGGCGCTCGGGAAAAACGCCCAATCACGCTGCTCGCCAGGTCAAATTTACACCGAGGGGGTCGGCGGTTCGAGCCCGTCATCGCCCACTGGACGTTGATTCGGCAGGTCCGGGTTCGTTCCCATCGGACCGAGGCGGGAAGGCGAAGCTGCCGTTCATCCTCCGATCAGCCGCTCGAAGGCGGCTTCGTCGAGTACCGTGACGTCCAGCTTGTTTGCCTTTTCCAGTTTGCTGCCCGCCTTCTCGCCGGCCACAAGGTAGTCGGTATTCTTCGAGACGCTGGAGGTTGCCCGCCCGCCGTGGTGTTCGATCAGATCCTTGATTTCCTCGCGGGTGTATTTCGAGAGCGTGCCGGTCACCACGAGCGTCTTGCCGGAGAGCGGCCCCGCACCACGGGTGGCTGTGCCGGGCGAGCTTCCGTCGGCCGCGTGGTCCGACTCCATCCGCACGCCCACGGCTCGTAAGTCATCGATGATCCGGCTGCCGAACGTGCCGTGGAGGAAGTCGTGGACGCTCTGGGCAATCACCGGTCCAATCTCGTTGATTTCGGCCAGTTGATCGACTTCGGCCGCGCGGAGTCGGTCGATCGACGGGAAATGAGCAGCCAGCACCTTCGCCACGCTGGCCCCGACGTGCCGGATGGCCACGGCGGTGAGCACCCGGGCGAGGCCGCGTTGCTTGCTCGCCTCGATATTCGCCATCAAGTTGTCCGCCGATTTCTCTCCCATCCGCTCCAGCCCGATGAGTTGCTCGCGTTGCAGCCGGTAGAGGTCGGCGTAGCTTTGCACCAGTTGACTGTCGATGAGTTGCTCGACCAGCTTCTCGCCCAATCCCTCGATGTCCATTGCCGGCCGGCTGGCGAAGTAACGGAGTCGCTCCTTCAATTGCGCTGGGCAACTTTCGATGTTCGGGCAGCGGATGTAAACGCCCCCTTCGTCGCGCGCCAGTCGGGTGTCGCACTGCGGGCAGTGGTCGGGGAAGTGGAACCGCGGCGGATCGCCCTTGCGTTCGTGCAGTTCCACGCGGACGATGTGAGGGATGATCTTCCCGGCCTTCTCCACCACCACCACATCGCCGGGGCGGATGTCCTTCCGCTCGATCTCGTCGGCGTTGTGCAGACTGGCGCGGCCGACGACCGTGCCGGCCAGTTCGACCGGCTCCAGTTCGGCCACGGGGGTCACGGTGCCCGTCTTGCCCACCTGCACGCGGATTTCGTTGAGCCGCGTCGTGGCTTCGTACTTCTCGAACTTGTAGGCCACTACCCAACGCGGGCTCTTGCTGGTCGTGCCCAGCCGTTCGCGCTGGTCGAAGCGATTGACCTTGAGCACCAGGCCGTCGATCTCGAAGTCGAGTTCGTGGAGCCGGCCAACCAGCGACTCGCAATGCTCGATGGCCGCCTCCACACGATCGAAGCACTCGACCATGGGCGTGGCCGGCAATCCCCACTGACGCAGCCGGTCGAGAAACTCCATGTGGTTCGTTGCGGCGAGTCCCTCGACGTAGCCCACGCCGTGGCAGAAGAGCCGCAGCCGTCGCTCGGCACAGATGCGCGGGTCGAGCTGGCGGATGCTGCCGGCGGTGACGTTCCGCGTGTTGGCGAACGGGGGCTTGCCCTGCCGTTGCTGTTGTTCGTTCAGACGAGCCAGATCGGCGTTGGTCATGTAGACCTCGCCGCGGACTTCGAGGGCCGGCGGCACGTCGTCGCCCAGCAGTCGCAACGGCACGTCAGCGATGGTACGAGCGTTGTGCGTGATGTCGTCACCCACCTGGCCGTTGCCGCGCGTCGCGGCCCGCACCAGCCAGCCTTGCTCGTAGAGCAACGAAATGGCCACGCCGTCGATTTTCAACTCGACGACCCACTCGACGGGCTCGGCTTTGGCATCGGTTCCCGCCCTCTCGGCGAGTAGCTTTTCGGCACGGCGGGCGAAAGCGCGCAGCTCGTCGACGCTGTAGGTATTGTCGATCGAGAGCATCGGCACGCGATGCTCGACCTCGATCAGTCCTTCGACCGGTTGATCGCCCACTCGCTGTGTGGGGCTGTCGGGCGTGAGCAGAGCTGGGTGCTCGGCTTCGAGTTGCGTGAGCCGGTCGACCAACCGATCGTACTCGTGATCGGCGATCTCCGGGGCGGCCTCGATGTAATAGAGCCGATCGTGGCGACGAATCTCGTCGCGAAGCCGCTCGATTTCCGCGCGAGGATCAGTCGACATGGCTTCATTCACATCCGCAAGCGGCGGCACATGGTCCTTGCAAATTGCCCAGCGGGTGCGGGATCAGGCAAAGGAACTTCAACGCGCCTGCCCCAGTATTGCGGAACTGATGCTCGACATTTGGCGGCACGAAGACGGCGGTGCCGGGCGACAGTGGGTGCTCGGTGTCGCCCTCCATCACCAGGCCGCTGCCCTCGAGGACGAACACTTCGTGCTCGTGGGAATGGCAATGCCGGGGCGTATGGCCGCCGGGCGCAACTTCAAAGTGACGCATGCTGAAGTGCGGGGCGCGGTCTTCCTGGCCGATGAGGCAGCGGATCTTGCAGCCGACAGCGCCGTCGGTTTCGACCGGCGTGCCCGTAACGCGATCGCTATGAACAACTTTCATGGTGGAATGTCTCCTGCGGGAGGGGGTCGGTATTTCCGGCGCATGATACCAAACCGGCGCCGCGCCGCCCACCGGGATACGCCGCAAAGCGGACGAATCCCCGTCGGCTCAGGCTAACGCCAGGGCGCTCAGCTCGGCCGCCAGCCGCTTTCGGGCGACGTGCAGCCGACGCTTGATGGTCCCCACTGGCGAGTCGAAGTCGGCGCTCATCTCAAGCAGCGAACGGCCGTCGAAGTAGAAGGCCTCGAGCGTCCGCCGATCGAGCGAACCGAGCCGGCGCAGTCCGCTCCGCACGCACTCCGCCCGCTCGGCCGAGAGGGCTTCGCGCAGCGGAGTGTCGTGGTTCACGCAGGCCGCTTCGTAGGCCTCTGGCTCGCCGGTCACGCACGGCTTGCGACGCACCGCCCAGTTGACGGCCGTGCGGGCGGCGATTGAGCGCAGCCAGCCGCCAAAGCAACGGGGATCACGGAGCTGGTCGAGTTTCCGCATTGCCTGGACGAACACGTCCTGGGCGAGTTCCTCGTTCTCGGCGTGGTCGCCAATTCGGCGACGGATCACCGTGTGGACGAGTCCCTGATACCGCTCGACCAGTTGGCCGAAGGCGTCGCGGTCGCCCGACTGCGCGGCGTAAACCAACTCGGCCGTATGCGGCCGGGGTGGCGGTTGTTTTCTCTCAGGTGGTTCGAGGATGGCTTGCGATGACATGGTGTGATTGGCTTTCGTATTTCGTGGGATTGATTCTTGCTGGATGCCGGTGATGGCTTGTTACGGCCAGAACGCGGAGCAAGTCCGTCGGGGCAAAGTCGACGGGCGCGCGGACGCCCGACAAGGTGCCAAGGGCGACAAGGTGCCACGCAAGCTCGCCGCCGGTCGCGAAGCGCGCGGGAAAAAGCGCGGCATCGACCGAGGGAGCCCCGGGCCGGGAGGAGCTAACGGCTAGGCGATGTCAGCGGCTGGTGTCAGTCAGCCTGATCGCCTGCGTGGCTCGTCCCCCTCAAACGCCGGAGCGGACGATCCAACGGCTAGCATCCCGTTGGTATCGGCGGCGGCGCGGGCCCGACGGCCTGTCGTGGGTACAGCCACGGGTAGCAATCGGGCGTGCCGGGGTAGAAGCCCTAGGGAGCCAAGTAGCATCCACGACCGACGCAGCGCGAGCACAATAACGTCGACCCGTACGATCTCGCGTACGACGTGGACGAAATTGACGGCAGCGCTGGCGATAGTGTGACGCATCGGTCTGCTCTTGGCGCACCAGGGCGCGGCTTGAGGAAGGAGTGGTTGCCCCCGGCCTTTCATCGGTTCCTCGACCGGGGATCATCAATATCAGTCTTCAGTGTTACCAAAACGGTCAGGCGTGTCAAGCGCTGGCCTTCTGGAGCCGGGGTGAGGGAGTCTGCCCGGCCGATTGTCTCCAAGGACGCATCGACCGGCGGCGAGGTTCGCGCATGGGGCAAAATCCCGGCGAATTAGGGCGATTTCAGCCGTTTGGGGGGGGTATCGCACAGAGGGGCGCCCCGCCGCGGAGGGGGTGGGCTGGAATCCCGTCATCCCGTGGGGAACCGAAAGTAGTTCTTCGCGTTGAAGTAGCAGATGTCGCGGACCATGGGTGCGACGAGGTCCATGTCGTCCGGAATCAGCCCCAGTTCCATCTCCGTCCCCAGCAGATTGCAAAGGATTCGCCGGAAATACTCGTGCCTCGTGTAGGAGAGGAACGAGCGGCTGTCGGTGAGCATGCCGACGAAGCGGCTCAGCAGCCCCATGTTCGACAGGGCGTTGAGTTGGGCCTCCATCCCCTGTTTCTGATCGAGGAACCACCAACCGCTGCCCATCTGCATCTTGCCCGGCGTCTCACCATCCTGGAAGTTGCCGATCATCGTGGCAAGCATCTCGTTGTCGCGAGGGTTCAGGTTGTAGAGAATCGTCCGCGTGAGCCGTTGCTTGCGGGCCAGCCGGTCGAAGAATCGAGAAAGTGGCGCGGCCAGTTCGTGGTCGGCCATCGAGTCGAAACCCGTATCGGGGCCAACTTGCTCAAGCATCCGCGAATTGTTGTTCCGCAGCGCTCCGATGTGATACTGTTGCGTCCAGCCCTTCTCGTAATCCATACGGGCGAAGCGGTAGAGCATGGACGACTGAAACTTTTCGATTTCCGCTGGCCGCAGATCATTGCCGCGACGCACGCGACGGAAGATCGTGCTGATCTCCGATGGCTGATAGGAGGCGGCCGGCACGGAGGTCAGCCCGTGGTCCGACAGGCGGCAACCCATGCTGTGGAAATACTCGTGGCGCTGCTTCAGCACCTCGATAAACGCGTTGAAATCGTCCTTGATATCCTGCCCGCCAATCTCCGACAGGCGATCGACCCAGGCGTTGAACTGCTCGGGCTGCTCGACGGCCATGGCCTTGTCGGGCCGGAAGGTCGGCAAGACGCTGATGCCGAACGAGGCGTCCGTAGCGATGACCGCGTGATGCTCCAGCGTGTCCGTCGGGTCGTCGGTGGTGCAGACCAACTCCACGTTCATCTGCTGCATGATGCCGCGACAGGAAAACTCCGGTTGGGCCAGCATCGCATTGCACTCCGCCCAGATGTCTTCGGCCGTCTCGGGCGATAACAGCCGGTCGGCGATCCCGAAGGGACGCTTCAACTCCAGGTGGGTCCAGTGATAGAGCGGGTTGCGAAGCGTTTGCGGCACGGTCCACGCCCACTTTTCAAACTTCTCCCAGTCCTCGGCGTCGCCCGTCAAGTAGTGTTCCGAGACACCAGCGGCGCGCATTGCCCGCCACTTGTAATGGTCGCCAGCCAGCCAAATTTGGGTAAGGTTCTCGAACCGTAAATCCTGAGCAACTTGTGCCGGAGGCAGATGGCAGTGGTAGTCGATGATGGGCAGGTCACGGGCGTGCTCGTGGTAGAGGGCCTCGGCGCGATCGTTGCTCAACAGGAAGTTGTCAGTGATGAAAATGTTGCTCACGTTAATTCTCCCGATGGTCGCGTGGAGGATCGTCGGCCGAATCGCGGTTCGAGCGCCGTGCCGCACAAGCGTGGTGATGGGGAAATGCCGCGTGGCAGACTTCCCCGCAGTACAATCTTGCCAACGGCGGACTTCCCCACCGTACAATGCCGGGAATGTTGTAGCGCATTGCTGGCGGCTTGGCAAGCGGGGGCGGCGTCGATGCAATCGAGCTGGTCGTGGCGACGGGCTGCTCGTCGGTCGCCGCGAACCGGTTTGCCGCGGTGGGCAATCAGATGCTGAGCGTGGGCGGTTGGACCAGCAAGTCTTCGTACCAGGCGTCGGCAACCGCCGTGTCGGCTCCGTTGGGCAGCAGAATGCCGCGCAGCCGCGCGCGGAGCGTCACTCCCTTTTCGAAGGTCCAGTCGAACAAGCCATAGCGTAAGCCGAGGCCCTGATCGTCCTCGGTCGGCGATAGAAGCAGCCGACAGGATGCCGCGGGGTGCACCATCTGCGCCAGCGCTGGCTGCCCTTGGTCGCCTTCCACCAACACGGCAAGGGGGCCGTCGTCCGGTAGCAACTCAGCTTCGGGTTCCCCTCGATTCAGCGCGGGCCGAGGCGTTCCCTCCATGCCAAGCCGGTGGACGGTCGACCAGCCAGTCAGCCGACTTTCTACTGGCAATCCAGCGCGAACTCCAAGTTCGTCCGTGGCGAGTGAAAGCAGCAACTCCACTGCGAAAGCCTGCTCCGTGTTCGCCGCTTGGCTGATGACCCGCCAGGAGGCAGTCAACCGAAGCGATGCGGGACCGGCGTCCTCAAACACTCCGACCATTTCGTCGCCGCGGATAAACAGATCCGCCAGACGCCAGGCATTTTGCGAGGAGCCCTCGTTCGCACTGCAATGAGCCAAGTCGAGCCCGAGCAATTCCCCCTCGATTGAGTCGCCCTTGGGCCCAACGATCCCATGGACGCCGCGTTCCGGCGTTGAGAGATCGACGATGGCTTTCCAGGGGCCACATTGTAGCGTCGCCCGCGGTGAACGTAGTTCCCAGGAACTGTCGGCATTGTCTATCATGATCGATGATTCTTGCGGATTGATTAGCGGAAAGGATTGAAGGGCGACGCGATCGCGCCCGGTACGACGCGATCGGAAAAGCAACCCGCTCTGGCGAGCTTCGAGTTGCCCAACTCGGCATCCTACCAAGAAACAAAAAAACCCCGCCGTTCGCAACGGGTACGAAACGGCGGGGCCGGAACAGAGAAGAGGCCGGGGTGATTGGGCCGTTGCTCAAAAGCTTGGCCAATCGGGATGGTGCTGGTATGAAGCCTCACAAGCGCGACACAATTCTCAGCGTTCCAATTCCATGATACCAGAAATGGATTATTTGTCCAGCCCGTTTTCGACCACTTCTGAGAAGAACAGGTGGCACCGCCGGCTGTCCCCCCTGGAGGGTGGCCGGGGGGTGTCGATCTCCACACCTAATGCCCGCGCATAGCCTGCCCTCGCGGACACGGGGCGGGAATCCAGGGAATTAGACCAGGTGTCATTCCCGCGCACGCGGGCATCCAAGGGAATTAGGCCGGATCACTGGATTCCCGATCCCCGCTTTCGCGGACGCAGGCTTCTCGGGAATGACGGGAGAAATCGACCCTGCAATCCTCTTGGATGGTCGGCCCTGGCAATTGCCAGCCGGGGGAATTAGACTGAAATGAGCGTCTTTTCATCACGGCAGCGTTCCGGCTGCCGGCAATCGCAGATTCGCAAGCCCCGCGCCGATCGCGTAGGATAGGCATTCTTGGCGGGAGTTTGCGGCAAACGGATCACACGAGAAAGGCACCTATGGGCTGGTGGTTTCGCCTGACGGCGGTAACCGTTGTTTGCCTGCTGACTTGGCGCTCCGCGGCGGCGCAAACCGCCCCACGGGGAAGCGAGCGGGAAGGCAGCACCGCGCGGCGATCATCGATCTCCGGCGCATCTGGTCGGGTGGCTCCCGTCGAGGAGTCGCCAGTGACCACGTTCATGCTGCGCGACGACGATGGCACGCTCGTCGAGGTGCCCAACTTCGATCTGGCCGATTTCGAGCGGGCCTACCGTATCTTGCACGGCCTAGACGCGAGGGAGAACCGACCTCGCTATAGCCTCCAATGGCTCTCGATCGAGGGGGAGGCCAAGGCGGATCGTGCGGAACTCACCGTGGAGGCCCGGGTCATCGCTCGCGACGATCGCTGGATACGCGTGCCGCTACGGCTCAACGACGCCGTGCTGCGCGAACCGGTCCCGTCGGACGGTAAGGGTGGCGAGGAGAGTCAGGCTGGGGCGACGGCCGAGATCCTCGAGTACGACGAGGAGGAGGGCTACGTCTGGTGGCTACGCGGCGATCCGGCCAACCGTCATCAGCTTTCGCTTAAGCTGTCGGTGCCCATATCACGCGTGGGCGGACGCTACCAGATGGGGCTGCGGCTACCGCGGGCCACGGCGTCGGAGTTCAAGTTGACTGTCCCAATGCGAGACGCCGAAGTTGATGTGCCCGACGGGGCGACCCTCCTTCCACCGTCGCGGGCGGGCAAGCGGGGCACCCGGCTGACGGTGCTGGGCGTCCACGGCGACTTCCAACTCGGATGGCATCGGTCCAATGGCCGGATTGCCGAACTGCCGCCCACGCTCGAAGTGGTGGGGAACACTGAGGTAGGGTGGCAAAGGGGAGCGATCAACTGGGAGACCGTGCTTTCGGTCCGAAGCTTTGCCGCGCCATTCGATCAATTCAGGGTGCGTCTGCCGGCGGGAGCCGAACTGAAGCGACAACCGAGTGCCGGCTATACGGTCACTCCGCTGATGGATCTCGAGCCGACGGATAGCCAGCCAACGGAATCGCCCGAGACGTCGGAGCAGGGCGCGCAAGACGAGGCAACCGAGGGCACCGGGCCCTCCACGCTGGGCGAGGGGACCACGTCGGATCGAACGGACGAGAACTGGTTGGTTGTCCGCCTCGACGAGCCGACGACCGGACCGGTCGAAGTCCAGCTGGCGGCGCGTCGCGTTTGGCGGCAGCCCCCGGCGGAAGACGCGGCGGCAGATGCCCCCGACAGCGAGCGGTGGGTCGAATTGGCCGGCTTTGAAGTTGATGAAGCCGTGCATCAGCATGGCCAGGTGGTCGTCAGCGCGCCGCAGGATCGGCTTGTCCTCTGGGGGCCGCGTCGCCACATACGACGGGTTGATGCCCTTTCCCAGCGATCGCAGCCCGATGACCTGATTGCGGCGTTCGAGTATGCCACTCAACCATTCTCGCTGCAAGCAAGACTTGTGAGGCGGCAAACCCGTATCGTCGTCAGTCCCAGCTATGTGATGCGGCTTGGGGCTCGCGACGCCGAGTTGCGGGGCACCATCGATTGCTCCGTTCGAGGTCCCCATATTCATCAATTCGAGATGCAGCTTGCCGGATGGGAACTGATCGAAGTGGGACCCGACACACTGATCGCCGTCGACGGGGTATCGATGCTGGACGACCAACGCTACATCGTCCCGCTGATCCAGCCCACGACGGGCGACCTTCAATTGCAGCTCCGACTCCGGCGCCCGATCGAGGGCCGCGTTGGGCAGGAAAGCGGGCGACCGATCGAGTTTGAGCTGCCCAAGTTGATTGGCAGCTCCTACGCCGCGACCACGCTCGCCGTGGTGCCGAGCCAAGAGGTCAGGCTACGGCCAATCAAAGAGAAGATGTCGGGACTGGCTCGGCGCGAGGTGGTGGCCGGGCTCGATCTGCCCGACGATGCGCGAAACGCTCTCTACTTTCGGGGAGAGAGTTCACACGCTGTATTCGCCGCCGAATTGCGACGCCTTCCACGACGGGTTGAGGTGGCGGGTAACGCCACCGTGGTTGTGCGGTCGGAATCGGTTCAAGTGGAAGACGTCTTGCGCTATCAGGTTGAGCACGAGCCCTTGCGGCAGCTTTTTTTGGACGTGCCCCGGGAAGCCGTGGCGGCGGGGAAACTGACGATTCTCCACGAAGGCGAGGCGCTCAGCTGGCGTCCAGTCGAGCCGACAACGGGAACGGAACAGAATGGACTAAGCGAAAACGGGGAAAGCCCTCCTGGTAGTGCGACCGACGACGGAGAAGCGACGACGGATACCTCGCCCTCGGACACGTCGACCCCAAACACCTCGGCGACCGACGACGAGCTGCCGAACGACCGTCAACCGGCCGAACCGTCCGGACGGCGACCCGCGGAGGAAGACCCCAACGAACCCGAAGCGGATACGAGCCCGACGGAGGCCGCGGCAGGCCCCGACGATCCCACCGGGCCGGCACCGAACTCCCTGAACGGTAACGAGTCGACCACGCCCATGGAAGCGCCTGCGCGGCAAGCCGCCCTGGAGACTGGGCCGCGTCGCACGGTCGAAGCCGTGTTACCGGTTGGCTGTCTGGGGACCTGCACGCTGGTAGTGAGGTATGAATTGCCGTTGAGCGGGAACGACGACCAGCCAGCGCGGAGCGTGCGCGTGCCGCTGATCGTCCCCCGAGACGTGGAATTGCGGGAACGCCGGGTGTCAATTGAATCCGCGCAGCCGAGAAGGATCACGCTGCAGGGGAAGCACTGGCGGAATTTGTCGGAAACCCGGCAAGGCGTATCCGCTTCTTCCCAAACGATCCAGGCGGAAACGGACGATTGGTCGCTCCCGCTGGCAATCCAGTCGTCGCCAGAGGATGCCCAGTTGCGCGACCAGACCGTGGTACAACGGGCGTGGATCCAGAGTTGGCTGATCCCGTCGAGGCGCGGGGACCAAGCGTCCGGCCGTCAGGAACGGGCCGCGTTTCGGTTCACGACGAACCTTCCCGCCGTCAGCCTTACCTTGCCCCGCGGCGTCGCCATGGAGCAGGTGTTTGTCTGGCTCGACGGTCGGCGTTTCGCCAATTACGCGATCGACGGACAGCGAATCATCATGCTGTTGGACCAACCGGCTCCAAACACTCCAGCAGACGCCCCGACAGGTCAGATGTCGCCGACGACGGATGACGACGCCCTCGCCCAATCAGCGGACAGTTCGTCCACGGTCAGTCCGGCGGCGACCTCCGAGGCGTCGGCTCGCGGCCATCGCTTGGAGGTCAGTTATCATTTCCCCGACGTCACAACCGCCGAGGTATCGCCGGAGCTTGAGTTGCCGCGGTTGGGCGACAACGCCTGGGTTCGTCGGATGTATTGGCAGGTGATTTTGCCCAGCAACCGCCACGTGTTATTGGAACCCGCGGGGTTCATCGACGAAACGCCGTGGCAGTTTTCCTCCTTCCTCTGGCGGCGACAGCCGGTCATGGAGCAACGGGAATTGGAAGCCTGGTCTGGGGCGGCCCACCGAGCCCCGGCTTCACGGGCAACGAATCGCTACCTATTCAGTACCGCCGGCCATCCGGAGCAGGTCGAATTGCGCATCGCCAGCCGGGCGACAATTGTGCTGATCGCCTCGGGGTTGGCCCTGGTGGTCGGCCTTCTGCTGATTTACGTCCCGGCCGTGCGGCATCCGGCCACTGTCTTCGCGGCGGCCGTGATTTTGCTTGCCGTGGGCTTGCTGTATCCGGCCCCCACCGTCTTGCTGGCGCAGGCGGCGGTCATCGGTCTTGTGCTGACGCTGGTCGCCGGACTTCTGCACCGTGGTTTACCGAGGCGTCGCGTCCTCCCGGTCATGGAGCGCCCCAGTTCAGTCATCGAAATCAACTCGACGCGCAGTTTGCCGGGCGAAGCCCGCCCACGGGAAAAGCGAGTCCTGGAAATGGAGTCGACGCAAACGGCCCCATTCGTCATTCCTCCCTCGGCCGACCAATCCAGTCCATGATTGAACGCTTGGCGTGCAACCTCCGACTCGCAAAGCCAACCGGCGCGGCCCAACAGCCTCGTCTGACCCCAATGCATGCGCTGGCATCCCGGAATCGGCTACTCGGCGGGCGTGTCGGCCGGCTGTGCCTGATGGCCGTGGTCGTCGCGATGGCCGTGAGCTTCTCCCTTCCCGCAGTCGCCAAGGCGGCTGACGAGGGCCAGGTTGTGCCCGTCGACTCCGCAACCACGCAGCCCCCGATTCGATTTCGTCGCGTCTTGGTGCCGGCCAAACGACGTGCTGATTGGTCCTTGGGTGCCACGCGTTATCTGCCGGTCGAGACCGCGGAGTTCCAGAAGCTGCTGCGGGAAACCCAGGTGGATGCCACGGTGGACGCCCCCGAGACGACGCGGATCGAGAAAGCGGCCTACGAGTTCAAGCTCGACGAGCAGGGGGTTCTGGCTGGCGAGGGAATCCTGATGGTGGTCCATCGCCACGAAGGTGCCTCCCTGCTCAACCTGGGTGAGACTTCCGCGGCCATCGAATCGGCCCGTTGGCTTCCAATCGCTATGTCGGATGGCGGCAACGGTCCGCCCGCCACCGAGAAAGCCAGCGCCGGAAACGAAGAGTCCATCACTGGTCGCACCGAGGCTTCCCTCGGCGCGGCCGGGGCAACGGCCCGGCTCGGCCTCGATGGCCAGGGGCGACTCCGATTGATCGTGGACCGGTCAGCGCGCTTGCGGCTGCGTCTTTCGCTGCGCGGCATGAAAGTCGGCTCGTCGTTCACGTTCCCCCTGCGGTTGCCGACGGCCATGTTTTCGGTTGTTACCCTACGGCTCCCTCCGGACGCCGAGCCGGAAGTCGATGGAGCGATCGTTGAATCGATTGGCAAGACCGACGAGGGCGATCAGCGATGGAAGGTCACCCTGGGCGGCCGCGCTGCGATGCAACTGCGCATTCACCGGACCGACGATGTGCAGCGACGTGCGACGCTCGCTTTGCTCCGCACCCAAACCAGCTACGACGTTTCGCTGCGAGGGCTCGACGTCTCCGTTCGCTGGGAGCTGGACGTTCACCATGGGGGCCTCAATTCGCTGGACGTCGTGGCCGAGGCTCCCCTGCGCATCGCCACGGCTCGTCTTGGCGATCAACTTATACCCTGGCGGCGGCTCGACGGCCGCTCCTCCGATCATCCCGCCGCCTCACCAGCTCCTGGTCCGCTGTCGGGCACTCGCTATCGGCTGGCCCTGCCGGAACCGCTGAAAGGAGCTGGGCACGTGGTGCGGATCGGCTTCTTGGCCCCATTGCCCGACGGTGGTCTGGACTATTTGCCCCGCGTCGGCGCCTCCAACGTGTTCTGGCAGGATGGTACGGCCACACTCGCCGTCAGTCGGCCGCTCGAAGTGGTCCAGCTTGATGGTCTTGGCTGCCGACAATCGGCGATCGGTCAGCTATCGGCTCCACGTGCGGGTGAATCATTTCAATTTCAACTCTACCGATCCGACGCGACCGTGGCCCTGCGGCTCCGCCCGATCGAAGCGCGGCCGGAAGCGATCGTGCTTTCCGCTGTCGACATGACCGCCGAGGGCCTTGCGGCCCAGGTGCTAGTGGAGTTGAGCGCGACGGCGGGAGCCATTTTTCGCCAAGAGGCCGTGGTGGGGGACGACTGGGTGATCGAACGAGTGACGGCCCAGCCCGCCAAGACGCTCGACCAGTGGAGCGTGGAGGCACGTGACGACCGACGGATTTTGATGATGCGGCTGGGTGCTCCGGTGAGTGGCTGCCATCCAGCTCGGCTGACGATTCACGCGCGTCACGTGGGCGCGTCGTTGGGTTCGCCATTTGCACTTGCCGAGTTGATCCCCCTATCCTTGAAGGACGTGGAGGAGAAAAGGTCGGCGGTGTCCATCCGACCCAGGGACGGCTACCGTTTGCTGCGGGAGGATGGGGCGGCCGAGGGCTCCGCCGACGAAACCGACTGGCCGACGAAGTTCGCCGCGCTGATTCAGCAGCGCTCCGAGGCTCAACTCTTCCCCGCGGGGCGGTATCAAGGCCGCCAGTTGCTACGGCTTCGACGCCAGCGGCCCTCCCACGCGGTGGATGTCGGCGTGGTGTCTACCGTCGCGCCAGTTGCCGGCAGCCCGACAGATAAAACACACGATGTGGGCGACTCTGCTTCGACCGAAGAACGGAAAGCCCCGGAAGGCGAAACGCCAGTCTCCCCGCAAAATGGCTACCAACTGACGGAGAAATACCGCATCGCAGTCATCCCGACGGAGACGCCGATCGACCGGGTGCTTGTGCGTTTCAGTCGGGCTCGACCGGCAACCCCGCGATGGCGTGTCGAGGGCGGCGCGGAGAGCTTATTCACCGCGCGGCGGATCGACGGCCATGCGGGGAAGGACGATTCTGCACATGCCGGGGAACAGTGGGAAATCAAACTCGCCCAGCCGAGGACAACGCGGTTTGTGCTCGAAGCGACGCGGCTGACGCCCGTTCACGGCCGCTTCTCACCCAGCCTGGCGATCGTGCCAGACGCGGCAACGCATACGGCGAGTCTGGAGCTTCGGGCCGCACCCGGAGCCCAACTGGCCATCCAGCGTTGTCGGCTTCGGTCGTTGCCCCGATCAGTCGCGGCTTCTGGCGTGCTACCGACTCTTCGCGGCACCTTCAGTTACGATCCGATCGAGGCCTCGCCAAGGCCGGCGGGGAGTGCGCCACTGATCGTTGCAATCGAAGATCAACCCGCGCCTTCCGCCTGGGCATGGCGGGGTGTCCTCGAATCGGCTTACAACACCGACGGAAACGCTTCGCACCGGGCAACTTACTTCATCGAAAACACGGGCCGCGACCACCTCCGGATTGCATTGCCAAGGCAAATCGCCCCCGCTGCGCCCGTCGAGTGCTGGATCGACGGGCAGCGCCACGGCCTGACCCGACCCGGTCCGTCCGCGGGAGGCATCGCCGTGGCCGGTGGCGTCACACAGTCGCGAGCCGAGGATTATAGCCGGGTGGAACTGCCGGTCGAACGCCGGTTTGTTGTGCTGACGCTAGCGTACAGTACGGCAAGTTCGCCGCTGGGCTACCTGGGCAGGATCAGCCCGGCCTGGCCGCGGCTTGACACCCCCGTCTTCGAGCAACGCTGGAGCGTATGGACCCCCGCATCTTACGCGCTCACGGCCGACGAGCCGGCAACCGCGACCGAAGGCTCCGGGCGTCATTCCGCTGCGGATCGGTCATGGCAACGCCTCCTCGGACCGCTTGCTCGGAATGAGCACACCGACCTGACAGGGCTTGGCTTGCCGCTATTTGCCCGGCTGTCGCACGCAGCAACGGACGATGCGAACTCCGCGGAGCGAAACGCGACCGCCGACCTGCCGGCGGACCGCAACGCTCTCGAAGAAATGGGCCTCGCACAACATGGGGCGTCGTCGGAGGAAACCCTAAGCGGCGAACCCGATCGCGTAACCATGGGGCCTTGGTCGAAAGTGCAACGGGCTGCCCCGGAGGCAGTCGACGTTGCCCCGCCGGGTTGGAGTCGCATGACCATCGACGGCGAGGCGACGGGACAACGCCTAGAATACTACCATCGGCACGTATCGCGATTGCTCGGGCTGGTCGCCTTCCTGATCGTCTTTTCGGCCTCATGGGCCTTCCTTCGGCACCGCATCGTTCTTCTGGCGTGGTTGATTGCACCGGCCGGGTTGGTTGCGTTACTCGTTCCGCCAGTGGCGGCACCCGCTGCCACCGGCGTCACGCTTGGTCTAATATTCTGCGTGGGGTTTCGCCTGATTCACCGTCAACTCCATGGTCGACGGCCCGCCGACACCTCGGCCGACTCAAGTGGTCGGACAGTGGCGCTTCCGCCAGGCACGCAGTTACCGATCGCGGGCCAAGCGTCCAGCGCGACGCTTCTTGTGTTCTGTGCTTTGGCAATCCTGCACCATGGCGCAATGGCGAGCGCGGACAGCCATCCGCCAGGCGCTGACAACACTCGAAGGCAACATGGGTATGCCCGTGAAGTCGGGTGGGCCGAGCGAAGCGAGGCAGTGCCGCGCATGGTAGCCCAGCCGATCATGCTGGCGCAAGTGGCCAGCGAGGATGAGCCGTCCGGCGACGCCAGAGAGACCGAAGCGGGTCGCAACCGCCCGGAACCGGGCGCCGGCACGGCAGCACCCACCGGCACGGGAGCCAGCTCCGGCTCGTCGGAAGAGTCCCAGCCCAACGGGGCCCCGGCAGCGACTTATCGTGTGTTGGTCCCCGTGGACGAAGAGCGCCAGCCCGTTGGCGATAAGCTCTACGTGCCCGAGGCCTTTTACCAGCGGCTTTACCGGCATCGCGGGTTGCGGAGCGACGATGTCCGCGGTTGGCTGATCACACGAGCGGTGTACCGTGGCGGACTGGCGCGGCGGTCTACCGACCGGCTGCTGGAACTTCAGCGGCTAATGGCCGAGTATGAACTCCACGTGCTCAGCTCCCCGGCGCGCGTGGTCTTGGACTTGGATGAGAGCACGGTCAACCTGCTACCCGAGGGGGCGGAACTCGACGGCCAACCAATTCAGCCGGAATGGGTTGCCGACGGACGTGGCTTGGCGTTCCAAATTGATACCCCGGGCTCCTACCGGCTGACACTGGCCATGCGTCCGCAGCCGTTGACCGGCGCGCGACAGGGCTTCCGGATGCGGTTGCCCCCGGTACCCGCCGCTCGGCTGGAGCTGAATTTGCCCGCGGTCCCGCCGCGTGTCGAGGTTCCCACGGCGCGTGGCAACATCGAGTGGCGCGAGGATCCGCGTGGGCTGACGGTTCACCTGGGGCCCATTTCCGAGCTGGTCACTTACTGGTGGGAAGGTTCCGCCGTGAGCGGTGATCAGCCAGCGCTGGAAGCCCGCCAATACGGATTGCTGCGCGTGCGTCCGGGCTCCGTCCTGCTGGACTTGAAGCTACGGCTCGACCTGCTCCGAAATCGGGCGCGCGAGATATCGTTGATCGCGGATTCGCGCTTGAGGTTGCTTCCGCCTGAGGACTCCGGCGTGGTTCCCGAGATCGCGCGCGAGTCCCAACAGCCTCAACAACGGATCACTCTGCGATGGCCGGAACCGCTCACGGCCGGACGGGAGGTGAACGTGCGGTTCGTGGTCGCCGACACCTCGGGGTTGGGCAACCTCCGGGTCCCCGGAATCCGTGTTGAAAATGCACGCGTCAGGCGAAACTGGTTGGGCATCTCCGTCGATCCGGGGCTCCGCTACACGGCTTCCGACGCCGGAAAGGTAGAATCGGTACCCGTCGACGAGTTTGCCCGTGCCTGGTCGGAGGACGCGGAGCCGCCCCGAGCAGCGTTTCGCGTCGAGGGCGACGCCCCCGACTGGACCGTGGCGACTCAGCCCCGGGAGACCATTACGACTTGTGACGATGAGCTTGTTGTCCGTCTGAATCGTGAGGCGGCGGCCATCCGCTATCGGTCGAGACTCGTCACCGCCGAGGGGTTCTCGTTCAGGCACCGCGTGGCCATTCCACGATCGTTCGAAGTGGAATCCGTCTCCGTTCGCGACGCCGAACGAGAACGACTCGGCCGCTGGGCACGGGCCGACGAGGGCACTCTGGAACTGTTTCTCGATTCGCCGCTGAACGGTGAATACGAACTGACAATCGGCGGTCGATTGCCGCTCGGATCGGCCACGTGCGAGGAGGTTCCCGGCTTTCGCGTGGTCGACGCGCGGCGGACGGCCTGGGCTGTTTCGTTGTGGCGTCGGGAGGACGTGCTGGTTGACGTGGTCCCCGGCTCCAACCTGGTCGAGCGGCCAATGCCCGTGCCCGACCTGACGGCGAGTCCTCTCCTGCGCCCGGTCGGCCGCTATCGGGCCGACTTGGAGGATGACCTCACCCTGTCATTCCGGGTGAGTGACAACCCGGCAAGCGTCCAAGGTAAACAGATGCTGCGCATTTGGCACGACGAGCAAGGTTGGATCGCCACCCTCGATTTGCGCTGCCGGGTCCCGCGGGGCGTGCTCGATCAGTTGAGCATTGCGGCGCCTCCGGGGTGGCACCCCGTGGCCCAGGGGGCATCCGTCGTGCTGGAAGAAGCCAGTCTCAACGGGCAGCGGCGGATCCTCGTTCGCCCCCGACAGCCGATTCGTGGGCAATGGCGACTTCGCTTGACCGCTCCTTTGCCGGTCGACTCGGACCGAGCGTGGGTCGTTCCACGCATCGGACTGGCGGATTCGACGCCCGAGGTAGAACACTACGTCGCGCTACCGCAATCGGCGAACGGTGCTCCAGTCGCCTGGCGGACCACAGGGCTGCGTTCCGTGGCGGACGCAAAGCTCTCGCGGTCGTTCGATCTGAGCGACAAGGGACCGCTCGATGTCTACCGCGTGGCCGACGAGGATTTCAGCGCCACGCTCCGGCCCTTCTCCAGCCGTGGAGAAATTGGGCGGGTTGCCTTGGCGGAGGTCCGTTTCGATCTCGATCGCCGAGGAACCCTACGCGGCACCGCACTCTTCGACGTCCACCCTGGCGACGACAACTTCCTCGCGTTTTCGCTGCCGGAGAACTATCAACTGAGCCACGTCGCCGTGGAGGGGATGCCCCGTCGCGCCACGCGCCAGGGCCACAATCGGTGGCGCGTGCCCCTATTGGCCGGCGGGCGGTTGCTCCGGCTGCGCGTCCTCTTCTTCAGGAAGCTGGACGATGAAGACCGCGTCACGGTTCAGGCGCCAACCATTGAGCGCATGCCCGTGGAGCGAACGCTCTGGAGCGTGCGGGTGGACGGGGCCGCCGATCTGTTGCACGGCGATGCCGATGCCCAAACCGACGCGACCGAATACGCTGTCTTGCGGGTCGAGTCGCTCGGCGCGATGATTCGCGCCGCGGCCGAGCCCCCGCTGGATTCGTCGGTGAAGACCTGGTATTCGACCTGGGCGCGGCGCTGGGTGGCGGCGTCCCACCGGGCGAATCGACTGCTGGTGGCAAACTATCCGCCGAACGCCGGCCCGTTGGGCGAACGTCGACGCCGCCTGGCTGCCAGGCTTGAGACCGCCCTGGAGGAACAGCGTGAGCAGGCGGCCATCGTCGATGCCGCCGGCACGCTGGATACGCTGCTCGCGTCCGACGAGGGCGAGCCCCCTCTCGATCCCATGCTCATACTCGACACGGGGGCCGACGAATTACGTTTCCAGACGAACGGTGAATTGCCCAGCATCGCGTTTTCGTGGGCAGATGAGCCGCCAAGCGTCCACGCTCCCAGGCTACAGGCAGGCATCATCTGGGTGCTGGCGGTGGCTGCGGTGTCCCTGGGGCTTCACCGCGGGCTGCTTGGCGAGCTGTTCAGCCGCTGGCCGCATGCCCTGGGGGTGACCGTGGGAATCGGCTGGTGGCTGTTTCTCGCCCCGCCGTGGTTCGGGCTGCTGCTCGTGGCGACGTCGCTGGCGGCCGCCATGCGGAGCCTCTGGCCATTTCTGGTCGCCAGCCGGCGGACTCGTCGATAGACTCTGCCCTACCCCGACCTTTCCGGACAGGTCGAATGTATCGACGCCGCGGGTTTTCTCGGCCTGGTCGGAGCGGGCGCGCCGATCTTGCTTGATGTGCCGTTTTAGGTGGAAATGCTAGCATTTCCACCCACGATCGCGCCTCGGGGCACCGCCGGGGCAGACGGACGGAGGCGGCTACGAGACGAACGACGGTCCTCGCGTTGGACGACCGGCGAACCCATGTCGGACTGTTTTCGCCAAGCTCTGGCCGGAAAGAGCCGCGGAAAAGAATGACCGACGGCAAGAATCGAAAAAACCGCGGCGAGTTCGTCTTGGCGAAAACCGGCGGTTTTGGTACGTTTAGACCATCGTTCGACCGCGAGGGCATTATCTGCCGCCTCGATGGACCCATGGCAGGCGGCCCGATCGGTCAAACAGGGGCTACGGCATGGCGAGTAAGGCGACTCGCAATGCCCCCGGACAACTCATTTCCAGGCCGACAAGGAAGGAGGCCGCCATGCAGTTTCAGCAAAGACAGGATGTTCGTATCCACATCAGGTGGATGATTCGGCGCGACATGCCCGAGGTGCTCGAAATTGAGCGCGCCAGCTTCGAGTTTCCTTGGCTGGAAGAGGACTTTATCCGCTGTCTGCGCCAGCGGAATTGTATCGGCATGGTGGCCGAGCACGATGATCGTGTCGTCGGATTCATGATCTATGAACTCCACAAGACACGCATCCACGTACTGAACTTCGCCGTCGCACCAGAGTTCCGGCATCAAGGGGTCGGCAGCCAGATGGTCGGCAAGCTGATCGCCAAACTTTCCTCGCAACGGCGAACGCGGATCGTTCTCGAAGTGCGCGAGACCAATCTCGCCGCCCAGTTGTTTTTCCGCGAAAACGGATTCCGCGCCGTTTCCGTCCTGCGGGCATACTATGATGATACGCCCGAAGATGCCTACCTGATGCAGTATCGCTATCGGCCGGAAAGGACCGCCGTCGTCGAGCCGGTCAATCGTATCACCCGCCTGGCCGGTTGAGCGGGCGACGTGGATCGGTGCGAACGAGCGCGACGTGAATTGCTAGCTGTTCGGGCGTGGGACGCCGACGACGCAATCGTCGGCGCCGGCACGCGCGCGGGCACTTGTGCGACGTCGCTGCCGCCGCGGTGTTCAACAGCCCCACGGCATCAGGGGTGTCGGCTCGTGCCCCGGTTTCACTGAAGCGGGATGTGCGTGCAGTCCAGCCCGGGCAAGTCCACCGTGGCCACCGACGGACGGCTGGTTCGGTAGATGGCGCCCGGATTGAGGCACAGTGCATGGCCTTCCCTGTGCGAGTGCTCGACGTGTGTGTGGCCGGAGCAGATCAGATCGAATTTTTGCTCGATGGCGCGACGCATCAGATGCGGGTCGTCGCCGTGCAGGACGGCGATCCGGACTCCGGCCCATTCCAGCTCGGCAAAGAAGTCGTGGAAGTGTTGGCCGGCGGCCATCATCGCGCTCCGCAATTCGACGACCAGATCCATGTTGCCCGCCACGGCGTGGAATGGCCAGCGGGAGAACAACTCGACGATGGCCGCCCCGCCGACGTCGCCGCAGTGGATCACTCGATCGACGCGCATGCTCTCGAACACGCGCACCGCTTGCAGCGTGGTTAGCTGGTCTCCGTGTGTGTCGCTAATGACGCCGATTCGCATGGGCAACGGGTAGGGCGGTGGCGGCGAGCGAGGGCGAGTGAGGGCGGGGGCGGCCAATCGCCGGCATCAATCTTACTTGCCGGCATGTCGGTCAACTTCGGTCCGCGGCGGCGAGCTTCTCCACCCAGACGGCCAATTCCAAGCAATATCGTGCCCGAGGTGTCGGTTTGCGTGGCCTATCCCGCCTGGGGTGGTTCCCGTGGGGGGATTTTCTGCGCCAGCTTTTTGGTGATCGCTGGATTGGCTGGGCGCGGTCGGCGAGAGAGGGGCCGGCGCCGCCCCGTATCGGTTCTCCCCTGGTGGAAACGGGGCCGAAAAGGCGGCGGTGGAAAAATCGACACATCCCGATTTGATGAGCTATGCTTTCAATGGACAACACCAGTCCCGCTTTTCGCTTCTGCCGCTTTTCAATCGACTGATTCACCGACGACCGACTTGTCGACCGACGACTTTTTTCCTTGTCCGGCACCTGTAGGAGGTCTCTATGTTAGCTCGCACGTCCAGGCGTCACACTCGCCGAAGGAAGACGGGGAGCGGGGAGCGAAGGGGGAACATCTTGGTGTTGGCGGCCGCCTTCATGGTCGTGATGATGGCCGTGTTGGCCTTCTGTGTCGACCTGGCCTACATCACCACCTCGAAGGTCGAGCTGAAGCGCGCCACCGATGCGGCCGCACTCGCTGGAGCAGGTTCGCTGATCGAGGGCACCGACGCCGCCGAATTGGGCGCGTTCGAGTTCCTCGTCCGCAACCCCATCGGCCGACGCAATCTGGCCGCCGATGAGAACTGGCAGGACAACCTGTCCACGCTCCTGGCCGCCAACCAGGAAGACTTTGCCGTGGAGGTCGGGCACTGGGACCCCGACTCGCTGACCTTCAGCCAGAGCAACAACATGCCGTCCACCGTGCGCGTGACGGCCACGCATCGCAACGTGCCGCTCTTCTTCGGCAACATGTTCCGCGAGCGGGAACGCGTCTACCACGATGACGGCACGTTCGTGGATCAGGCCGTGCCCATCGACCTGACGGCCGAGTCGATCGCGCGCTACCAGCCGCGCGATATCGTCGTGGTCCTCGACCTCTCCGGGTCGATGAACGACGACAGCGAATTCAAACGCTTGGGTTCCGTTTCGTCGGAATACCGCGAGGAAACGCAGGCGCTGATCGAAGCGAACATGCTGGAGATCTACAACGCACTGCAGCAAATCCCCAATCCGCCGGACTGCGGTTCATTGCCGTTCGAGCCGGCCTATCCGCGAATCGTCGGCGAACCGCCCGCGGATCCGAGAATTCCGCAGATCCACGTCACCTTCGGCACGGATGAGCATGGCACGGCCGGCATCTTCGTCGAGTCGACCAAGGACCTCTCCAACGTGGTGATCCAGACCGCGGACGGCTCGATCCAGAAGTTCGAGGGCCTCAGCGGCTACACGGGAACCTTCACCGGCACCAACGCCGATACGCAAGGAGAGCGCATCGTACGCGCCTGGGTGAAATCGGGCAACAATGCGAGCGGCGAAGGTCCCGGTTATGGGGAGCGGCTCGAACCGACCGACGAGAAGATTGCCGAATCGTTTGGGCTCGACCAGATTCCCTATCCGTATCAGTCGGGTAGTTGGGACAATTTCATTGACTACTGCCAAGGCGACTACGATCCGTACCGCGCAGGCTACCGCCGGATGTACGGTTGGATGAACCTGATCAACTACTGGCTGGAAAACAAGCCCGGCGCCAACCAAACCGCGGATCTGTGGCGTGTGCCGGCCCAGCCAGTGCAGCAGGTGAAAGACGCGGTCGGCGTGTTCCTGGACTACGTTCAGGAGGTCGACACCGAGGACCGCGTGTCGCTGGTGGTTTACAACAGTTCCTCCGAGGAGGCCTTGGTCGAACACAGTTTGACCGAGGATTTCGCCGCCATCGCGACGACGACCACGCAACGTCAGGCAGGCCACTACAACGCCTTCACCAACATTGGCGATGGCATCCGCTACGCCCGCCAGGAATTGGAAGCCAACGCCCGGACCGGGGCGTTCAAGATGATCGTTTTGATGACCGACGGGCAGGCGAACCGGCCCAGCGGTGTCGACGCCGATCAATACGCGCTAAATCAGGCGGCTCTGGTTGCGGCGAAGCACTGGCCGATTGTCTGCATCAGCCTGGGCTCCGGGGCCGACGTGAACCTGATGGACGGCATCGCCTCGCTCACCGGCGGAGTGAACTTCGAGATCCAGGGTGGGGCCACCATCACCGACTACGAAGCGCAACTCACCGAAGCGTTTCGCAGCATCGCCGACCACCGACCGCTGGTGCTAGTGAAGTAACCGCCGGGTTTTTTCCCGGTCGTTCCCACGGGCCGGAGGGCGAAGGCTGCCACAACCGGCGGCGCGCTCCCGGCCCGCAGTTGTTCGCGCGGCCAAGAAGAAACGCCCCGTCGCCGTTCGCACGGCGGGGGGCGTTGGGATCGCGCTGGCGTTTGGTCGATTCTCCGACAGGTGCATTCCCCCGTCGACAGCCGGCCTCGTGGGCCGTGCTTTCGGCGGGGGAAGTTTTCTTCTTGCCAAACGAGGCTTGCCTCGGCAGCCGGCCGAGTTTCAGAAGCCCTCATTGTTGTTCTGGGTTTGACCGCTGAACAGGCCGCCGAAGCCCTGGCCGCCCGTTCCGCCACGACCCTCCGAGTTCTCGCCGGTGGCCATGTTGAACACGTTCACCTCCGCAATCCCGGAGAACAGCGGCACGGTGGTGATACGCACGTAGCGGCGATCGGCCGAAATGACGGCGCTAGCCGCCATGTTGGCCCCCTCGGGCAGGGTGATGATCACCGGCTGATAGCCGACCGCATTGCCACCCAACGCGGCGAACGGATTGAAGACGTTCCCTCCACCGTTATTACCGCCGCTGGAAAGACTCAAGTCGGCCAAGGCACGTTGGTCGGCCGCGGCGGCAAGCTGCTGGGCCAGCACATGCTGCCCCACCGCCTGGCGCACGGCCATCTGACCGGCCGCGGCTTGGGCCACGAGTTGCTCGTTCATCGGGCGCCGTCGCTGACCATCTTCCAGGGCAAACTTCACCAACGCCTCGTCCTTGCTCAGGTCGATCTTCTTGCGCACCCGGCTGGCATTCGGGCTGCGGTAGTGGGTGTAGACGTCGACGGTCACCTTGCCGGCGGTGACCTCGCCCCAAACGCGGCGGACGAGCACGCGATACGTCCCGTCGAAGCCCTTGGGGCAAACGTAAACCTCGCGGCTGATGCCCGAGTTCCGCTCGCCGAGACTGCTATGGCCGTCGCCCAGCATCACGCCGCCGCCGGCCGTCCGGGGCTGGCGGAGCGAGCAAACCGTTCCGGTCGGCTCCTCGACCATCACGTCCACGTCGGCCTTGCCACTCCAGGAGACGATCACCACGCAATCGCGGGAGATGGCCTCATCGAGGGCGACCTGATACTGCTCGGCCTCGTTGGTTCGCCCTTCCGACTTCAGTCGCTCCAGCGTGGCTTTGGCCACGCGCATTCCCACGCGGAACACCTCCGTCTGATCCTCCGGCCAGGCTTGGCCGAGGATTCCAACCGTGGCCCACTCGATGCCCTTCAAGTCGTCCAAGCGCTGCGCCGCCCGCAGCCCGGCCAGATAGGCCTCCGGCCGCCAGGGCGCCAAGTCGGCCGCCTGTTGGAAGATGCTCAGGGCGCGTCGTTCCAGGCCCAAACGTGAGAGATACTCGCCGATGTACATCAACTCATCCGGCGAGTTGAGGAAATCGACGGCCGACATCACGGCGCGCTCAATTTCCGCCTGATCTCGCCCATCGGCCTGCATCGCCAGACCCAAGGCTTCATACATCCATGGTTGGGCTTGTCCGTGGCGCAGGCAGGATTGCAGCATGGCGATCACGTGATCGAACTCCTGCCGGCGCATCAGGCGCCGAGCGGCGTCGCGGACGGCCGCTTCCTCCGGGCGGTTCGCTTGGAAGTAGGCGTCCCAGTGTTGCCGCGGCTCCGTCCCATCGAGATCGCTCAGGCGGATCTCTTCCGGTTGCGCCCGCTCATCGGTTGCCCTCCCGGCGGGCTGAAGATTCGGCACGCTGGCCGGGGCGTCGTTGCGGGCAATTTCGCTCAGGTCGTCTTCGACGGAGAACAGCGGGTTGTTGACCGGGGCGTTGGGGATGACGTTATTGCCACCAGGCACGGCATTCTGGCCACCGGGGACGGGCACATTGAAGAACCCGCCTCCGCCCATGCCGCCCATGCCTCCGCCCATGCCGCCCATGCCTCCGCCCATGCCGCCACCCTGGCCGAACTGGCCGCCCATGCCGCCTCCGCCACCCATTCCCATGCCGGAGCCGAAGCCACCCATGCCGCCCAGGCCGCCGAAACCACCGGCGAAGCTCGGCTGGCGGATCGGGATGACCAGGTCGGCCACCGGGTACACCTTAACGGGCATGTTCTCCGGGTTCTCCAGTTCCTCGGGCGTGGTGATCAGCAGCACTTCGTCCTTGATCAGGTATTTCAGTCCCAAGTCGTTGAGCATCAGCCGCAGGGCCGAGCGGAGCGAAATGCCCTTGAGGTTGCTCGTGACCGGCGTCTCGGTGGGGATGCCCATGTCTTCCAGGGCCCGCCGGTCGAGTTGGATTTCAATCTCGTGCCGGTCTTTGAGGTATTCGACGACCGCGCTGAGCGGCGTGTCGATGAACTCCAGTGTGGTGGGCGATTTCAGCGCCTCGTTAATCCGTTTCTCCGCCTTGCTGCGATTGGCAAGGTCCATCGAGCTGTACTTTTCCTTTCGCGCGGCCGAAAGCTCCTTCCAGACTTCGGGGTCCGGGAAGATGATCGGCGGATCGTCCGGCGTGGGGATGGCGGACGTCTCGACCGATTGGATCAAGTCCATGAAGCCCTTCTGGCTGGCCACGCGGACTTCCTGATTGCGTCGGTGGTAATACGTCTGCCGCGAGAACAGGGAAGCCTGGGGAGCCAGCGTGCTCTCCGGGGCTAGTTGCGCCACTTCGGGACCCACTTCTTCCTCGGCCAACCGGTAGCGGCCCTCGTCCATGAGCGCGTTGAAACGCTCCATCAAGCCGTCCAACTTCTCCTGCTTCCGCTGGAGGTTGTCGAGAATGAGCTGCTGCTCCATGTTGAACGCCTCGCGCTCCATCCGCTCTTGGCGGCGACGTTCCAGGTCTTCCTGCTGGCGCGTGGCTTCACGAATGGCCGCTTGCAGCGCACCGACCAACTGATCGCGAATCTCGGGACGCAGGTCGGGTGTCTGGCGAACGGTTTCCAGCGTCTGCTTCAGGTTCTGCTTTGCCGCGATGGGGTCCACACCCAACTGACCGCGAGCCTGGTTTACCGCCGACTGCACCTGCGTGCGGAGAAGCTGCTCCATAAGATTCTGTTCGGCGGCCACGTCGGCAGCCACATCGCCGCCACCGGGAATGGCGAACGGGGGGGCGTCGCCTCCGACCAGATCGAGGTCGATGGCTCCGTCGCCCCCGGGCTCGCCGGCCAGATCGGCTCCGGCGCCACCCCCCGCGGCCGGTTCCTCGCCGGCGCGGCGGCGCTCAACGGCCCGCTGAACGGCCTCGGCCCGGGCGTTACCCGGTTCTTGCTCCAGTGCTTTGGCGGCAAGGCGTTCGGCGTCGTCCAAGTTGCCGGAGGCCAGCGCCTGTCGGGCGAGTTCGGTGAGGGTCATCGAACCGGCTTCGACGGCCGCGCGGGCGAAGTCGAGGCTCTCCGAGCCCACCAGGGGCAGGGCCATGCCGTCGGTCGCTTCACCCTGGCGGACCAACTCGGCCAGGAAGTTGTAGTCTTCATTCGAGTCGGCCGGCTCGAGCGAATAGTCGAGCGTCTCGCGCCCGGCCACGCCGTCGAGTGTCAGCGAAACATCGACCGGCTTCTCGCTTGAGAGCTTGCCAACGACGACCGTGTCGCGGTCGCTCCTTAGCGGCGGCTGACGCGTGGGCAGCACCGTTTCCACGTTGTCCGACCACTTGGCCGACTCCGGCCACATCACCGTTGCGTCGGCGGCCGATGCCAGTTGACCGCCGAGGGTCGCGGGAGCGGGTTCGTCGGTCGGGCGAATGATGCTGCCACCGGTCTGAGCCGCCAGCGCGCCGAGCAACTGTTCGTCGGTGCGCGGGCCGATTGGGAGACTGGTCACCGGTACGCGGGCTTCACGGAGTCGGGCAACCACCTCACCCAGTTCATCCGCGCTGAGCAGGTTGGCCCGGCTGCTCCCCTCGCCCAGATAGATCAGCGCGCGCGGATTCTCGGAGCCGGAGGGGAACGCATCGAGCGCGGCGTCCAGGCCGGCCGCCAAATCAGTGGCGCCGAGCGGGGCCCGACGATCCAGCTTCTCCATCGCGGCGGCCATTTCCTCGCCAGCCGGAGCGACAAAGCCCTCGCTCATCGGCACGGCATCCAGGTCGACCGCGAGCAGTTGCACTCGGTCCTTCGGGTTGAGTTGATCGAGAGCGGCGCTCAAGGCGCCCAGGGCCGCTTCGCGGAACTGTCCGGTCTGCGAGGCCGAGGTGTCGAACAGCACCACCACGTCGCGTGGCGAGCTGTCTTTGGCCACGGCTCCCGGTGGAATCGTCAAGGCGAAGTAACGATTCCCGTCGGGGCCAACGTACTGCTGAAGCTGAGCCTCTCCCGCACCCGGTTGGGCGGCGAGCGAACTCATCGGAGCGGCGACCAAAGCCACCAACGCCGACAAACCAATGACGATCCTAGCAAGCGTGCATTTCATGACTGAACTCCGGCACTCGAAGAAAATCGGAAGCGTATCGACCGCCGTGTTCCGGCGCGACGGCCAACCACGCGGAGATACCAATAATTCAGGCCGCGGAAACGACCTTCAGACTAATCATCATTGTAATTGGTCTTCGCGCTTTACGCCACGGAAAAAACAGGAATCGCCCAGATTTATTGGCTCGGCACCGCGCGACTCGATTCGCCCCCCCCGATTTGGCGCGGCGTGAGACCGGCCCGGCCCGGGCCGGACGGTCGCGTCATGGCCAAGAACGTCCGCGCAAAACCGGCCGCTCCGGCCACCGAAACTCGATGCTCTCGTGGCCGGTGAAAAAGCAAAAAGGCCCCTCCAGCGACCAACTGAAGGGGCCTTAAGTCTCTTCGGTTCAAGCGTTTACTCCGTCAGGGGTCACCGCGAGAGCCAACCCCGCACCGGTGCCGAGCAGACGGCTGGCCAATCGCCCGACGCGATTGTCGCCCGCAGCTTCGACGGGGCAGACAGCACGTCGGCCACCAGATCGCCAAAGATGGCCCGAGCCCCCTCCGCCGAGTGGAGGGTAAGCCTCAGCAACGCCGTGGCCGGACGACCGCCGTCCGCTCTCTCGCCGTTGGGCGAATCCTCCGCGGGCCGGGTAGCTTGCTCGAACGACGGCCGCACGATGATCGCAGAGACGTCGTCGACCCAGACGCTGGGAAGACAATTCAGGCTGGTCCGCAGTGCGTCCACGCCCTGACGCTCCGACATCTCGTTGATCTCCACCATCCGATAGACGGCCAACAAGGCTGCCACGCCGGGCAAGTCGTCGCAGAGTTCCAACGCGTCGCGGTCGGTGGTGAAGTTGTACAACCGCACGAACTCCACCGCCATCGGCCCGAGTTGCTCGATGTAGTCGCTCAGCATGGCGCGACGAACGCTCGTGCGCTCCTCCATCATCAAATTCAGTTCGCGGAGCAACTCCTTGTCGCAGGGGAGCAGCAACTCGTCGGGTAGCCAGATGAACAAATCGGTCATCAGTGATTCGGCCTCCATGGCGGCCTCCCGCTCGGCAACCTCACTTGAGTGACCGTCGACGGCGGGATCGCTCGCCAGTTCGTTGGCTTCCGGCCGCTCGCCCTGAGAGCGTCCACGGCCATCTTCCCAGACGAAATTGCCAACCACTGCGTCGTAACGCCAGAAGCCCAGGGTGTAGGCCTGCTCCGGGCACGCATACTCGTACTCGTAGGCATAGCCGTCTTCGTAGGTGTCGTCATGGCCGGCGCTCTTCTCGCTGCCCGAGACGCCTTCCCGATCCTGCTGCTCCGACTGCCGGACCTGATAGGCTTCTGTCTCGAACAACAAATCCGCCTCGCTCAGGTCGGGGTAGGCGTAGCGTGGGTCGTCCGACCCTGCTTGGAGATCGTGCTCGTCGGCAGAGTCCGCAGCCAGGCCTTCATGCAGGGGTGGCAGGTCCGCAGCCAGGTCTTCGTGCACGGGTGGCAGGTCCGCAGCCAGGTCCTCGTGCACCGGCGGGAAACGATCCGCACGCGACTCGGAGCCCCAGTATCCCCAGCGCGAGTCCACGACGTCGTCGCTAACGGCGGGGTGCGATTCCGAGTCCTCGGGTTCCACGGCTTCGGCTACCGCGTCCCGGCTCGAGTTAATCGTCGCGCCGTCCTTCCAGGCGTCGCGTTCCACCTCACCCTCGATGCTCGTCTCGTCTTCCCAGTCCTCCGCCTCATGGTCGTAGGCGTCGCCATGGGGATAGCCGTAGCCGTAGGCGTCCTCATAGGCTTCGGTATCCGGGTAATAGTCGCCTTCGGCCAGGTCGGTTTCTTCGTCGGCGTAGCCATCGTAGCCGTAGGTGGCGTATTCCTCGCCAGCATACTCCGGGCCGTACTCGCCGAAAGAATTGCGGCCGTACTCGGCGGGATCGTCCTGGTACTCGTTGTACTCATACTCAGCGTACTCGCCGTACTCATTGTAGTCGTACTCGTCGTCATCCTCGTGCCGAGGCGCGTCGTAGGGGTATTCGCTTTCGCCATCGTCATCGGCATGGTAGCTGTCGTCGTAGCTGTCCTCGTCGTAGCCATACTCGCCCGAGGCAGCATACTCTCCGTAGCCGTACTCTTCGTAGCCATATTCACTGTAGCCGTCATCGTACTCCGCGTAAGGACCGTATTCGGCTTCCATTTCAGCGGTGTAGTCATCTTCGTATTCGTCACCGTATTGGTAGCTGTCTTCGTAATCCTCGCAGCCGTCGTCCGAGTACTCGTCGTAGCCGTATTCCCCGTAGCCGTACGCGTTCTCGCGGGCGTCGTCTTCGTACTCGCCGGCGTAGTATTGGTCGTAATACTCCGGGTAGTCGTCGGCATACTGGTCTTCGTACTCGTAGGTGTCTTCGTACTCGTCCGTGGGATAGTACGGCTCTTCATACGAGTACATGTAATCGGCGTTCGGCTGGCCAATCTCACTCTCGGCGGCATAGTAGTCGCCGTATTCGTCGTAGGCGTAGTTTGCGCTGGGGTAGTCGTTGGTTTCCGCTTCTGCCGTGGCCGTCTCGGGCTGAGCCGCTTTGCTCTCAGCCGCCACGCGATCTTCGGCCGCTTCCGCCTCGACGGCGGAGACCGATCCGTCGATCAGCGAGCGTCCCGCGCTGGTGGCGAAGGCCTGGAGGTCGAGCGACGCCACTTCACGCTCGGCACCGTCGTGCAGCCATTGGCGGGCGAGATCGATCGCCTCCTGCGGGTCGCCATCGGTTGAGTCAGCGTCGTTTCGTAGTTCTTTGTGGATTGGCGGCAGCGGCCGGACCTGCTGGCAGACGATGCCCACAAGCGTCGGTAGCTCATCGGTACGGCCGAGCCATTGCTCACGGTAGGCCGCGGTGAGCGGTTCCAGCTTGTCGATGGCCGCATCGACCAATCGCAGGGCAGGCAGGGCGGTCGAGCGGATCGTCAGCGTCGCTTGATCTTGCAGGATGTCGCACCAACTCGGGGTAACCAGCGGCGAGGGCACGTTCAGGAAATTGGCCGGCGACAGCCGATCCACCCCGACGCCGTCGTCGATCGCAAGCAGTTCCTCGGCCAAGGTCCCCCGGTCGGGCCGAATCGACAGGTGCGCCTGGAGCGCATACGGTGGTGGCTCGGGGCCAAAGTAGGTCGCCGCCACACTCCGCCCGTTGGTCGAGGAAGCAAACAGGGCACTCGTCATGACTGCGACGGCGATCGTCTTTGCAAAGCGCGTACAACTCATTGGTTTGAATCCTCCCGGGCAGAACCCGATTCGCGTGCCAGATAACGAGCCAGCCTGCCGCGGGCTGGCCGTCCGAATAATGGTTGGTTGCCGAAGCCGGGGCGGAAGCCGGGCGAGGAGGTGTCGCCCGAGCAAGGGGGCGAACCTCCGTGAATCGAGACTTGCCAAGTCGGTCTTCCGCTCGGTATGGTGTATCGGTGGGGGAAAACCGCTTGCATTAGGCAATCAGGGCACCGGAGGGAATGGGGGGGCGCTAGGAATACTGCGTCGAATACGTGATTTCCACAGCGGGGTAAGCATTGCAACGCTTGGGCAAAATCGCGGGAAACGGATGTAGCGGCGGCGTGGGTTTTGCAACGACCTGCCTGGCAAGCTGGGCGAAGCTGGAAAACCTTGACGATCGCGCACCCCCGCTCATGGATTTTTCCTGTCGACTTTTCGCGGCCAGCGGCGAAGACGTTCCCCGCTAGCGTCCACGATGGTCGATTGATAGATTGGCCGTCGCTCCATTGCGACTCACTTCAGCAACCCAACACACGCGGCGAACAGACATGGCCCCTTAAGAAGATGGGGCCCCCTAGGAACATGGCCGCTCGACGTCCACTTACCACGGCGGATTCGGATTGATGTCGCTCGATGCCTGGCTCGCACTCACTGTCACACTGGCCGTCTTCGCGGCTTTGCAGTTCCGACGAAATGTCGCGGCCGATCTGCTGTTTCTCGGCGGCCTGGTGGCCGTCACCCTGCTGGGAATCATCACCCCGGATCAGGCGTTGGCCGGCTTCGCCAATCCGGCCGTGGTCACCATTGGGGCGTTGTTCGTCGTGGCCGCTGGATTGCAGTCGACCGGCGTGCTCGATTGGCTTACGAACCGCCTGTTGGGGATGGCTCACAACGCCCGGGCTGCCACTCGGCGGTTGCTGGTGACCGTGCTGGGCGCCTCGGCCTTTGTCAACAATACGCCGGTGGTGGCGATGTTCGTGCCGGTCGTGCTCGACTGGTGCCGGCGGCGCGGTGTCTCCCCGTCGCGGTTGTTGCTGCCGATCAGCTACGTGGCCATCATGGGTGGCACCTGCACCCTGATTGGCACGAGCACGAACATCATTGTCAACGGCATGCTCAAGGAGGAGCAGCAGCGCGAGGCCATGCGTCTGGCCGATTCCACCCAGGTGGCCGCCTACGAACACCTGCCCGGCTTCACCGAACAATTGCGAGGGATGACCCTTTTCGAAATCGGGCAGGTCGGGTTTCCCTGCGCGATCCTCGGCACGATCTATCTGTTGCTTTTTGGCGACCGCTTGCTGCCGAACCGTACGGAGATGATCGAGCAACTTGATGAGCAGCGACGCGAATACCTGGTGGAGATGCTCGTGCAACCCGATTGCCGGCTGATCGGGCAGACGGTCGAGAAGGCCGGACTCCGGCACCTCCGGGGGCTGTTCCTGATCGAGATTGACCGGGACGACGAGGTCATCACGCCCGTCGCCCCAGACGACGCGATCGAAGCCGGCGACCGGCTGGTCTTCACCGGCGTGGTGACGACGATTGTGGACTTGGTCCAGATTCCCGGACTGGTGCCCGCCGCCGACATGCGATACGAAATCCATCCCCGCCGCCGGATCGGGCGTCACCTTTCCGAAGCGGTGGTCTCCAGTTCGTCGCCGCTGGTGGGCACGACCGTGCGTCGGGCGAACTTCCGCCGACTGTACAACGCAGCCGTGGTGGCCGTCCATCGCAATGGGGCCCAACTGCGACGAAAGGTGGGCGACATCGTTCTGCGGGCCGGCGATACCCTCCTGTTGCAAACCCGGACCGGCTTTGCCGACGCCTTCAAGAATAGCCGCGACTTCTACCTGGTCTCCGGCGTGGAAGGCTCCGAGCCGCGTCGGCACGAGCGCGCCTGGGCGGCCTTGGGGCTGCTGTTGATCCTGGTGCTTTGGTTGAGCCTGGGGAGCTGGCTTCAGCCCGACGGGGTGCTGGCTGGGCTCGGTTCGCCGGCGGTGGCGGCCGTGGCCGTGGCCGGATTGATGGTGGTTGCCCGATGCTTGCCGATGTCCGACGCGCGACGTTCGGTCGACTTGAAGGTGCTGATCACGATCGCCGCCGCGCTGGGGTTGGGCCGCGCGCTGACCGAAAGCGGCGCGGCCGGGGCCATCGCCGGGGCACTGATCGACGGCGTCGGGCGGCACCCGTATCTGCTGCTTGTGGTCTTCTACGTGTTGACGGTCATCTTCACCGAACTGATCAGCAACGCGGCGGTGGCGGCCATGCTCTTTCCGCTGGCCGTGGCGGTGGCGGCCGCCGGCGGTTTCAGCCCCCGACCCTTCGCCATGGCGCTGGCACTGGCCGCGTCGATGAGTTTCGTCACGCCGATCGGCTACCAAACAAACCTCATGGTGATGGGGCCGGGCGGTTATCAGCCACGAGATTATCTGAAGATCGGCCTGCCGCTGATGCTCTTGGTGGCCGCCGTCGCACTCACGCTGATTCCTCGCGTTTGGCCCTTGATGCTGTGATTCGTGGCGTGCCGCCCCCTGGGGGCAGCTCGATGCCGCCCCTCCCTTGGCGGGGTTCGGGCTGAAGCGCGGCCTGACGTCACCACACGACGGGGTGCGACACGACAAGGTGCGGGGGCCGGCTCGGCCGAAACGCCGACCCGCCTCGCTCTGGCAGGGGACAAGCGGATCGGTCACGGTCTTCGCCGTTCTCGGGGGGATTTATTGCTCGCCCCGCTTGTGGCATCCTGCCCCCGGCGTTATACTTCCGGATTCCACTCGGCTTAGTGACACGCCCCACGGTGGGGCTGGGTCGTGTGGAACGTACCATTTCAACCTCTGAACTCCCGACGGCCCTCTCTCGGGCTCGGCAGTCGCCCGGGCCAACCGCCGGTGAGACCACCCCGAAGAAGCATTTTTTGATGGTCAACCGTAACCTGATTCGTAGTCTCGACCTCCCGGAGGAAGAGTGGCAGCACGAACTCGACGCCGCGATGGAGGGCACCCCGCTCGACGAAATCGAGCAGTGGGGCACCCAAGACGTCTCGGTCAACCAAATCGTCCCCGGTAAAATCCTTCGCGTCGAAGGCGACGTTGTGCTGGTCGACGTGGGCTACAAGAGCGAAGGCATCGTCTTCCGAAACGAATGGGAAGAGGACGACGCGGAGCCGCAGCCAGGCGATCAGGTCAAGGTGCTCATCGAGGATGTCGAGGATGCCCACGGCCTGGTGGACGACAGCCGCGGCATGATCACCCTCTCGAAACGCAAGGCCGAGAAGATCGAGGCCTGGCAAGAGGTGATGGACGAGGTCCACGAGGGCGACGTCGTCACCGGCCGCGTGATCCGCAAGATCAAGGGTGGGCTGCTGGTCGATATTGGCGTGAACGTCTTTCTGCCGGCCAGTCAGGTCGATATCCGCCGCCCGGCCGACATCGGCGATTACATCGGGCGAACCATCCAGTGCATCGTCTTGAAGATCGACGAGACGCGGCGAAACATCGTTGTCAGCCGGCGATCGCTGATTGAGGAAGAACGCGCCGAGAAGAAAGCCCAACTTCTGGCCGAACTGGAAGTGGGCGACCTGCGTCGCGGCGTGGTGAAGAACATCGCCGAGTTCGGCGCCTTCGTCGACTTGGGCGGCATCGACGGCCTGCTGCACATCACCGACATGAGCTGGGGACGGATCAACCACCCCTCGGAAATGCTCTCCATCGACCAGGAAATCGAGGTGCAGGTCCTGCATATCGATTACGACAAGGAAAAGATCGCCCTCGGTCTGAAGCAGAAGACGGCCAGTCCCTGGGACCAGGTCGAGGAAAAATACCCGGTTGGCAGCACCGTTCGCGGCACCGTGGTCAACGTGATGAGCTACGGAGCCTTTGTCAAGCTGGAGGAAGGCATCGAAGGGCTCGTCCACATCAGCGAGATGTCCTGGACCCGGCGGATCAGCCATCCGAGCGAACTGGTGCAGATCGACGACCAAATCGACGTCGTTGTGCTTGCCATCAACAAGGAGAAGCAGGAGATCTCGCTCGGCATGAAGCAAACCCAGGAGAACCCCTGGGATCACGTGGCCGACAAGTACCCGCCCGGAACCGTGGTCAAAGGCAAGGTCCGCAACCTGACCAATTACGGTGCGTTCATTGAAATCGAGGAAGGCATCGACGGACTGCTGCACGTCAGCGATATGTCGTGGACCCGCAAGATCAGCCATCCAAGCGAAGTGGTCGAAAAAGGCCAGGAACTGGAATGCCGCGTGCTTTCGGTCGATCAACAGCGCCGCCGCATCGCCTTGGGCATGAAGCAGCTCGACGAGGATCCATGGGAACGGCAAATCCCCGACAAGTACCAGCCCGGGCAAGTCCTCACCGGTCCGGTCACGAAGATCACGAACTTCGGCGTATTCGTCGGCCTGGAAGATGGGCTGGAAGGCCTGTTGCACATCTCGGAATTGGCCGACCACAAGGTGGACAACCCCGAGGACGTGGTCAAAGTGGGCGACGAGATCGAGGTGAAGATTCTCCGCGTCGACGCCGACGAGCGTAAAATCGGCCTCTCCCGCAAACGCGTTGAATGGGCCGAAGAAGCCCAGACCGAAGAAGAGGAAAAGGCCAAGTCGGGCACCGGGCGGACCGATCCCGGCGAACTCAAGGGCGGCGTGGGCGACAGCGGCCCGCTGATCAAGACGCCCTCCGCCGACGCACCCGCCGAAACACCCGCCGACGCCCAAGCGGAAGCTCCCGCGGAACCAGCCGAAGCGCCGGCCGAGACGGCGGAAGCCGCTCCCGAGCCGGCCGCCGAAGCGGCGGAAGCCGCTGCTGAGCCGGCCGAAATTGTTGCCGAGCCGGTCGCTGAAGCGGACGAGCAACCGACTGACACCGCTGAAGAAAGTCCGGCCGTGGACGAGCCCCCGGCGGAAGAGCCAGCTGCCGAGGAGCCAGCTGCCGAAGAGCCAGCTGCCGAAGAGCCAGCTGCCGAAGAGCCAGCTGCCGAAGAAACCGAGCCGAAGCCGGAGGGTTAAACCTCCTGGCGGCATACCCAGCGGCCGGCGCGCCAAGTTGTGCGCACGGCCGCTTCGCATTGGGCGTATTCGGTCTACGCCCGCAGCCGGCGATAGGTCTCTAGCGCGTCGGGGAAGGGCTCCAGGGCGCGGTCGCCGGGCCGCAGGCTTTCGATCGCCACGGCGCCTTCGAAGAATCGGCTGAGGTCCGCCCTTCTGCCGGGCGAAGAGGATCGAGAAGCTCGTGAGCTTCACGCCTTGCGGCGTATTGGCCTACCACAGGCAGTCAACGCCGAGGTCGGCGAAGACCGAATCGATCGTAATGAAGCGAAACGAGCCGCCAATCGCCTGGGCGGCCAGCAGGCGGTCGAACGGATCGCGATGCTCGGTGGGAAGCTCCACCGACCGAAAGATGGAGTCGGCGTCGATCGGCAGCGGGTGAAGACCGAAGAACTCGGTTTGCTTGGCACTCCAACCGCGCGGTGATTCCGGGAGTGGCAGCTTGCCGGCAAGGTGCTTCAGCCCGATTTCCCACAGCGTCGCGTCGCTGATGAAGAGGTCGTTCGTCTGGTCGTCAATTGCGTCGGCGGCGGTCTTGAATAGCCGATCCGGTTCACCGGCCAGCCAGAAGAAAGCGCAGGTGTCGAGCAAGAGCTTCACAGGCCCCACTCCCGTAGCTCCAGGTCAGTCAGGGGCTTCAGTGCCTCGGCTGGCACATGGAAGGCAGGGCCCGTGGTTTGCCCGACTTTCGGGCGGCCACGATTGGCCGCTTCGATCGTCCGAATGGTCAGTTCCACCCGGCAGCCCGGCGGCAACGTCAGCGGCCGATCAAGCCGGACAACGTCGCCGTGAATTGTCCCGATCGTGTGGGTCATCATCGTTCACGCTCCGGTAAAATGGATCGCGGAATGGTGGATTCGTGTCGGGGCAGCGCTTCGCGGCCAGACCGAGAAACACCCTCTTCGCAAGCCCTCTCTATTTTACCACCGGCCGCCGCTCAACCCAAGTCGATGACGATCGCAGGGTGTCGTTTCAGGAGGAGTTCCTGGCGTTTCTCCAGCGTTGCGGCATCGGGTACGACGAGCAGTACGTGTGGGATTGACGCGCCGCAGTGAATATGACCCTCGGCCAAGCGGGGTGTGATCGGAAATCCGCGGTCTTGGGGCGTCGCTCCAGGCTACGGTGATGTTCGCCTTCGGCGAAGCAGCCAATCCCGGTAGGTCTCCAGTGCGTCCGGGAACGGCTCCAGGGCGCGGTCGAAAATGCCCAGCGTGTAGGCGATCGTCATGCCGTAATTGCCCATCGGCACACCGGCTTGCTGGCATTGGAGCATGCGGCTGAGCACCTCCCGACGGTTCCACATGCACGCCCCGCAGTGGATCACCAGCTTGTAGTCGGCCAGGTTTTCAGGGAAGTCCCGGCCGGGGGTGGTTTCGATTTGCAGATCGCCGCCCACGTACTGCCGCAGCCAGCGGGGTATCTTCACCCGGCCGATGTCGTCGCCGATGGGGTGATGCGTGCAGGCCTCGGCGATGAGCACGCGGTCGCCCGGACGCAGACGCTCAATGGCCACGGCGCCCTCGACGAATCGGCTGAGGTCGCCCTTCTGTCGGGCGAAGAGGATTGAAAAGCTGGTGAGCTTCACGCCCGGCGGCGTGTCCGCCGACACTTTGAGGAACGCCTGCGAGTCGGTCACCACCAGGGCGGGCGGACGCCGTAGCCGGTCCAACGCGTCGCGCAGCTCGCGTTCCTTGACGACCATGCAATAGGCGTCGCCGTCGAGCAGGTCGCGGATCGACTGCACCTGCGGCAGGATCAGCCGGCCCTTGGGCGCTTCGAGGTCAATCGGGACCACGAGCACCGCCATCTCGCCCGGTGGGACCAGGTCGGCCAGGATGGGCGGCGTGCGGAGAAACTCCTCGGGCACGGCGCGGATCATCGCCTCGCGCAGCTCGGCAATGCCCTGGCCGGAGGTGGCGGTCGTTTCGACGTAGGCCGCGCCGGCCGCCTCCAGACGCGCGACCAGCTCGGATGGCGGTGGGGCCAAGTCGCTCTTGTTGAGCACGACGATCACCGACACGCCGCGCGCGGCCAGCTCGTCGAGCAGCATCTGTTCGAAGCGGTCGAATTGTCCGGCGTCGACCACTAGCAAGGCCAGGTCGGTGCGGTCGAGCACCTTGCGTGTGCGGGCAACCCGTTGCTCGCCCAGGGCGCCCACGTCGTCGATGCCCGCCGTGTCGATCAACAGCACGGGTCCCAGCGGCAACATCTCCATGGGCTTTTCCACCGGATCGGTGGTCGTGCCGGCCACGTCGGAGACGATCGAGACCTCCTGCCGGGTGAGCGCGTTCAGGACGGACGACTTGCCCGCATTGCGTCGACCAAACAGGCCGATGTGCAGTCGGAGGCCTTTGGGGGTGGGTTGCATGGGAAATCCCAATCGCGGGCTGCTTTGTTAATGAATGTGTGAGCGGAAGTGGGTTACACTAAACTTGGGGCCATGCCCGAGTTTCGGACCAGTCGCGTGCATCCTACGTTCTGAATCGCGAACAATAGCTGCGCTGACATCGATCAGATCGCCCGGGCTTCTGCATGCCAGATCACACGAAGATTATCTGCCCCACCAGTGTCTCGGCGGGGCGCTCGGCGCGAAGTAGATCGAGCGCGGAGATAAGCCGTCCGATGCCGCGCCGCTGGGTCCAGAAAACGATTCCCCCATGTTCATGGCCCGCCGCGTTGAGGCGCAATAGATCGGCATCTCGCGTGACGAGCACCCGACCTGCCCGTGACGCATGGCTCAGTTGCTGCTCGTCGCTCGCACCCAGGAGGGCTGTTTCAGGAGTGGTGGAAACATCGACGTTGCGTCGCCGGAGCCCGTCCGCCACGGCCAGCGGCATATTTTCGTCGAGATGAAAGCGCACTTCCATTTCCGGCCCTAGTGGTCGTCCTTGTCGCTGCCGGCGTTGAGAGAGTCGACGTACCGCTCATCTTCCAACATCTGCCTTTGGATCTCGTCGCGATGATCGAAGTAGTATGCAAGAGCAGCATGTACCTGGGCCTGACTGACGTGGGGATAGTCACGCGCAATTTGCTCGGGGCTCATCCCGTGTCTTTCGTGGTCGGCGACGATATCTTGCACCCGCACCCGCGTTCCTACGATGAACGCGCGCTGCCCGCCGGTGGATGTCGTTCGCTTCTCAATATGATTGATGGATATGGCAGGCATAGCAATCTCCCGATCCTCGGATTACCGTCAACTCGGGCGGGGCGTCGAGCCCCTCGGGCCGCCGGCCGAGGCCACCGGTGGGCGAAGGGAGCGGCGGCTTGATCGTACCGCGACACGTTGATCACACCATCGACTATGGTACACCAGCCGATGCATCTCGGCCAGCGGCCAGTGTGTCTGACCTACTGCCGCGTGAAAAACTGGTCGGAGCCGTGGGTTTTGGCAATGACCGTCACGCCGCTCTCGGTGACGGTGAAGCCCCGCGCACGGTCCAGGTCGTGGTCGTAGCCAATTTCGGTGGCGGGCGGGATATGGACGTCTTTGTCGATGATCGCCCGGCGGATCTTGGCGTGCCGTCCCACGTCAACACGATCGAAAAGGATCGAATCCTCCACCTGCGCGTAGCTATTCACGCGGACATAGGTGCCCACGATCGAGCGTTCGACACGGCCGCCGGAGAGGATCGAGCCGAGGCAGACCGTGCTGTCGAGGGCCTCGCCACGACGTGGCTCCTTACCCTCCTCCTCGGCGAAGACGAATTTGGGCGGCGGTAGATTCGGCTGGAAGGTCCGGATCGGCCAGCGGCGGTCGTAGAGATTCAACAGCGGATCGACGGCCACCAGATCCATGTTGGCTTCGAAGTACGCGTCCAGGGTTCCCACGTCGCGCCAATAGGCCTGCTGTTTGCGGTTCTCGTCCATGAACGGATAGGCAAACACCCGCGCGTCCTCGATGTTCGACGGAATGATGTTCTTGCCGAAGTCGTGGGCGCTATCCTTGCGCGTGGCGTCGAGGCAGAGTTGCTCGAAGAGGAAACGGGCGTTGAACACGTAGATTCCCATCGAGGCAAGGGCGTGCTCCTCGTCGCCGGGAATGCCCTTGGGATTGGCCGGTTTTTCCTCGAAGCCGACGATCCGCCGCTCGTCGTCGACCTGCATTACCCCGAACTGCGTGGCCTCCTTGCGGTCCACGCGGAGGGCACCCACGGTAATGTGCGCCTCATTCTCGATGTGATCCTGCACCAGCTTCGAGTAGTCCATCTTGTAGATGTGGTCGCCAGCCAGGATGACCACGTGTGTGGGCCGCTCCTTTTCCATCGCGTAGATGTTCTGATAGACGGCATCGGCCGTGCCCTGGTACCAGTGCTCGTCGATCCGCTGCTGGGGCGGTACCACGTCGATAAACTCGCTCAACTCGCGACACAGGTAGCCCTGCCAGGCGAGATTGATGTGGCGGTCGAGGCTCATCGCCTTGTATTGCGTGAGCACGAGCATCCGCCGCAACCCGCTGTTCAGGCAGTTCGACAGCGTGAAGTCGATGATCCGGTACGATCCGCCAAAGGGCACGGCCGGCTTCGCCCGGTCGCGGGTGAGCGGCTCCAAACGCGATCCCTTGCCGCCGGCGAGAATAACCGCCAATACGTCTTTCATGGTGTCCGTCCCAGGTAAGCGGAGTGTGGTATGGCCGATGCACTCAGAGTGATCGGCAAACGGGGCAATCAGCGCGATCGGCAATCGGGTAGGCCTCTCGCTCGATTGTAACGCATTGGGCAGGGCACTGAAGGGGCGGGAGGAGGGAGAATTCGCGGGAATCGGAACACGGATGCCGGTCGGGGATGCCGGTCCGGGGTGCCGGTCCGGCTGCCCCTGGTGTCTGGCCAGTTCTGGCGTTGGGCACCAGTGCCCATTCCCACGGGGCCGATGCCCGGGACCTTGACCCCGCCTCCCTCGTCGCTGCCGGGGCTTACTCGGCGTTCGCCCGGTCGACCAGCCGCTGCCAGAAATCCCGAGCCGCGCGGTGATAGTCGATCACCGCGTCGCGGCGCGGACCGGTAAGATCGATCGTCCTAGCCCGCTCGTAGACCCAATCCAGGAAGAATTGTGCCGCCTCGCGACTAACGCGGCGTTGGCCTTCCACCTCGACGTACCACGGGGCCGTCATCGCGAATCGGTGCGTGTTGGGCAAGTCAGTGATTACACGGACGAGGAACCAGCCTGGCTCGTCGAACTCAACGAGTGGCAGCCGCCCGCTCTTGGCATACTCCTCGAACGGCAGCGAGTGAACCGCCCGCCCGTTCTGGATGATCTCCAGGTAGCTGATCGGCTCGCGGGTTGAGAGGGTCAGGCCCACCTCCAGCGAAAGCCGATCGCCTTCGGCCATCTGGAAGACGTGGCCGGGCAAATGCCCCTCGACCGTGGGCCGCAGCAGCGGGCCATTGGTTACCGTCACCCGGCCACGACGGAAATTGGCCCACCAAGCCTCAAGGCTAAACACGCTGTCGACATGCACATACACCCGATTGTATCCCAACGGGTTCGGCTGGACCCCCGACCCACTGCCCGCGCTGGGCGGGATTCGCAGCCCACACTCCAGCAGGCGGAAGTAGATGTCCTGAATCCAGCGGGCGTAGCCGCGCGGGCCAGGATACAGGGCGCCGTCGCGCGGCTTGCCCACGGCGGGCTTCATCACGATCGATTCCCGCCCGATCCGCCCGTTGGCTACCTCGATCGAGTCGACCAGCCCATGGGCGACCAGCAGCGGCAGGTCCCAGCTATTAGCGTGGGCAATGTCGATCCAAGGGCCGGAAGCTCCAGCGTTCGAAGCCGGTGCCGCCGCCCCGCCATCCGAGTCGCCTGCCGGCTTGGCAAGCAGATACTTGATCGTTGGCGGATACTCCCCGTTTCCTCCCTTGGGAAGCGAAATCGGCTCCTCCAGACCGAACAGCAGAAGCTCGGTGCCGGCGCGGGAGATCAACCCAGCGCGGGTGGACCAGCACCAGCCCGGTTGAAAACAGTTGACCGGTCCCTCCGGCGGCAGGCGTCGCGGCGGGTCGATGTCGGTGCCCCATGTGACCACGGGCGCCACGTGTAGATCGTCGGCCTGCATGAGCAGTTCAATCCGGTCCGGCCGGCGGCGAATGTCCAGGTCGCCCGAGAACCAGCGCTCGGCCGCCATATCGACGCAGCGCTGGAGGGTGACCTGCTTCGCATCGTCGGCGAAATCGTTGATGGTGAATCGACCGTGTCGAGTGCGATACTCGGGTCCCCGCTCCAGGTCGAAGGCGTAGTTCCCGCGCGGCAGGTTCAGCGTCACTTGGCCGGGGATGACGAAATGATCGTGCCAGAACGGGATTTGCCGGTCGCGTGGCCTGTGCGGCCGGCCCCGGGCGTCTTTCAGGTGGATCCGGCAAGCGACCGGCTCTCCGGTGACTTCGTCCACGACGGTCAACTGCAGCCGTCCCCCGCCGGCGCGGACTTTGCCCACCGGCAGCGCGAGCACGGCGGCCATCACGACCAGCAGAGCCAAATTCGCGTTGAAACAGGGCCTCGACACGGCAACCTCCGTCCACGGGGGTGTCACCTCAATCGTAGCATGCCGGGGTCGTCGCGGGGAACGTGTAATGGGCCACAGCGGCGGGGAAAGCAGTGCCGTTTTGACCCCAAACATGGACCTGTCCGAAAGCGCCGGGATAAACCGGCATGGAGTTGCGAATGAAAGAGTCGTACAGGGAAGGACTAGCGAACCACCCTGACCCCGAGTCATGCGCCGAGGGCGGCGACGCCC
>Ga0180436_10000462_pt1 | contig 42179 bp, 28 predicted proteins | sample SS_ome_2_FD_132434 | JGI IMG/M metagenome (GOLD analysis project Ga0180436, IMG submission 132434) | Hypersaline lake sediment archaeal communities from the Salton Sea, California, USA - SS_3_S_2 metaG | ecosystem: Environmental > Aquatic > Non-marine Saline and Alkaline > Hypersaline >...
CACCCCTATCCCGAACAGCGACTGATCGTTACCAAACCCAAAGTAGGAGCCGTATGAGGTAATTCCTCACGTACGGATCTGTGCGGGGGGCGGCCCGAAAGGGCCGTCCCTACCGCGACCCCTTACCGGGCGAAGGGGACAGTCCCATTTTCGCGGCGAAAGAGCATGACCAAAGGCCAAATGCCTTCGCCGCCGCGAAAATTAGGACAGTCCCCCGTGAACGGTTACGAATACCGATTGGGATGAGGTCCCCGCGGGCAGCGGGCCGCCCAAGGGTTTCATGTGGGCCATCGCGCTACCCCGCTTGTCCAGCATAATCCGCCCGTACGCGAGGTCAAGGTTCCCCCCGAATTCCCCGCACCTGTCGTGGCCTGCCGTCGGAGAACCGGGCACTCGCGGCGCGGCGGGAATGGCCGGTCCCAGGTCGGCGAGACCGGGCAGCCCATCCAAGTCGCCGGATTCCCGCCTGCGCGAGGCTGCCGTGGAACCTGGACCGCATGTTTCTTTCCCCGTTCCTCCCCCCCTGCTCTTCCCCTCCCCACGTCCAATCCTGACTGCCTCCCTGCCATCATGCAAAGAACCGTGTATGGTATATGCTTGCGAAGTCGGCCGCGTGGGCGGACGGTGGGAATATTCCGGAGCCGCACATTTTTCATGCGTTCTTCCACCATTAGCCGTTGCTGGTACATCCTCCGGTATCACCGGCCCTCTCAGCTTGCGCGACGAGCGGTGAAGCAGCTTTCCGCGCGACTGCTACCGGCAAGCCGCAATCGCCGCTACCTCACCGTCCGGGGGCCCCTGCTCTGCCGTCACACGGAAGGCATGCGGCGAGCGGCCGAAGCCCACTTGGAGATTCGCGGCCCCGAAGCCGCGGTTCGCGCCGAGCAAGTGCTGCGTGGCGATTTCCGTTTCCTGGGCGAGTGCCAGAAACTGGGACGGCCGGTGGACTTCCAAGCGGGGGCGACGGAGGAGTCTTCGCACCTGTGGCGTTTCAATCTGCACTATCAAGAATACCTCCTCGACCTGGCCGTGGCCGGTGAAACGGATCACACACCTGGGGCTTGGGAGTTGGTTGCCGAATGGATCGGCGGCAATCGGCCGGACGACCCCCGTTGTTTGGCCGATTCATGGCACCCGTTCTGCATCTCGCGGCGATTGCCCGTTTGGGTGATGCTCTGGACCCTGGCCTCCCCGCCGGAGGAGCAAGTCGTGGCGGTGGCGGCCAGTATGGCGGCCCAAGCCAACTTCCTGGCCGATCACCTGGAGCGCGATTTGGGCGGCAATCACCTATTGGAGAATCTTCGCGGCCTGGCCCTGACTGGGGCCTTCCTCGACGGCCCGGATAGCAATCGCTGGCTCGATGTGGCCGAAGCCGGAATCCGCGCGGAGCTGCCCGAGCAGGTCCTCCCTCACGGTGAACACTTCGAGCGGGCGCCGGCCTATCACGCCGAGATGCTCGGGCTGCTGCTCGACGTGGCCGACGCCACCGAGTCGGTTCGTCCCGAGTTGAGTGATCTTTGCCGGCGGGACGCGCATCGGATGGCCGGTTTCCTGGCCGATATCCTCCACCCCGACGGCGATATCCCTTTGCTGGCCGATTCTTCTCTCCAAGGCTCGCATCGCATCGCCTCCCTGCTCCGGCGAGTCGAGACCGATGACGGCGAGAATCCGGACACGGGGAAAGCCGGGCCCGGTAATGGCAACAGCGTGGGCCGCTCACCCGCTCACCCGCTGCGCCCCTCATCCTCCCTCACCCGCTCGTCGGGATCGGGAGAGGGAGGGTTGCCCGTCGGCCCGTATTGGACATTCCGCCACGATGGCAGCTTTTTGCTGCTCGACGCCGGTCCGGTGGGCGCCGACCATCTGCCGGCTCACGCGCATGCCGATCTGCTGACCATCGAAGCGTCGATCGACGGCCGGCGGGTGATCGTCGACGGCGGAGTCCACGACTACCAGGCGGGCGAGATGCGCCAGTATTGCCGATCCTCGGCCGCCCATAACGTGCTCACCCTGGATGGCAGTGATCAGTGCGACATGTGGTCGAAGTTCCGCATGGGCTATCGAGGACATGTCGGTCCCTTGCGGACCGGATCGAGTGAGGGCTTCGATTGGGCTGCCGCGGCGCACAACGCCTACCGTCCGCTGGGTGTGCCCGAGGTGGGACGCTGGGTCGGTTGCCGCCCCGCCGGTCCGTGGCTGATCGTCGACTGGGCGCGGGGGCGAGGCACGCATCAACTCAACACGCGCCTGCACATTCATCCCGACTTTCAGGTCGCGTCGCACGGCGAGGGATTCCGCGTCTCGGCCGGTGGAAGTTCTTTGTACATCTTCCCGTTGGCGGCGGGTGAGACGCGAATCGAGCAGGCTCGGTATTGTCCGCGTTTCGGCGAGGTCCATGTCGGCCCATTGCTCGTGTGGGAGCAGGTGTCCGAGCTACCGGCGGCCTGCGGCTGGTCCCTCTGGCGCGAGGAGCCAGCCTCGCCGCCACGGCTGCAAATGGAGGCCTGGCCCCGGCTCGAAGTGGTGCTGCCCGATGCGCGGGTACCAATCGACGTGGCCAGATGATCGTATCGGTGTCGCCGAGGGAGTGGGTGGCGGCTCTGTCGACGGCGAATGAGTCGTCCTTGCCGAGAGCACCGACCAGAGCGAGGCCCGGGGAATCGAAACAGGCGAGATGTCGGTGGCACGCGTCACCAGCGATGGCCCTGGACATCGGCGGCGGGTGGATTACCATGGATCGTTTTCACCCACCGCGACGGGAAGCACGCAAGAAAAGGACCTCCATTTTGTCGAAGAAACGTTTGGCATGCATCGTCGGCGCTCGGCCGAACTTCATGAAGATGGCCCCCCTGCTCCGCGCCCTGGGCGAATACCCCCAAGTCGAGGCGGTGCTGATCCACACCGGTCAGCACTACGACAAGAACCTCTCCGACGTGTTCTTCGACGAACTGGAAATGCCCCGACCCGACATCTCGCTGGAGGTCGGCTCGGGCAAGCACGGCCAGCAGACCGCGCGGGTGATCGAGCGATTCGAGGAGGTACTTGAGTCGGCCGCCGCCGAGGGCCGGCCGTTCGACCGCGTGGTGGTGGTGGGCGATGTGAACTCGACAATGGCCGCCACCATCGCCGCGGTGAAGCTCGACGTGCCGGTGGCCCACGTAGAAGCCGGCCTGCGGAGTTTCGACCGCCAAATGCCCGAGGAGATCAACCGCATCGTCACCGACTCGATCTGCGATATGCTGCTGGTCTCCGAGCCCTCGGGCGTGGAGAACCTCCGCGACGAGGGGCGGCCGGCCGAGCAGGTCCACCTGGTGGGCAACATCATGATCGACACGCTCAAGGCCCTCTTGCCCAAGGCCCAGGCGAAGGACACGCTCGAGCGGCTGGATCTGACCGCCGGGCACTACGGCGTGATTACACTGCATCGGCCGTCGAACGTGGATCAACCGGAAACGCTTGGTCCGCTGCTCGATGTGCTGATCGAGGCCTCGGCCGAGGTGCCAATGATCTTCCCCATCCACCCGCGCACCCGGCAGCGGATCGAGCGGTTCGGGCTGAACGACAAGGTGGAGGCGGCCGAGGGCCTAATGCTGGCACCGCCGCTGGGATACTTGGATTTCCTTTGTCTGACATCGCAGTCGCGGCTGATCGTCACCGACTCGGGCGGGCTGCAAGAGGAGTCGACCGTGCTGGGGATCCCCTGCCTCACCGCGCGGTTCAACACGGAACGCCCGGTCACCGTCACCGAGGGCACGAGTACGCTTGTGGGTAACGACCCGGCCAAATTGCGCGAGGGGTTGCGTGCGATCGTCGATCGAACGTACAAAGAAGGGCGATGCCCCGAGCTTTGGGACGGCGGGGCCGCACAGCGCATCGCCCAACTCCTGGCCGGGTGAATACGGAGACCGACTTCCAATGAGCGACGAGCAGCAACAACCGCCACCCCCTCCGGCCGAGCCGACGCCGTCGGAGTCGGCCGCGTCCAAGCCGTCGAGGGAAGGCCGGTCGTCGCGAGAGCATCTGGTCACCATCGCGATTGTGATCGCCCTGGCCCTATTGCTGGCCTTGATCTATGCCCCCCTACTGATCTGGCTGGGGCGAACGACTCTGCAACTGGACCAACTCCACAACGGCGGGCTGATCGTCCTCTTTGCCCTGGTGATCGGCTTGCGGCGGATCATCCGTAAGAAGCGGCTTGAGGTGGACATCAGCCGCCTGGGGCTTGTGCTTGTCATCGCGGGCTTGGCCTGTCTGCTGCTGGTGCGTTGGGCGCCTGGCTTGGCGCTGATCTTCGCCCTGGTGTCGTTCTGCCTGTCATTCGCCGGCCTCAGCGCGTTCCTGTTTGGCTCGGACGGCGTGAAGAATCTGCTACCGGCGATCGTGGGCGTGCTGTTGTTGGGGATCCTGGCCGGATTGGCCCCGGGGCTGGACTGGCCGTTGCGCGGAACGGCCGCCAGGTACAGCGGGGCCGTCTTGCAGCAACTGGGGATGAACGTCCAGGTGGCGATCGAGCAGGGCGCGCCGCCGCGGCTGCTGTTGGGCGTGAAAGACCGCGTGTTTGTTGTCGCCTCCGAGTGCAACGGCTTCGGGCTGCTCACTTCGTCGATCGTGATCGCCGCCGTGTTGGGCTTCTACTATGAACTGTCGTGGCGCGAAAAGATCGGCCTGCTGCTACTTTCCGTGCCGCTAGCCATCGCCTTCAACGCCCTGCGGATCGTGGGGATCAGCATCTCGGCCGTCTATACCCCCCTGCCCTACATGCTGATCCATGAGGGCGTCGGGCTGGGCTTTTACGTGGCCGCCCTGATGCTGCTGTGGTGGCTGGCCCATCGACGCTCGTTAGGTACTAACCATGAAAGGAGAAACAGCACGACAACACAAACGGAATTGGGATTGAGGTCTCAAGAACTTTTGGAGCTGGCAAAAAGGCAAAAACAGATCATCTGGATGATTTTCCTCAGCCTTGTAACAATGTTCATACCCTTTGCGACAATCGTAACGGGCATCATCCAAATCTATTTCATCTTCAAGCTGGCCCAAGCGATTCGCTCATCTGGGGCGTGGATTTACATCATCCTAGCTTTCATACCTCTGATTGGGCTGATTGCTTTGTTGCATATCAACGGTAAAGCAACCAAGACTTTGCAAGCGAACGGGGTCAAGGTTGGGTTGATGGGAGCTAAATCCTCTGATTTGGAGAAGATCAAAGGAAGTGCCTAACAAGGCGCTGCAGTGGACGGTGATTCCGCTACGCTCCATCCCCGCCAGTGAGCTTTGTCGATGAAGAGCGAGCCATGAGCGACGCGTGGTGACCGGACCGATTGTGCGGGATGTTAGCCCGGCCAACAAGAGAGACTGTTACGGCGTCTCTCCAACGCTTTTGGGCAACGCGAGCCGCTCCCGGGCGTAGCGGTTCAGATGCAGCAGCAGTTCGGTCATCGAGTGGAACTGTTCGCCGCTATCCTCGGGAAAGCGCAAGGGGTCGAGCGGCCGGCCGTCGGGCGGAAAGTTGACCGGCATGCCCGTGTAGGGCAACTGCGATTGCGGCCGCCCCAGCCAACGCACGAGGTAATCGGGCTGCAAGCGCTCGCCAGCTCGCGTCAGGTCGGGACCAAGCGTGGTCCGCAGCGCACCCGGCCGGTATTCGCCCAGCTCGTGGCATTTCGCGCAGTAGGTTTGCGTGTCGGTCAGCATCCGCATGGCGTTGTCCAAGTCGGGTTCTGCCAGCGGGAAGTCGGGTAGCTGGCGGGGGTGCTGCTGGCTGGCTGTCGCGGCGAAGAAGGCGACAAACTGCTCGACCTGTGCGTCGGAGAGACCATAGCGGGGCATGCGCATCACCGCGGCCGGTCGGACTGCATACGGCTCCAGCAGATACTCCCGCAGCCACGCCGGATTCACTTTGCGGCCCTCGCCGACCAGCGGTGGTGGCAGCCAGCCCCAGGCTTCCGGCCCCAGCGGATTGGCTCCCGCCCGACGTGCCCGCTGCAACATCGGCGCGTAGAGCACCTCGGCCAGCGTGCCGCCCCAGCCCCGGCGCTGCAAGTGGTACTGATTGCTCCATAGTAAGACTTCGGGGCCGCCGACATCGCAGACCTCCCCGGCCAAGACGGCAGGCTGCCAAAGAGCGAGTGCCATCAGTTCGATCGGCCGTCCCTGCGGGTCGTCGTCTTCGTCAACCACGGCCGCCCGTCCATCCTCGTCGAGCCGGTGCCGCCCAACGATCGACGTGTGGACCAGCCCGTCGTCGCCCGGCGTCAGCGAAGCGGCCACCTCCGCTGCACTGAACCGCGGCTCCAGGAAGTCCCATTGTTGGACCGGTGGGGGCGGTTCGAACTCGGCCGGATCGTAGGTCAGCGACCAGCGAGGCATCCGCAGTACGTGGCACTCGGTACACGCGTAGCGGTCGATCAGCTTGCGTCCCTCGACGATCGCCCGGCGTGGGGCATCGAGTTGATCGACATATCGTCCCCTCGGCGAGTCGGCGGTGAGTCCCAGAAGGAACGTGACGATCGCCTCGCGCTCGTCCACCGTGAAGTTGAACCGCCCCATCTTCAGCCAGTCGGTCAACGGTTTATCGCGGGCAAGGAGATAGTCGAAACTCCGCGGGGCGCGCAGCTTCTGCCAGGCGAAGCCCGCCCGATGGTGCTGCTCGATCGCTTGGCGGTAGAACCAGGAGGTCGGGATCCGGGAGGGCTCGGAACCCAGCTTGCTCACCTCGCCCGTTGGGAGATGTGTCTGGCTTGAAGCCAGCACTGGCGAGACGCCAGTGGCACCCCGTGCCGGTGAGACGCCAGTGGTACCCCGTGCTGGTGAGCCGCCAGTGGCATCCGGGAGGTCGGGGTCGCCCGGCACGATTAGCCCCTCCACGTTGTTGAACGCCAACAGGCTTTCATGGCGGGCGCCCCAATCGCTCAGTGCCGGGCCAATCGGTGGGCGGGTCTCCATGCCCGGGATGTCGTGGCAGCCGAAGCAACCATGGCGGAGGATCGCTTGGCGTCCAATCTCGCGGAGGGCGGTTTCTTTCGGCGGCGAGGCCGTTTCATCCCGTCGTGCGTTGTCCGCGGAACCGTGGCGACGTTGATCGAGATACAGCCTGCTTAGTTCTTCGATCGCACCATCGGGAACATCGGTCGGTTTCGTCAACGCATCCGGGTCGCCGTGGGAGAGCAGAAAGGCGGCCACATCGTGCACCGGGTCGGCCCATGGCCGGGTGTCCGCCTCGTTGGTTGCCTCATTCGTTCCGCTGGTCGCCGCGGCGTCGGCTGCGTCGCGCGCTGCCGTCACGGGCGTGTCTGGCCAGACGGGCGGCTGCAGCGCGGTCTCCGGCATGAGGGCTTGGGGATGGATGGCCAACGGATTGCGGATCCACTCGGCCACCCATTCCCGGCCGGCGGTGGTGGTGTATTTCGCCCCGAGGTTGGACAGGTTCGGCCCGGTGTCGGCCCAGGATTCGGGGAAGGCGTCGTGGCGATGGCAGGCCAGACAGCCCTGTGTTTGGAAGATTGTTCGGCCGCGCTCGCCCGCAGCCGCGCTCGACACCAGCATATCACCGCCGGGTGCCACCGGCGTTTCGCCAGGAGGCGTTGCCACCGGCGTCTCGTCGCTATTGGGTGCCACTGGCGTCTCGCCAGTGTCGGCTTGGCGGGAGCCTCGCCCTTCAGTGGTAATCCCTGCCGGCTCGGTGCGAGTCTCGCCCGCTGCACGCAGGTACGCCACAATCGCCAAAATCTCCGCCGGCTCCAGTTGGGCGGCGGTGGTGCGGGCATCATGGGTCAGATGCTCGACCAGGCCGAAGAGCCGGGGCATGCGGGTGTCGGGACGGATGGCTCCGGGGTTGGCGATCCACGCCCGCATGAACCCCGAGGTCAGCCGGCGGCCCACATCGGCGAGGCTCGGGCCCACGCGTGGCAAGTCGCCCGGTGGCTGACCATCGCGGGCGGCCAGTCGCATATCGGGTCCGACGCGGCGGCCGTCGGCATCGTAGCCGTCGATTTCGTGGCAGCCGAAGCACCCGTGGCGGCGGACGAGGTGATAGCCCTCGACCAGCTTGGGCGCCGGCGGGGGCAGCCGTTCGCTTGCCTCCAGGTCGACCGGTTCGTGATGGCAACGCAAACAGCGGCTCTCGACGAACCGCGAGGGCAACATCGGCCGTGGCCGATCGCCGGCGGAGGGGCAATCGTGTTCGGCCTGCCAACGCTCGGCCTGCTCTTTGGTGTTCGGCTGATGCTCCGCCCGACAGAAGCCGGTCGCACTCCCCTGCCCTTCGTGGCAGATCGTACAGCCAAACTCGCCGATTGGGTGCGGGCTGTCCGCGCCGACGTAGAGGTCCAAGTGCGGATGGGCCGCCAGCGGCTCGGGCCAGCCGGCCGACGCGGCCCGATCCACGCCGAGATGACACGTCGTGCAACGGTCGATCCGCGCCGCCTCGGTCATGTGGTAGTCGACCGGAAGACCGGGTAGATAGATTTGTTGGATACCCCAGTGGCGCTTCAACTGCGTCTCGGTGGCTCGCCCCGCAGGCTGGTTCGCGGCCTGCTCCGCCGTCAGTCGAGCGAATTTGCGCTGGTACGGACGCCACGGTTGCCGCCACTCGGCGACCACCATCCACACCGTCGCCGCCAGCAGCAGCACGCCGGAGATGGCGATCGCCGCGCGGAGCCGTCGGGGAGTGCGGAGTGTGCCGGGCAGGGTTTCCATCGAGGGGGCCGTCTCCTTCAGAAGCTCAGCGACCATTCGGGTAGATGTACAATGTAGCTAAGCTGGAACGTCCAGCGAAGCACCATCTTCAGCGGCAGCGATGCCATCCAGAGCAACAGGAACATCATCACCGCGAACCGCCATCCGCCCATGCGGCGACGCCACTCCTTCAACGCGGTGTAGCGGAGCACCACCGGTAGGGCGATGAAGTACAAGACAAGCAAGATCAGCCCGGGCAACTCACGATAGAGCAATCGCGCGACGCGATGCCAGCCGCCGACCGCGTCGACGCGTGGCAGTTCGACGCCCAGCCCGAATGTCCAGAAATACTCGGCCAGCGAGACGTTTAGCGCCTCGGCCAAGCGGTAAGGATCGCGTGTTTCGTAGGGGCCGTAAAAGACCCAGTTCGGGCCGCGGAGAAACGTGCCGACCACGATCGGCAACACGCCCAAGAGGAAGAAGCCCAGCAGGAACACAGTGACGGCGAACCGGCGTTCGGCCATGGTGTAGTAGCCGCTGCCGCGCGGGTTGACGTCCAGGTACGGCAGCAGCATCAGTCCCACCACGGCCAGCAAGGGGACCATGACGCCGGCATTCCAGGCGTCGGCGAAGACCAGCAACTCTTGCAGCCCGAGAAAGTACCATGGGGCCTTGGCCGGGTTGGGCGTGACGGCCGGGTTCGCTGGTCCTTCCAGCGGCGCCGCCAACAACAGCGACCAGGCGATCAAACCCGCCCCAATCAGCAGCGTGGCGACCAATTCAATGGCCACCAGGTCGGGCCAGACGAGGACGCGCTGATTGTCTTCCGCTTCCACCGGTGGTTGGTGAACGGTCAGACGGCGATCGTTCTCCACCGCCGAGTGCGCGGCCGCCCAAAGACAGCCGGCCATCAGCAGCAGCATGCCGACCACGGCCACGTTGTCCGGCCGGCCCACCTCGGCCGCGAAGTCGGGGTCGAGTAGCGACGCGCCCAGCCAAATGATGGCCAGGTTCAAGAAGGTGAGTCCCACCATGGGGCGAACCAGCCAGCGCCGGGCGTACCAGGCGACGATCAGCGTCACGAGCGCCGCCAAGTACAGCGTCAGTGGGTTGCACGCCGCGTCGATTCCGTCACGCAGCCAGAGTGGCAACCCCAGCGGGTAGCCCAGGCCGGCGGCCAGGGCCAGGATGCTGAAGATCGCGCTTGCGACGGCGGGGATGACCAGCCTGCCGAGAGCGGGTCCGGCAGCGGCCGAACCGGGAGTTGCTGGACCGGAAATTGTTGCCTTCCGGCGATTGGCTCGACGCCGGCCAATGGCCACGGCGATGCCCAGGTTCACCAGCCCCGCCAGCGCGTAGAGCACCACCAGAAAGGTGAGCGTGTGGCCCGGCGTTGGTTGGTCAACTGGTGGCATGATACGGGGTTGGTCTTGGCTGCCGCACGCGTCGCTTGGCTGGTGGCGGAGCCGCCGCCGGTCCAGGTGTTGGTAACTCCCGGCGGTTGGCTCTTGGTGAAGTCACTGTCTGCTGTCTACCGTCTACTACCTACTGCCTACCGTTCTCATAGCGGTCCGCTGATCTTATCCTTCCTCACGCGCCAGAAGTGGACGCCGCAGAGCACGGCCATCATCAGCGGCAGGGCCACGCAGTGTAGCACGTAGAAGCGGTTAAGCGTCTCCTCGCCCACTTGCCCGGCTCCAAGGATCAGGTAGCGGACGTCGCTGGTGGAGGTGATCAGGTCGACCTGCTCGCCGGCCAGCAGGGCTTCGCCCGGCCCCTGATGTCCCACCAGCGGCACGGCGGCCGCCATGTTCGAGCCGACCGTCACGGCCCACAAGGCCAGTTGATCCCAGGGAAGAATGTAGCCGGTGAAGGACAACAGCAACGTCAACACCAGCAGCAGCACGCCGATCACCCAATTGAACTCACGCGGCCGCTTGTAGCTGCCGGTGAGGAACACGCGGAGCATGTGCAGCAGGACGGTAATCACCATCAGGTGCGCACCCCAGCGATGAATCTCGCGGATAATGCCAAAGGAGACGACATCGCGCAGGGCCAGCATGTCGTTGTAGGCCCACGCCAGGGTCGGCCGGTAGTAAAACATCAGCAGCACGCCGGTGATCGTCTCCACCAGGAACAGCAGCGCCGTGATCCCGCCCATGCACCAGGTGAAACGCAGCCGCAAGGCGTGGGCGGGCATCGACACCGGGTGGATGTGCAGGAAGAAGTTCTGCGCGATTACCCGTACCCGGCCCACGCGATCCGCTGGCCGCGCATGCCGCACGATGCTCCGGTAGATTTGCGAGCGGCGGATGGCGTTCAACGGCGACATGATTTCAACTTGCGGTTTGAAGAATAAAACTGGGCTTGACGCGCTGTTCGCGACTCATCATTCCGCATTCCCTCCAGGAGAAATGCAAAGTCGTTTTTGCGTGCGAAAGGGCCCCAATCAGTCATTCCCGCGCACGCGGGAATCCAGGGGTTCAGGTCGGGTGTCGCCGGCAAATAGCGGCAGTCATTCCCGCGCACGCGGGAATCCAGGCGTTTCCAGCGTTTCGCTGGATTCCCACTTTCGTGGGAATGACGAAGAAGCCGATTTTGCAATCGTCCTGGCATTCCCTCAAGCTCCCTGGTCTGCGCGAATCTGGACGTAGCTCGCCGGGTCACTCCATTGACCTCGCTCCTGCTGAAACGTGCGATCGCGGTCCACTTCAAGTTGCCCCTCGTTGGTCAGACGAATCGCGTAGCGTTCCAGCGGTCGCGGGGCGGGTCCCTCGATGTTGATCCCCTCGGGTGTGAAGCCGCTGCCGTGGCAGGGGCAGGCAAAGCGCCGCTCGATCGGCAACCACCGCACCATGCAGCCCAAGTGAGTACATCGCGCGGAAAGCGCAACGATTTCATCGCCACCTTCCTCCTGGTGGCGCACGACGAACAGTTGATCGCGCTGCTCGTAGGCCGTCTCCACAAAGTCCGGCGGATAGTCTTCGGGTCGACCGACCAGCAGGCGTCGTGACGGGGCGGCCGTGGCGTTGGGTACGAGGAAGCGGCCGGTCACCGCGGCCCAAAGCAGGCCGGCCGCACCAATGGCCAGCGCGGATATCGCGGATATCGCCCGCCCGGCCAGGGCGAACCAGTCGCGGCGATTGCCGCTCCCTGGTCGGAGGTTGGCCCGGGCCGCCGCGTGCCGAGAGCCGGAATCCACGGCGTCGGCGCGCGAGTCGTTTTCCCTGTTTTCCCCAGACATGAAGTCTCCCTTGAACCAGCGGCGGCCACCCTACCGTTATCGGTGCCTGGGGATGCGGCGTCAAGGTCGCGGCCCGTCGGCGGCCTTGTTCCGCCAATGGCTGATTTCACCCGGAAGAATGCCAGATCCCGGGATTGTTCCCCACGCCCTTGGTGAGTAGGGACGGCGTGATTCTCCGGCCGGTTTCGCCGGCGGCCTTTTTGCCGTAGAATCATGCTCTTATTGTGACGCCGATCGCGATGGCAATTGGCAATCCTCAGCGGTGACACGCGATGACGATGGGAGCAACTCGATGAACGTGATGGTCGTCGGTAGCGGGGGGCGCGAGCACGCCTTGGCTTGGAAGTTGGCCCAAAGCGCCCAGGCGGAAAAAGTTTACGTGGCGCCTGGCAATGCGGGCACGGCCCGCGAGGGCGGCAAGATCGAGAACGTGCCGATCGCCGACGGCGACATCGACGGCCTATTGAAGTTCGCCCGAGACAACCGTATGCGGCTGACGGTTGTCGGCCCCGAAGCGCCGCTGGCGGCGGGCATCGTCGATCGGTTTTTGGAAGCTGGGCTGCGGATATTCGGCCCCACGCGCGCGGCGGCCGAACTGGAGGCCAGTAAGGTCTTCTGTAAGGATCTGCTCCGATCGGCCGACGTGCCCTCGGCCGACTATCGGACGTTCGACGATGCCGACGAGGCCACTCACTACCTCAAAGAGCGCGAGGAAATGCCGCTGGTGGTTAAGGCCGATGGGCTGGCCGCCGGCAAGGGCGTGATCGTTTGCGATAACCGCGAGCAGGCGCTGGCGGCCGTGCAGACCATCGCCCGCGATAAGGCCTTCGGCACGGCCGGCGATCGGCTGATCATCGAGGAGCGACTCACCGGGCAAGAGGCCAGCGTGTTGGCGTTGACCGACGGGCGGACGATCCTCACCATGTCGCCCTGCCAGGATCATAAGCCGGCCCACGACGGCGACACCGGCCCAAACACCGGCGGCATGGGTGCCTACTGCCCGGCACCGCTGGTGGACGACGCGATGCTCGGCTGGGTCGAGGAGCATATCCTGGTGCCCACCGTTCATGCGATGAAGCGGGCACGGCGGCCCATCCGCGGTGTGCTCTACGCCGGACTGATGGTGACCAATCAGGGTCCCAAGGTGCTGGAATATAATGTCCGCTTCGGCGATCCGGAGTGCCAGCCGCTACTAATGCGCCTGCAAAGCGACCTGCTCGATGTGCTCAACGCGGTAGCCGACGGACAGCTTGAGCGGATCGAGGGGCTGCAGTGGGACCCCCGACCGGCCGTGTGCGTGGTGATGGCCAGCGAAGGCTATCCTGGCAGCTACACGAAGGGCCACCCGATCCGCGGCCTGGACGAGGCCGACGCCCTCGAGGACGTCAAGGTCTTTCACGCCGGCACGAAACTCGGCGACGACGGCCAGACGGTCAACGCGGGCGGACGCGTATTGGGGGTAACAGGGCTGGGTGCGAGCATCGCCGCCGCCAAACGCCGCGCTTACGAGGGGGTCAAGTCGATCCGCTGGCAAGGCGCCTGGTGCCGCAAGGATATCGCCGATAAGGCGATCGGTTGAGCCGCCCTCGCTTCAGCAGCTTGGCGCTGTGATATGATGGCTCGCGGCGATTGGCGACGATCGCCCAATCGCGTCACCACGCGCCGCTCACTCCGGTCGCCAGGGCATCGGGCCATCTTCTTTTTTCGGGCGGAGGAACTTGGCGTCGACCTGCTTGTACCACTCGTGTAGCTTCGCCCGCATTTGGGCCACGCGCTCCGGTTGCTGCTGGGCCAGATTGTTTCGCTCGCCGATGTCGTCGGCCAGATTGTAAAGCTGCACGCTGCCGTCCTCGTAGTTCTCCAACAGCTTCCAGTCGCCCTGACGGATCGCGCCGCCAGGGAATCCGCCCTGGTTGCCGTAGTGCGGATAGTGCCAGTAGACGGCATCGCGATCGAGTTGCTTGCCGCCGCGCAGCAGGGGCACCAGCGAGACACCGTCCTTGTGCTGCTGGGGCTTCAACGGCAGGCCGGCCAGCTCGAGTAATGTCGGGTAGAAGTCGGTGCTGATCACCGGCACCGCGCAGGTGCTGCCGGCGGTGGTTACACCGGGGGCGCGGAGAAAGTACGGTTCGCGAATGCCGCCCTCGTAGAGCCAGCCTTTGCCACCGCGTAGCGGCAGATTCGAGGTTGGCGAACCTTCGCTGGTGGAGAGTCCGCCATTGTCGGAGGTGAAGCAGACGATGGTGTTCTCCTTCAGTCCCAATTCATCCAGCTTGTCGAGCACGCGGCCGACGGCCAGGTCCATGGCCTCGACCATGGCGGCATACACGGCGTGGCTCTGGACGATGCGTACACGCCGGGGCCGTTTCGTCAGGAAGTGTTGCTCTTCGTCGCCGAACTGTTGCTTGTTGTTCAACCCCAAGCGCTCGGCCTTCTCCTCATACTTCTTGCGCAAATCTTTCCGCGCGACCAGGGGCGTATGCACCGAGTAGAAGGCCAGATAGGCCAGGAACGGCTCGTCCCGGTGCTCCTCGATGAAGCTGCAGGTCTCCGTAGCCAGGCGGTCGGGCAGATGCTCGCCCTTCGGCCCATCCTTCAGCCGGGGATTGCCATAGGGGACGAAATACTTGCCCGGTCCGTAAGGGCCGCCGCGGGACCAGCCACCCTTGTTGACGTCGAACCCCTGATGTTCCGGCCAGAGGTCGGGGCTGTCGCCCAGATGCCACTTGCCGGCGAAGAACGTCGCGTAGCCGTGCTCCTTCAGCGTCTCGGCCAGGGTGACCTCGTCGAGGTTCATCCGATCGTGCAATGGTGCCGGACGGAACCGCTCGGCCCGCTTCCCGGAGAAGTAGTTGGTCGCGTCGCTACGGCTGGGGTACTTGCCCGCCATGATCGACAGCCGCGTGGGCGAGCACACCGGGCAGGCGGCGTAACCGTCGGTGAACCGCATCCCGCCGGCGGCCAGCCGGTCCACGTTCGGTGTGTCGTAGAAGCAGTCGGGGTTGTTGGCCCCCACGTCCATGTAACCAAGATCATCGACCAGGAAGAAAACGATGTTCGGGCGTTTCGCGGGCCGCTCCTCGGCTGCGGTGGCCGTCCGGTACCCGCCGAGCAACGCGATAGTCGCCGCGAGACATGTGGCGACGAGACATGTGGCGACGGGGGGTGTGGCGACGGGGGGTGTGGCGACGGAGTGCCGGAAAACGGGGGCTGAGGAGAGAATACGCATGCTCAGGGTCCTTTGCGAAACACGGAGAGGCGGGGGATTGATGCGGGTGGGGGACGATGAAGGGCCGGCGAAGTGGGATCCGGGGACGCTCGCGTCGCGCGGGGAAACGCGGGCAAAACGGAATCCTTCGACGACACTCCCAAGGTAGCGGCTCGGGCGGCTCATGTCAAACTGGGCGAACCTCGTCGAGGCGGCGGCTTTTACCTCGCGGATTTTCGACCCGCCAGTGGGATGTCACGCACCCTCGCCGCTCGGGCTTGGGCCATTCCACCTTGCTCCAGGCGGCCCGAGCGTCTATGATTCGCCGCCTTTGTGGCCCCGACTAGCGAGGGGACGGCCTGAAATGGCGTCCGCTTCCCGCGGACAGTCCGTCGGCAGCCCGTTTCCTGACGATCGGGGCGCGGCGTCGCTTGTCCATTTCATCGTGTCTCGATCGCGCCAACTTTTCCGCCAGATCCTTCCACGGGCGCCCATGCCATCACTGCTTTCACGGGCCGGATGCTTGCTCTGCCTATTGGTCGCGGCTGGCTGCGCCAGTGCGCCTTGGTGGGAACGGAGCGCGACCAGCTCGGCCGCCCGACCCGCGACAGCCGGCGCTGCAGCGTCATCCGAGGCACCCGGCGTGGAGCCGGGTACAACGGATCCGATGCCCGCCCCGCCCCAACCGCCGGTGGAGAACAATGCGGCAAGGTCTTCCGTGCCCAGCGGCGGTGCGGTCTCCACCAATCACCCTGGCGATGCTCAACAGTTGCAGCAAGTGATGGCGGAGCTGCGGCAGTTGGGCGAGATGGACCCGGCCGTGGCGGACCAACTGATGGCCGACTTGGAGCAGACCGACCCGGCCCTCTGGCCCACCTTCCTCCATCAAGCAAGGGCTTTGGTGGCCTACCGGGCGAAGCTGGCCGAGCGAACGCGGGTTGGTGGGTTGGCCGCCGGTGGGCCGAATCCGCCGGCCGATCCAGCATCCACGGGCGATCCGCGCGGTCCAAATCCCAGCCTGCGCGATCCGCTAGGAAATCCGGCTGGTCCTCATCACGCGGCCATGGGTCCGGCCTACGGCCGACAGCTCACTGCCGACACGGAGGCCACCCAGCCGGCCGCCTTTGGGCAGTCGACAACACCCCCCGTTGCGGAACAAGTCCGCCGGGCGAGCCAAGCGGGCGGCCGGTCGGACGCCGGCGAGGTGATCGACGTTGCCCGACTACCGGCGGCTGGAGCCGCGGCGCTGCCACCCCGCGATGCGCCGGGGCAACCGTATCCGCAGACGACGGCTCAGGTTGAGCCGCGGGCCGCTGGCCATGGATCGGCGGGCGAGCGGTTGGAATCGGCCGGTCGGGTTGGCCAACAAGACGCGTCGCCGGACGGAGCACCCAGAGCGGATGGAGCCGACAAGCGTCTATCCGGACAGGGTCCGCCCGAACGCACCCCGACCGAGAGCGAACGCCGCTGGCAGGAGTATCTGGCGGACGCCATCGCACGGCTGGAGCAAGAGGCCGAACACCCCACGGACGACGCTGAGCGGGCGCTGCGGCATGCCCGATTGAGGATGCTCTACCTGGCCGCCGGGCGGCACGCCGACGCGGTTCGCCCCATCCCCGGGGCTTCCAGCCGGCAGCAGGAATTCTGGTCGAATGAGCTACACGGGTTGGGGGCGCTGATGTCCTCGCCGGCCAGTTGGGACGCCGCCGGTCGGATGGCCGAAGCGAAGCAAGTGCTCGATCGGGCACTGGCTAGGCTGGGCGAATCGGCCCCGCTGGTCGTCCGCAATCTGGCTTTTTGCACGGCGGTCCACAGCTACGGCTGCTTCCAGCCGTTTCCCAAGTACGAGTTTGAGGCCGAACAACGAGTGTTGCTGTACGCGGAAGTGGAAAACTTCGCCGTGGAGGAGACGGCCGAGGGTTATCACACGGCGTTGCGGAGCAGCTATCAGATCTTCGACGCCCAGGGGCATCGCATCGCCGACCGTGACCTGACCCTCAACGAAGAAACCTGCCGCAATCGGCGCCGCGACTTCTTCATCGTTTACGACTTCCGGCTGCCAAAGCGTATCTATCCGGGCAAGCATACGCTACGATTGACCGTCGAGGACATGAAGAGCCAGAAGATCGGCCAGTCGGCCATTGAACTGACGATCAAGGAATCGCCGTGAGCGGGGGAGAACGCCACTCGATCGAGCCGTCCGCCAGGAAGGTGGAGCTCTGGTATGCCCGGCTCGACGCGGAGGAGACGCCCGAGCAGGTCGCACGCTGCCGCCGCTCACTGTCGGCGGAGGAGTTGGCGGCCGAGCGGCGTTTCGCGCGCGAGGAACTCCGCCAGCGCTGGCGGCGAACGCGGGCCATGGCGCGGGATGTCCTCTCACGCTACCACGACGTTCCGCCCGAGGCGTGGGAGTTCGAGCGGTCGTCGTTGGGCAAGCCGGAGGTGGTCGGACCGGTGAATCCGCCGTTAAGGTTCAACTTGGCACACAGCGGCAGGCTGATCGTTTGCGCGGTGAGCGAGTGGGGACAAGACAGAGTGCAGTCGAGTGCGGAGGGCACCATCGGGGTCGATGTGGAACTGGTTCGCGATCGCCCCAGCATGCGGTCCTTGGCGCGCCGGTTCTTCGCCCACGACGAAGTGACGTGGCTGGAAGCCCAGCCACCCGATCAACAACGCGACGCGTTCTACCGTATTTGGACACTCAAGGAGGCGTATCTGAAGGCGATTGGCACGGGGCTGTCTCGGCCGCTGAAGTCGTTCTCCGTGGAGTGCGAGGGGCACCCGACTCCGGCGATCCGATTCAATCAGCCCCTGCAGGATACGCCACGACGCTGGCGATTGGCGCAGTGGGCGGAGCGGCAATCGCCGGCAGAGGTCTACCAGCTCGCGGTCGCTGTAGCGGGCGAATCGGCAGACGAGGCGTTGCCGCTGGAGGTCAGCCGCCACCGCTGGTACGTGGACGATCTGCCCGGTTGAGGCAGCGCCGGCCGCGACGGCTGGCTTGTATGGCCGGGCCAGCGGCTTCCGTGGCCCACCTGCGACAGCCGAGCGTCGCGGAAGGCGGGCGTCGCACGACGCGATTGCACATCGGCCGGTCGCCCCACCACCCCTCACGCCGGCGCCCACCCTCACTTCGTCAGCGCGTCTTTCGTTACTCGGCGGCCGACTTCGTGCCGTCTGGCGAGCCACTGATCGGCACGCCCTCGGGCAGCGGTCGCGCGGCGACCGAGAACTCCTGCTGGTGCAGCAGTTCGCGAAGTGAGCGAAACGGCTCGAAGCTGTCCGGGTACACCCAAAGCGTCACGGTGGCTCGCCCGGGGTGAGCCTTCGCTAGTCGCTGCCTGAAGGCGGAGTCTGGTTCCAGGGCCAATTCGATCGGCTCGCCGATGCGGCTGGAGGTGGGTAGGAACTCGGCTAGCTCCAGGCGGACGACGCTTCCGGCAACCGCCCCCTGCATGCTCGCCGGGCGGCCGGCGTCATGACGGCGGAAAGTGTAGCGCATGCGGAAGCCGCCGATCGGGCCGACCGTGTCGGTGTACTCGCGACTGCGGAGCATGGCCGAACGCACCCGCTGCAACTCGCCGGGCAGGCGATCCACCAGTTCTTGGAGCGGCACGTAGGCGATCCGTCCGTCGCGCACCTGAAAGTGAAGCTCCTCGCCATGCACCGTGCGGCTTAGCGCGGTGGGATAGTTCTGCAACACGACGGTTTCTCGCGGTTGGGCGTCGACCTGTTCCCGGCGACGTTTGAGTTGCTCCAAGGCGGCCTCGGTTTCGGCCAGTTGGCGTCGCAGGTCGAACTCCGCTCGGGCGTCGTCGTCGAGTTCACCGGTTTTGTCGGCAATCTGCTCCTCGAGCGTGGCCTTGAGCAGCGAAAGGCTATCTCGCGTCTTCTTTTTCCGCCGTGCTTCCTCAGCCAGTCGATTTGTCTCGTCGGCGGTTTGCATGATCTCGACACGGAGCGACTGCTCGGTTTGCAAGACCTCGAGAAGCTGGCTGTCGTCCACCGGCTCGGTGTTCAAGGCGGCTTGGGTGGGTGCCTCGGCCGCGCGCATCCCCATTACCATCACAAGGATGATCAGAATGCCCACCATGTTGGCCACGACGTCGAGGAACGAGTCCTGGGCCGGGGGTTCTGTGCTGGTTGAATTGCGTCGGGCCATGGGGAGTGAAGTTGAAGTAGGAGGTCTCGATGCCGATACAGCTAACGTTTGCTATTCAGCGAGTAGAAGACACGTGACGTGTTTCAAGACCGGGGCATGTTTTCCAAGTCCCCCGATCCCAATTACCACTTAGCCGCTCATTTGCAAGGAAGCCCTCGTCAAGGGGCCGCTGGTTGATGGTACACGGTTTCGCTTATCGGGTCGTGTTCGGGATCCGTGTTTGACGGCGGACGTTGCCGGCAACTCCCTCAATGGTCAAGCCGCTGTCGGCGAGTACTTCTTGCAACTGGGTGAGGCGGTATTCGGCGCCTTGGTCGACGTGGATTTGCAGGATGGGCTTCCAGTACATGTCGCGGCCGGCCAACCCCCACGCATCGAGCACGTCCCAAACGGCGCTGACCAGCTCCTCAGCGGCGATACGCGGTCCGACGCCGAAGGGGATGATCTGTCCACCGGGGCCGCCCGGTTGGGCCGCCACAAGGAGATGGTCTTGGTGGCAGTCGATGTGAATTGTCCGGGCGATGGGCGTGGCCCGGTACGTGGCACCGCGGAGCGCCCAGTCGCGCCCCTTGTCGTCCGCGAGCGAGCGATGATCAACCGGTTCGCGGTACTCGCCCGGCCGAGGCGCGGCGGAGGCGGCGGTCATTTTTCCTTGGGAGGCACCGGAGGCGCCACCGCCGCTGGGGCTGCCCATCGAGGGAGAGCTGGCCGGACCACCTGATCCTGGCTGCCCCGGCTGTCCAAACTGCCCCCCATACCTTGTTTGGTTCTTGCCCACCGCGCTACCGCCGCCCGACGCACTGAGGGCACCCGACGCATTGCCACCGGTGGAACGCGGAGCGATCATGCCTTCGTCCATCGGGCCAGCCGCTCCGCCGGCTACTCCGCCAGCCGCTCCGCCGGCCACGGCATTGCCCATCTCCTGAGCGTCCGCCCCCGGCTGTCCTGCCATGGGGCGGTTGGTTGGATTGGCCGATTCGTTGCTTGCTCCTCCGCCGGCGCTGTCCCGGCCGGATGGAATCCCGCCGTAGATGCCGGCCAATTGTTCCTCGCTCACGGCCGTGCTGCCGCGCCCCGAGCCGCTTCCAGAGGAGCCGCCCTGGCCGCTCAGTCGGTCGGCATCGCGAGCCCCGCCAGACTCTCCGCGCAATTCGCCGCGGGACGAGCGACCCGAATCCGACGAACCGCGGAGAAGATTGCCGCCGGTCGTCGAGCCGTCGCGCACCAGCCCGGAGCGTCCAACGGACAGCCCCGACCCGGCGGCGGCGTATCCATCGGCACCATCGCCCGCGCTGCCGTCGGCCGATGCGAATCCGCCGGTCGGGGAACCGGCCGACCGGTTGCCATGTGGGCGTGTAGGCCGATAGTCGGCCGGTTTGGGTTCGCCCCCTTCGAGCATCACTCCACCTCCGGGTGCCGCCCGATAGTACGCTCGGCCCGCCCGGGCACGACGATGTCGGGGGGCGGCGGCGGCGAGTCGGACCTGCCGAGCGCGGGCCGAGGCCAGCGTTTCGCGCAGTTCAGCTTCTAAGTTAGGGTCGGCTGGCGGGAAGGCGACCTGCCAGTCGGCTGCGACTAGTTCATAGCCGAAATCGTGTCCCCAGGATTTCAGTGCCCGGCGCGCGGCAGCATAGGCCCCCACGCCGTCCGGCCGCACAAGCAACAGGGGGTATGGTTCGCCATCCGACTCCGGATCGATCCAGCCCTTGCCGACCATGTATTCCCGTTTTGCGCGGAGCACGGCGGCCAGCGGGTTGCCTGGCCCCATGGGGCCTTCAAAGGCCGCGGCCGGCAACTCGATTCCCTCGGGCTGGAGGATCACGGCATCGCGGCCGCATTCGATATAGATGGGTCGACGCCGCGTTTGGTTGGGCCCCTGGTAGGGGATGATGGCGTAAGCCGGTTCGCGTTCGGCCATTTCCTTCTCGGCATCGGCCAGCTCGGCCTCCGCCTTGCCGATCTCTTGCCGGGTGCGCGCGAGTTCGGCCTTGAGCTTGGCCAGTGTTTCGTCGTGATCGGCATCGTCGCGCTTCAGCTCGTCCCACGCGCGTTGCATGTGCGTCAGTTGATCTTGAAGCCGGCGCGCGTGCTCCTCCAGGTGCCCCAGCGTGGATCGCATTTCGTCCAACTGGCGGGCGGTGGCTTGACGCGAGGCGCGAAGCTGCTCGATCCGCCACTCGGCCATTTCGGCGGCGGCCTCCAGGTCGTCCCGCTGTTGCTGGCGCTCCTTCGCGGCGGCTTCCTCGGCCGCGTCGCGGGCTTGTCGGGTGATGACCACCAAGAGGACGATCAGCGCTCCCATGGCGCAGACGAGGACCGCCAGAAATGGAAACATCGAAATCCCCTTGGCGGCAAGCTTGCGCGCCCGGGCATTCCCGGCGGTACGTTTCATGGCGCCCCCCTCAGGCGGCCTGCTGATCGGTTTCGTCGCCGCTGAGCCGGATTCGATCCGGCAGGTCGGGCTCGCCCAGGCGCGCGGCCAGCAACTGCACGGCCGCCGCCAGACTGACGGCGGTTTGCTCGAAGTGGTTCGCGCCGCGGAGTTGCGTGAGGTTGCGGTTGAGGGCGTCTTCCAGGGTGCTCACCTGCCCGGCGGCGGCGATCGCCCTCTCGAGCACCTCGGCCTGATGGCTCAGTGAGGCTTGCAGTGACGCCAGCGAGTGTGTGTTTTGGACCTGAGTCTTTTGGATCTCGTTCCAGTGTTGCCGGTTCTGATCGGCCAGGCTCTGATGCGCGGTGGTGATTTCCCGCGCGTGACTGCGCAGACCCTCGGCCAGCGCACTGCCGAGGACGTCGCGAATTTGCTCCCCCGCCGCGCGCGCCATCTGGCTCCAGCGCACCCCGGCCGCGTCCATCGACTGATGCCAGAGTTGGGCTTGTCGCTCGACCAGTCGATCGGCGTTGTCGAAGACCCGTTGGGCGAGCTGGCGAATCTCGTCGCGACCCTCCACGGTCTTGACGCCGGTGGCGATGAAGCGATCCTCAAGTTCAACCGCCACGTGCCGGTCGACCTGCTCAATCAAACGTCGCTCCGCCTGCGAAACGAAAAAGCGAACGAACATTAGCAGGCTGGTCAAGGCCAAGGCCAGGGCCGTGGTGTCGAACGCCACGTAGAGCCCATCCATCACCCGCGGCAGCGATTGTTCAAGTTGATCGGGGGCCAGATGTCCCAGGGCCCCAGTGATGCCGATCACCGTGCCCAGAAAGCCGAGCACCGGAATCAGGGCGGTGATCAAATTGCACAGCGCATAGCCCTCTTCCGCCCGCGTTGTGTCGGTCTCCGACAGCACCTGCATTTGCTCGTCCAGCGACTCGGCCGACTGCCGCGCGCGGACGAAACGGAGTAACTCGCGCAGCCGGCGGATGAGATAGTCATCTTGGTGGCTGTCGGAGACATCGTCGAGTCGGGCAAGCAGCACGTCGCAACCGGCCGGTCGTTCGCCTTGGGCGGGGGGCGAGCCCAACAGCACCCTTCCCACGAGGGTCGATTGACGGAGTACGTCGACCGCTTTCAGCCCGAGCACGGCCAGCCCGATGAAGAACAGCGCCGTGGCCACGTATTCCACCGGATGGCTGAGCAGGTAGCGATCCACGAGGGCCCCGCCGATGACACCCATCCGGATCAAGCCGTAGAACGCGGCTGTTGCCAGACCGCCCCAGAGGATGGGCGAACGCAGGAATCTGATGGCAAGCGGTTGTGAGTTCCGCACTGGTGGCATCCTTTCGGTGAGTTCGATGGGGTGCATCCGGTGTTTTCTGGGCCGTCCCCTTGGAGCCGGGCCCCGGGGCGTCGGTCGGCGCGCGGCGGGATCGGCACATTCCCTAAAATCGGTTTAATCGTCAGACTTTTTGAGGCCAATCGGCTCCAGCCCCAAGATGGACGATGGCAAAACTGCAATGCCTCTCTCCCCCGAGGCGGGCGGAAGCACAGCCAGGGCGCTTCGCGGCTCTCGCAAGATCAGCGCAGCAGCAGGGTGAGCGAGCCCGATCGCGCCGCGGGCTGTCCGGCGAGCGTCGGGCGAGGGCCGCAGAATCGTTGAAATCGGAAAAGTTCCCCAAAGATCACCCCGGCCGCGGCCGATAAACTCCCTGTCGCCTCACGATGGGGCACCACATGAACGTGCAACTCCAGTATTGGGTGGCTGGAGCAGCCCGGTTGAACGCCAAGATTGATTGGGTGGACGATCCTGGCCTGTCGGTCGGCGAACCGATCACGCCGGTGTTGCGATGAACACGTTCCCAGGGGGGGAAACAGTCCGGTGCAGGCCTCGCGGCCGCCCGGACTGTTCTTTTGCGCGCTGGCGGTTTCTGTGCCGGCGGTTTCTGTGCGCTGGCGGCTTCTGCCCGCCTTTCGACCGCCCGGGGCCACACCTTGTTCACGCTCGCCTTTCGCACGCCTCTGCTGGCGTACGCCTCACTTCGGCGGCAGGCTCTCCACGAAGTCGACGGCTTGCTCCAACCAGTGGCGGAGTTGGCCGTCTGTTTCCAGGGCCTCGGCTTGGACCATGGCCCAGCCGGTCATCGGCCGGCCTGTCACGTCGAAGGGGACCACGCCCGGCTGTTTCAGCGCCTCGGCCGCTTGCTGCTTTCCCAGTCGGACGATGAGCGCCATCTTCCATACTCCCACGCACATGTTGCCGTGGAGCATGAACCCCAACCCGCCGAACATCTTCTTCTCAGTCAGCCTGCGACGGCGAGGCAAGCACTCGCGGATTCGGGCAGCCAGCGACTCGCTGTAGGCCATGGCAATTCTCCTGGCGGATCAGGCCTTCGTAGCCGAGGCGCCGCATCCGCCCAGAGGCATCGGTCCGGCGGGGCGGCCGGTTCCGTGTTTGCCGCCGCGTCTTCCGCCGGAAGCGGCCAACGCTGGACTTGGTTCGCGCGATTCACGCGCGGCGTAGCCTACGGTTTCGGCCGCAGGTCGTAGCACATCAGTACGTCGTTGGTTCGCAGCAGCAGCTTGCCTTCGTGGATCACCGGGTGGGCCCAAGCCGGACCGTCGTCGACGGCCGCCTCGAACTCCCCTTTCACGCGGAAGGCCTCGGGCGTGGCTTCGATCAGCACCAGCTTGGCGTTCTTCTCGTAGCGGAAGATCAGGTGACCGTCGGCATAAAGCACGGCGGCCGAGCCGCGGGCTCGAGCCCGGCGAGCCCAGTCGCGTTCCTTCCACTTGATCTCCCCGGTGAGGAAGTCCAGACAGACCGGGGTGCCACTATTCTGGCCATCGCCGCCGTAGATGTGGCCGTCGACCAGCACCACTCCGCCGTGGTGGTTTTCGAACTCCTTGGGCGAGAGGAAATACATTTCCTCGACGTCGAACGTCTCACCGCTCTTGGCGAGCTTCAGCAGCGCGCTGCCTGTCTTGTAGCTGGTGGTGACGAACACATGATTCCCGCGGACCACGGGAGTGGTGATGTTGGCCACCTTGTTGGCGATGCGGTTGTAACCCCAGAGGAAGCGACCATCGTCGGCCGCCACCCCGATGGCGCCACGTCCGACGGTGGTGATGTACTGCCGCACGCCGTCAATTTCGGCGACGACCATCGACGTGTAGCCCGCTCCGTCCTTGCCGCGATCGCCGATCTCGGGCACGGCGCACTTCCAAATCAGCTCGCCGGTGTTCTTGTTCAGGGCGACCATCACGGCGTCGGGCATGCCGGGCGTGCAGATCAGCCGTTCGCCGTCGACCAGCGGCGACTCGCTCCACCGCCAGACGGACATCATCTTGCCGCCAAAATCACTCTCAAGGTTTCTCTTCCATTGCAGCGTGCCGGTGCTGGCGTCGAGACAGACCAGATCGCCGCTGGTGCCCAGGGCGTAGACGCGGCCGTCGGCCACCGTTGGCGTGCAACGCGAACCGTCGCGATGTGGCGGCCCAACGCGGGTGGCCCATCGCTCCTGGCGATCGTCCAGGTCGAAAGCAATCACGTATTGCTCCTCCTCGCCGTCCCCTTTTCGGTCGCCCATCGTGTAGAGGATCCCATCGACGATACTAACGCTGGAGTAGCCCGTCCCGCAGCCAGACATCTTCCAAAGCAATGGCGGGCCGTCCGCCGGCCACTGATCGATGAGCCCCGTCTCTTCGCTATGGCCCGTGCAATTCGGACCACGAAAGCGGGGCCAATCGGCTTGAGCGGCCCGAGGAGCAAGGACGAACGCGGTTGAAAGGGTGCTCGTGAGGATGAATGTCAGCAGAGCGGTTCTCGATAGGACGGCAGGAAGACGAGACATGGCCGGTTCTCCTCGGCGAGTTGGGGGCGGTGGGAAAGCTGCGGGGATGCTCCACGTTTTAACACGAGCCGTCCCCGAAAGCAAGCAGCGCGCGGAAGCGAGCGGCGAGACCGAACCCACAATCGAGGCTATCCGCAATCGGGGCAGCCTTCCTGAAGGATTGCAACGGCGATTGCTTCCGTCATTCCCGAGAAGCTTGTGCCCGCGAAAGTGGCGATCGGGAATCCAGTGATCCGTCCCAACGCCCTGGATTCCCGCATGCGCGGGAATGACGCCGGGAGGCTGAACGCCATGTGCAATCGACTCTGCAATCCTCCTGCGCTGCCTCCAGGCGTCGGAGGCTTCGCACTCAGGAGGGCTCCCATTCGCCCCGGGCCGTCCCGCTGGCATGCGGGCAGTAGCTGGCGAAGCACTTCGGCGTTTCCCAAAGTCGGACCTCGACCACGGGCAGGCCCTGGGCCACCGCCTGGTTGAAAATCATTCGGGCGATGTTCTCCGCCGTGGGGTTTTCATCCAGCAGCACCAGCGGCTCCCCGAGGGCCGTGAGCGGTTCCACGGCCGGATCGTCGCGCCGCAGCAGCATGCGATGGTCGAGGTTGTCGTCGATCCATCGCTGCACCACGTTTTTGATGTCTCCAAAGTCGAGCAGCATGCCACGATGATCCAGGTGCTCGCCCGTCAGCGTGATCAGCGCCCGGCCGTTGTGCCCATGAAGATAGCGGCACTTACCCTCGTAATCCAGCAGTCGATGCCCATAGCAGAAGTCGATTTCCCTGGCAACACGGAACATGGTCATCCTCGGCGGTGACGGTTGATGTTGACGAAACGCTTCAGCTTGGCGGTGATTCGGCCGGATCGGCTGCGCGGGTTGCCTCGGCCGCTTCGGGCATAGGGGACCGTCGGCGGTTCAGCGCTACCGCGTCGGGGTAAACATAGTCGGTCGGGTCGGGAAGCTCGGCCAAGAGGAATGCCGCGTTGCGTTCCGAGCATTTATTGCAGCGACCGCAGTGCATGCCCCCGATGGGGGATATGCAGGAAAATGTCAGTTCCAGCGGTAAGCGGCGTCCGCGGAGCATGACTTGCCTCTTGCCGAGCGTTGCAAACGGCCGCTCCAGCGTGACGCCGCGACCAGTTGCCCGGGCGATGGCCGCCGTCCAATTGGCGAAAAACTCGGACGTCGCGTCGGCAAAGGGATTCATTTGGAGAACGCCCAGAGCAAGTCGATCGATCCCGTGCGTTGCACACCAGAGCAATGGCTTCAGCGTCAGCAAGCAATTTCTGCCCGGCAGGAAGACAGCCTCGTCGGGGGTCGCGGCGCTAGGGCTGGGTGCGGCCCCGAGGCTCCAGTGCTGCTCGTACAGGTCGCCACACGGTTGATCGAGGACCAGCAATGGCGAAAGTTGGCCGGCCCCTTCTTTCGAGTCTGCAGTCGGGAGGCCTTTCGCCACTTCGCCGAGAAACCGACGCACGGCTTCCTGCTCGTCCGCCTCCCAGGCAAGCCCGCTGCGAACGTAAATCGTTTGTACGAAATAACCTTTGTCCAACAGGTGGCCCAGGAGGATGCAGCTATCCAACCCGCCGCTGAGCAATAGCCCAATCGACCGCTGGGTACCGGGATGGGGCATCTGGGAGATCATGGACCTGGTCAATCGGGATCGAACTGTTGGCGACAGGCTACTGCGTCAGCTACGGATCTGGCCTGTCTTTCGGGTGGAATGGCTGTGGTCTCTGGAGTGGCTTCCCTGGCCGTTGCCCGGATCGTCATGCAACGGGCGAAACCCGATTCTACGCGGTCCAGCTCGACCAGAAAACCTGGGGGGCGGCCGTGCCGGGCCCCCGGTCGGGGGCATTCTGGCCTTGTTTCGACCGTGCCGGGTGGATAAACTCGCCGCCCGCCGGTACGCCCCACTGGGACTGCTCTCGCGAAAGGCCTCCGGCCGCGGCTCCGAATTGCCGCCGAGAGGCACGAGGGCTGCGACTGCGGCGGCGGCTCGGGTGGGTGCGGCGGACGGCGCGTTTTGGCGGAAAACACGCCTTGGGGCGGTTTTTGCTTGCAAGTCAGGTCAGGGCATTTACAATGGGGGTAGGGCCCCAGCTTGCCCAGCCTTTCAGGAAGTCCAGGCAAAGCCGCCGTGAGACGTTGTTCGGCGACCCGTTGTCGCTTGCAACGCGGACTTTGTCAGTGACTCTCTGCTTGAAGGGTTATTCGCATGAGACGAGCGGTGCTGGGGACCCTCCTGGGCGCGGTGGTGATTATCGCCGCGATGACCGTATCCGAACCGGAGCACAAGGCGCGGGCCGAGGGGCCCGTGCCGGGCGATCTGGCCGAGGCCGTGGCCCCGTTGGCCGCCTCGGCCGGCGAGTTGATCGCCCTGACCACGCCCGGCGACGACAAGGCTTCGCTGCTGACGGTAATCGACGTCCGACGCCAGGTCGTGAGCGTTTACGGAATCGAGCGTGCCACGGGCAAGATTTCGCTGTTGAGCGTTCGTCGCATCCAGTGGGACCTGGAGATGAACGAGTTCAATGGCGAGCACCCGTTGCCGCGTGAGATTCGCGCCCTGATGCAGCCAAGGTGAGCGCGGCCGCCGTCGGTCACGCTCCAAGAGCGAGAACCGGAGGGGGAGATGGCCCAAAAATACCTGAACGAGAAACAAGCCGCCGAAGTCCTTGGTGTGTCCGAGGATGACGTGCGGAGCATGCGCGAAAAGCGTGAACTCCACGGTTACCGCGACGGGGCCAACTGGAAGTTCAAGACGGAAGACATCGAGCGAATCGCTGCTGAACGCAAGAGCGCCTCGCCCGCCGGGAGCGAACAGCCCCAGGCGGATGCTACGCCAAGCGATGAAGGCGATGTCCTGTTGAGCGACGCCGATCTCGGACAATCCGATTCGGCTGCCTCCGGGACCATTATTGGAATGGATACCGGCGAGAGTACCGGCGACAGCGATCTGGTACCCGCCGCCGACGAGAAACAGAAGACGCCCGACGAAGGCGATTCGGCTGGGGCCGACGACGTGGGTTCGAAGGTCTCGCAGTTCGAAGACCTGGACCTCACCCTGGACGAGGACCTCACCTTGGACGAAGGCGGCAGTTCCGCCGGCGAGGGCGAAGGCGGTTCCTCGGTGCAACTCGACGATGACGACCTGGTTCTCGGTGGCAGCGGTAGCGGAAGCGACATCACCTTGGGCGGCGACAGCGGTATCTCGCTGGTCGACCCGTCCGATAGCGGCCTGTCGCTGGAGCAGCCGCTCGACCTGGGCATGGGCGACGAATCGCTCGAACTGGGCGAAGACGACATGGTGGCCCTCGACGACGAATCCTCGCAGGCGGGCGCCAGCGGCGGCGATGACGATTTCCTCCTTACGCCCCTGGATGACGAGGGCGATGAGGACTCGGAGAGCGAGTCGCAGGTGATCGCCCTCGACCAGGACGCCGACGAGTCGGCCACGATGGTGGCCAGCACGTCGAACGCCTCGATGGCGGCCATGCTTGAAGAAGATTTTGGCGAAGGCGAAAGCGGCGGATTCGACGGGTTGAACACCGAAGGCGCGCCGGTTGGTCTCGCCGAGGGCGCGCCGCTGGGGCAAGCAGCCGTTGCGCTGCCGGAAGCCCCGTGGCCCGCCTGGACAGTGATCGGCCTGGGACTGTGTGCCCTCGTGCTCGTCTTCTGTGGGGTGTTCATGGTCGACCTGATGCGGAACATGTGGAGTTGGGGTGGCACGTACGACGTGAGCAGCCAAATGATGGATTTCATCTTGGAGACCGTTGGGGGATAAAGCACGGCCAGGGGACAAACACGCGACGTTGCGCCGCCGCCGGAGTGCGTTGGCGCGATCGGAGTTCGTGGAGTTGCGAGCTTCGGGAGGGGTAAGCCGCCACGGCGCCCTGAAATGCGATTCGAAAGGAGTCGAATCATGAGATGCTACCTTCCGGCACCGGCCTGGATTCTAATCGGCCTTCTGCCACTGCTGCCCGCCTGCATGGTGCCGGCCACGCAGTTGAACGCCTGTCGTTCGCAAAACACGAATCTGGCCGAGCGCTGCCGGGCTCAGGCGGTCGAGATCGAGAATCTCAAGACGCATGCCCGCCACAAGGAGGACGAGCTGCTGCGCGCGGAGCGCCAGTTGACGACGCTACAAGAGCGGCTTGGCTTGGACCGTCGGGAACTGGCCGATCTCAACCGGCAGCGCGACGGTCTGATGACCCAGTATGCCGATCTGGCCAACCGGTTCCAACCGCTGCCCGACAGTATCCGCACACAATTGCGGGAACTCTCCGAACGCGAGGAAAGCGTTCAGTTCGACCCGGTCACTGGGCTGGCCAAGTTCGACGCCGACATCCTCTTCGACAGTGGCGAAGCCGAGTTGAAGTCCGGCGCGCGACGCGTGCTCGCCGAATTGGCCTCCGTATTGGACGACGAGGAAGCCCAGCAGTTGCGGCTGATGGTCGTGGGCCATACGGACGACCGGGGCATCGCCGGTCGGCCGGTGCGGGAGAAATACCCGACGAATTTCCACCTCAGCACGGCGCGGGCGAACGCGGTGGCCGAGTTTCTGCGCGAGAAGGGCATCGCCCCGCACCGCTTGGGCGTGGCCGGTTTCGGGGCCCACCAGCCCGTCGCTCCCAACGGCACCTCGGACGATCGGCGGAAGAACCGGCGGGTGGAGGTGTTCGTGATGGCCCCGAACGTGCCGGTGGTCGGCTGGACGGAGACGATCCCCAGCGTGTATCGCTAGGGGTCGCCGCCAATCATTGGTACCTCCTGTTGCAATACCTGCGGCACCTGTGGCACCCGCCGCATCTTGCGCCGTCCGTTCTCTCTTGACCCCCACCGGGCCATTTGGGTATAGCTCCCGCATCCATGCTGCATGGGGGATCGCCGAAATGGGTCGTTTTCGCGAATCCACCCCACGCTTGGCCGAAGACCAGCGAGCCAAAGACCAGCGAGCCGATTCATGTCCGACTCGTCCCCCATCCGAATTCCCTTCAATCGCCCCACCCTGACGGGCCGCGAGAAGGACTATCTTCGTGAAGCGCTGGATGCCGGACAGTTCTCTGGCGGGGGCATTTTCACCCGCCGCTGCGAGGAATTGCTGGCCGGGGAACTAGGCGTGGGGCGGGCGATGCTCACCACTTCCTGTACCGATGCCCTGGAGATGGCCGCCTTGCTGCTGGACATCCAACCGGGCGACGAGGTCATTGTCCCCACGTTCACGTTCACCTCGACGGCGAATGCCTTCGCCCTGCGGGGGGCGCGGATCGTGTTCGCCGACATTCGCCCCGACACGCTTAACCTCGACGAGACGCGGCTCGAAGAGCTGATCACGCCGCGCAGCCGGGCTGTCGTGCCCGTTCATTACGCCGGCGTGGGATGCGAAATGAACGAGATCCTCCGGATTGCCCGCAAGCACGACCTTGCGGTGGTGGAAGACAACGCCCATGGGTTGTTCGGGCGTTACCGCGGGCGGCCTCTGGGGAGTTTCGGCTGTATGGCCACGCAGAGTTTTCACGAAACGAAGAACTTCTCCTGCGGCGAGGGAGGCGCCTTGCTGATCAACGACCCGGCGCTAACGGCGCGGGCGGAGATCATGCGGGAAAAGGGGACCAACCGGGCCGCCTTCTTCCGTGGGCAGGTCGATAAATACACCTGGGTCGACATCGGCTCCAGTTTCCTGCCGTCCGACATCCTGGCCGCGTTTCTCCACGCCCAATTGGAAGCCCGCGAGCGCATTCAGTCCGCGCGTCGCGACATCTGGTGCCGATACGCCCGGGGACTGTCCGAATGGGCCGAGCAAAACGGAGTTCGGTTGCCGTTCGTTCCGCCGCACTGTGAACAGGCGTATCACTTGTTCTATATGCTGATTCCCTCACGCGAGGAACGCGACCGGTTGATTAGCCATCTCCGGGAAAGGGGGATCCTTGCCGTATTCCATTACCTCCCGTTGCATCGTTCGCCGATGGGCGAACGCCTTGGGGGACGGCCGGGCGACTGCCCCGTGGCGGAGCAACTAAGCGATCAGTTGATCCGCCTGCCACTGTTCAACGACTTGAGTGTCGATGATCAGCGGAGGGTGATCGAAGCGGTCCGCTCTTTCCGCGTGCGTGGCGAATCGCACTCGCGGGAGCACGGACAGCGCTCCGCGATCCGTCCCGCGGCGTGATTCTTCAAGCGACGGACGATTGCCGAGGGCCCGGCGCCGGCACATCGGCCATCGACGGATTGCGGGCCGAAGTCCTCACTGAGCGGCCTCGCCCGCGACCCCGCCCGCGACCCCGCCCGGTAGTTTCGAATTGAAGATATCCGTCTCCACGCCGTTGGCTTCGAGATAGAGGCGGTAATGGATCTTCAGCGGTTGGTCCCGTTGGGCCAAATCGTAGTACCACATCATCTGCACCAACTGCTGGCGTTGTGCCTCGATCCGTATTCGATTGTTGCCGCGGGCTTTTTTGAACTCTTTGTTCAGCTTATTCAACTGTTTTTCGGCTTCCTTCCGCTGGTCGGCGGAAAGTCGGCGCAGTTGGCCCAGGACGCCCGGCTGGGGCTGCATGAGCTTGGCGATGAGTTTGATCTCGTCGCTCGCGATGTTGAACCGAAGCTGAAGCACCACGCCCGGCATCTGGTTTTTGTTGTGATCCATGCGGATCACGTTGAGCAGCATCGGTTGGCCCTTTTCCGCGCCGCCCTCTTTGGGCTCGGTGGCGAAACCGCTGGGTGCGCCCACCACTTCGGTCACCGCCAGCTTCAATGAATCCTGGCTGGGTACGCTCGCGCTGGGGAGGTCAATCGTCAGCCTCGGCTGCGACCAATCGACGACAAGCGGTGGCGCCGGTGCCGGTTCGTGGAAGGTGAGCGTCTGTTCCTTTCCGCCCAAACGCACTCGCAGACCGCAGTAACGTAGCAACGCAACCTGATCGTGTTCGGCCGCCGCCGGCAGCCAGCGAAACTTCAACTGTTGCGAGTCGGCGTCGTGCCAAATCCGGGCGACGTCCGCCGTCTCGCCGCTCTCGAACGAGAGCCGAATCAGCCAGTCCGGGTTCATCCCCGAGGCACGCGTCATGGTGAACTCGCCACTGGACAGAATTGCGTCGCCGCCGGTGAGGACCACAATCCAGGACGAATTCTTCGCGGCATACAGCTTCCCGAGCACGACCTCCGGACCGGCGGAATCGGCGCTCGCCTGACTAGCCGGTGGCAACGGCTTCGTTGCCGGGAAATCTTGAAAGGGATTCTCCGGGAGCGGTTCTCGTTCCGGCTCGGTTTCCGTGTTTGCTTCGGTCTGGCCGGCGGTGTCCGTGGCGGCTCCGCCGGCGGATGCGGTGGGCTCGGGCCCCGCACCCTCGGCTGAAGCCGAGTCGTCCTCCCCTGGGTTGTTCGCCACGGGTTGCCCGTTGTCCGCGTCGGTCGTGGCCGAAGCGGGCCTCACGATGTCGCCCCCTTCAGGGCCCCCGTCGCTGCCGTCGCCCTCGGCTCCTTCGCCCGCGTCATCTCCCTCAGTCGCCTCGGCGTCGGGGGCGTCCGTCGCCGAATTGTCGCCCGCCCCCGTGGGGGCTATCGGCATCGGGTCGTCGAGTCCCAGATCGAGCGACAACGGGTCCGAGTCGTCCGCCGGGGAAGCGGCTGACGATGAGGAGTCGGTTGAGCCCTGTCCATCGGCGGGTTCACCGGACGAATCGTCGCTGCCCGCGGCGGAGTCGGAACTGGCGTCGTTGTCGGCGTCGCCCGAGTCGTCGGCTGCATTCGCGTCCGGCGTGGTCTCGTCGGCGGACGGGCGATCGGCAACCGTGGTTGCGTCGCGGTCCATGACGAATAGAACCGTGAGGCCGACGGTGGCCGCCACCAGCAACAGCAGCACGCCACCGCCGATGCCGAGCCACAGCGCATGGCGACGCAGGAACCCTGGTTGTTGGCCGCCCCCAGCAGCCGCGGAACTCTTTGTGGTTCCGGCCCGACGTGGTCGTCCACGGCGTTGGGCCATGAGCCGCCCGCCGGCCGATTGGTCGCCTGTGTCGAGCCCCAGAGGATTGTCGGCCGCGCCGATGGCCGCCGCCGCGGTTTGGCCGGGAGGACCGACTTTCGGCGCGTCGCCCTGGTGGGCTTTCGTTTCTGGGCTGGGGGTGCCTTCGCCGCCGGCGTCCGCCGCCTTCGTCTTCGCCGAACGAGGCTTGGCCGGCAAAGCCTGGTGTGGTTTGACTTTTTTCCGTTTCGTCGGCGCGGGGGCGGCCTGCGCTGCCGAATGATCGGAGCGGATGGCCGTATCTTCAGCCGCCGTTTCGCTCGTGGCTCCCGTCACGGCCGGCCCTTCGGCTCCTTCGCCAATCTCTTCCTCCGGTACCGCCACGGCGTCGTCCCTCACCACGCCGGCGGCCGCGGTCGCGGATACATCGACAGCCTTTTTGGAAGCTTCACGGTCGGAAGCTCCATCCTCGGCGGCTTCCCCGTTGTTGGGTTTCGATTTCGCAACGTTCCCGGCCGGTGGGGCACGATCCTCCTTGACCGCCTCCGCGTCTCCTTTCGATTCTTGCGAAGCAATCGCGGCGAAGAGGGACGGTTTCTCGGGCAACTTCCGAGCGAGCTTCGTTAGTTCTCTCGCGGCCTCCTCCCCGGTTGCCGGGCGCTGCTCGGGCGACTTGTCCATTAGATGCCGGCAAAGCTTCAGCACTGCATCGGGCACGCCAGGCCGCCTGGCCAAAATCCCTGGCGGCTTGTGTCGCTGGTGCCCCAGCAGCCGCTCCCCCACGGTCGGCTCGTCGAACGGAGCCTTTCCCGTGAGGAGGAAATAGAACGTGCATCCGAGGGCGTAGATATCGGAGGCCGGGGTGGGACGCGGATCGTCACCGCAAAGCTCCGGCGCCAAACATTCGGCCGCTTCGAGCATGGGGGCTTCGTCGTCCGCCGCCGCCAGATCGCGCGGCACCGGCGAGAGAATGCCCGTCAGCACCAGTTGCCCGTCGTCGCGAAGGACCAGATGCCGCGGGCGGACGGCCCCATGCGCGATCTTGCCGCGATGCACGTAGGCCAGTGCCATGGCCGCGCGGCGGACCGCTTCCACGGCGTCCGCGATCGGCAGCGGTCCAGCGGCCTTGACGTGCTGCCGCAAGTCCTGGCCGTCCACGTGTTGACGGAGCAGGTAATGTCGCCCACCGCAGCGCTTGATCTTCACCAGTGAGGCCAACTCCGGACGCCGGACCTTCGCGGCCACCTTGGCGCGGGCGACAAATCGAGCTTTCGCCGCTTCATCGTCCACGAGTCGTTTCGGCAGCGGTTCGGCTACCACGAGCTTGCCGGTTTCGATCCGCTGGGCCAAATAACTACGATGCCCTTCGCCACCGGCCGGGGCCTCGCGAGGTTCGAGCAACCGGTAATCGCCGATCAGAAAGTGCCGCCGGCCCGCCAGAAGCTGCTCGGCTTGCCAGGAGGTCAGCAATTCGCGCTTGACGAGCGATCGGGCCAGGTCTTTCGCGCGCGGCGGACCCTCCATGCGATCAACGGAGCGGCGCACCGCTTCCAGCTTCTTCTCCGGAAGCAAGCGGCTCTCGGCAAGCATCTCAAGGAACTCAGCAGCCGACTGGATTGACATGGCACAGCGGGTTGGGACGGGACCGGGGAGTGAACGGACGCAGGGCCAACGAGAATAGCGGGGCTGACCACAGAACAGCCTCACGACCAGCCCAGCGACGCTATTTCGCCAAAGAGTTCATCTTAATCTCACTGCCGACTGATTTCCAGCACCCCCGGCATCCACCCGGCAGGGGTAGGGCTTGCCGGTCGATTTCCACGCTGCGGGCAATCGCCCGGATGGCCAATCGCGTCCACTGCCGGCGCGGCGGGGACCGCCTCGGAGCGATCTTGCCGAAGCCCCGCCGGCGCCGTGCCGACCGCATCGCCAATCTCAGGTTTCTCCAGTATGATTGATTACTGAGGCGGTGGCGACTGGCTGTCACCGCAATACGTATCAGCCACGCACGATCCCGATGGCCCGATTTCGCTCCACGACCGCCGAACTCGGCCGATTGCTCAACGCCGACGATCAGCCGATCTATGTGCTGGACGACGATCTGAAGGTGGTCTTTGCCAATCGAGCGATGCGTCGCTGGCTCGGCCCTCCGGTGGACGAGCAGCTCGCGGGATTGCGGTGCCGCTATCATAGCCGCGGTTCCGAGGGCCCGCCGACGTATGACGCCATGGAAGGCTCGGCGGAGGACAATCGCAAGGCGCTGGGGGGTGGCCTCTGCCCGCCGCCCGACGTGCTGGCCGGTCAGGTGATCGATACCGTGGTCGAAGCCCCGTTGCCGGATGGGCGTACGTTGCGTGCCGCCGCCCGCGCGTTCCCGCTGGGTCCGATTGGCGAGGAGCCCAACGGCGTGGTCGTGGTGCTCATCGACACGACCCTCCCGGGGGAGACTGACGGCAGCGGTGGCGGCACCTTGGAACCCGATGCTCACGGCCGGACGTCGACTTCGGCGACTCCGCCTCGGACGGACAGGATGCCCGGGGCGAGCCCTCGTTCTTCCTCGGAGGTTGAGCCCGACCCGGACGCGATGCATCAGTTGCTGCGATGGATGCGACGGCAGGCAGCTGTTCGCTTCGGAGCCGACCGGCTGATCGGGCATTCTCCGGCGATGCGCCGCGTTCGGCGGCAGGTCGAGTTGGCCGCCGAGAGCGACGCCAGCGTGCTCATCGTGGGTCCCAGGGGCAGCGGGCGGCGTCATACGGCATCCGCCATCCATTACCGGGGGCGAGGAGAGCAGGCCGGACCTTTGATTCCCCTGGCGTGCGCGACGCTGGGGCCGGAATTGATCGCGTCGACGATTGCGGCGCTAGGTTCCGGCGATTTCAGCGCACTTGCGGACCGCTACGCGCCGACGAACGAGCCCGAAGGCGGCGACCGAGTGCGCGGCACGTTGCTGCTGAGCGATGCGGACCGAATTCCGGTGGAGGTGCAGCGGAGCGTCGCCGCCGCCCTGGGAAAGCCATCGTTTCCCCTTCGCCTGATCGCCACGGCTGGCGAACCTCTCGGCGAACTGGCATGCCACAGCCGATACAATCAAGAACTAGCCGTGCTGCTCGGCACGATTACCATTGAGTTGCCACCGCTATCCGCCCGACGTGACGACATTCCTTTGCTGGCCCAATTGATCCTCGAAGACCGCAACGCCGAGGGCGAACGGCAACTGGCCGGTTTCACCCCCGAAGCGTTGGACCTGCTCGCGGCCCATCCGTGGAAGGGGAACGTGGCCGAGTTGGCGGAAGTCGTCGCCGCCGCCCATGCGCGGGCCGCCGGCCGGAAGGTGGAGCTGGAAGATTTGCCGCAGTCGCTCCTCGCCAGTCGCGACGCCCGGGACCGACCTTTCCGCGAGACGGAAACAATTGTCCTCGACGACTTCCTGCAGCGGATCGAGCGAGAGTTGATTCGCCGGGCATTGGCCACGGCCAAGGGAAACAAAGCCGAGGCCGCCCGGTTGCTTGGGCTAACACGTCCGCGGTTGTATCGTCGGCTGTCGCAACTCGGACTGGAGGGATAGCAACCGGTGTCAACACGCGTGATACTCGCCGACACCTCCGGTCGTTGGGCGGCGGTGCTGCGCGCCGAACTCGACTCGGGCGGGCTTCCCTTGCACGAGGCGGGAACCCTGGAGGCGGCCTGGCGGGAACTGAAGCAATCACCGGCCGCGTTTCTCGTGATCGCCATTTCACCGAAGAACCTTCGACGCGCGATCGACGTCCTACGCCGGTTGCCAGAAGTCTATCCTAGGGCGCGGGCGGCCGTGGTGGCGCCCCGGGCGATGCGAGACTATCGCTGGATGATGGCCGAGGCGGGAGCGGTGGCCTTCACGGCGTCGCCGCGACAGGTAGCGCCGCTGGCCGAGGCGGCTGGCCGGCATTTGGCGGACGCGGCTGAACGCGAGCCCGCCGTGGCCCCCCACGATCGGATCTGGCAGTCGCTCCCCTGGGATGGCTGAATACCGGATAATGGACCGTGGGACGTTGGTTTTTGGATCAAGGATGTCCACGCCCGAGTTGGCCGCCCTCGGGTTGGCCGCGTCCACGTGGGCGGCGGCAACCCTGGCCGTCACACAGTTGGCCGCGAGGGAGTCCGGCCGCGGCTCCTCGCCTACAGAGATCAACAGGTGAAGTATCTTATGAGCAAACAACCGCGTGAATACGAGGATGCAGTGCGTCGGGCGCTCGCCCACTTTCTCGACCCCGAGACGGGCCGGGCGGTAACCGAAACCGGCCAGTTCCAGGGCGTCCGCATCGAGGAGGATCGGCTGGTGGCCACCGTGGGGCTGACCCCTTGGTCGGCCGCCATCACCGAGCAACTCCGCGGCGAGATGCAAGCCCTGATCGCCGAGCAACTCCCCGACGTGCCTGTCGAGATCGAACTCACCAGGCACATCCGAGAGCTGGCGCCGTTAGGAGGCACGAACCTCCGCGCACGAAGCGTGATCGCCGTGGGCAGCGGCAAGGGTGGCGTGGGAAAAAGTTCCATCGCCGCCGCCCTGGCCCTGGGTTTGCGCCGGGCGGGTAGCCGCGTGGGGCTGCTCGACGCCGACCTCTACGGCCCTAGCATCCCGCATCTCCTCGGTTTGTCCGACCAACCGGTGATGGCCAATGAGAGAATCCAACCGCCGCAAGCCGACGGTATGCCCGTGCTGTCGATTGGGCTGCTTGTCCCGCCCGGCGAAGCAGTGATCTGGCGCGGCCCGATGCTCCACAGCGCGCTGACCCAGTTCCTCTCCGACGCGGACTGGGGCGAACTAGACTGGCTGGTGATCGACATGCCGCCGGGCACCGGCGATGTTCCGATCTCGCTGGTCCAACTGATACCGCTAACCGGCGCGGTCGTGGTTTGTACGCCTCAGGATGTGGCACTGCTCGACGCCCGCAAAGCCATTGCCATGTTCGAGAAGGTGGATCTGCCCGTTTTGGGAATCGTGGAGAACATGAGCGGTTTCGTTTGCAGCCAGTGCGGCACGCGCCACGACATCTTTGGCGCCGGCGGGGCGAAAGCCGCCGCCGAGCAGTTGCAGCTCCCCTTGCTTGCCGAGGTGCCCCTGGAAAGCCGCCTGCGGGAACTGGCCGACGAGGGTCGCGTGGCGGAAGCATTCGATCTGCCGGCCGCCGGACCGCCGCTGGACGGAATGGTCCGAAACCTCGTTGGAGCACTGGCCGATTCCAACCGGCGACATCCGCCCAAAGCCGAGTTGCCCGTCATTGGTTAACGCCTGGTGACAAGGTTTTCCGGTTTGCCACCGCCGGCAGCGCCTACTGCAGTTGCTCGTATCAGTACGAACGGTGGGGTGAAGACGAACCTGGGCACCTGGCAACGGGCCAACGGCATCCCGCTCGTCGGTTGTCACGAAGCACTCGTTCGATTGAAGCTGCGGCGTGGTACGTCTCGCCCTGAGGATCTCTCCCCGTTTGGCCGAGACGAAGAATCGTCAAGGTTACCCCATTTTCACAATCTCGCCGTGGCTGGCGATGTCCTCCCCGGCGAGAGGCCGCAGGGTTTCTCTAACCGTTTAATCTGGAATAGGTTGCGCCGGGACCGCCGGCAGCGGTCGTGCGGCGAACGGAGGCCGTAGTGGCTTTGCGCATCCTCCGACGCCGCTTGTGATTGCTGATGAGCAGCCTAGCGCGGTGCCGAAGCAGAATAGGGCCGATTGTGCTACGTCGCTTGTCGGCGCCTGGGCTGAAGTTCCGGCGAGCCGTGAAACACCCGGCTCGCGTGTCCCCGGTCGGGACGATTGGCTGCCGGCGAGTTCCAAACCACGGGACCGATGCAACATCATCGGCCCAACCACCCACGGGAGACGTCCCGATGAAATCATACCAAACCTATTCGGCAATCGCCGGTTTATTGGTGATCGTTGCCGCGGTATGCAACGGCGCTGCGTCGTCGGCGCTGGCTAGCGGATGCCGCTCGTGCGACGGCGGAGAACTCCACGGGCAATCCCTGGCCGCACCGGCCTGTTGCGGCCCGATGTTCGGCACCACGCCCGGCTGCTGTGAATGCCCACCCTCGGCATGCGACAATGCCTGGGACGGCTTCTGCCAGGAGAAGTTGTGCTGGAAGCGGCTCTGGTACAACATCGGCACCGGGGTGCATGTCCACGGCCGCCGCGCGCATTTGGGCCGCGGCGACCGCGTGGTCGAGTATCGCTATGTTCCGTCCAAACAGGTGGAAACGCTGCCGGGGGTGGCCCGCCCCAGGACGATGCCGACGAGCGAGGCCACTCCGGAACCACCGGCGCCCCGCCCCGAGCCGGAATCGAGAACATCGTCCGAACCCGATCTTCAACCGGTGGATCCCGCCGAGCCGACAAGATTGCCCGCCGTGGAGCCTCGACCGCAGAACCCGCCGCAAATAAGCCCTCAACTGCGTCCCGTTTCGCAGCCGAGGTCCCCGGCCAACACGCAGCCGGCGCCAAGGAACCGGCCGGCCACGAACGGCGTGCCTGGCTCACCCCACTACGAGGATTGGGACCTGCCTTTCCCGCAGTCCTGGTAGCAGATTTGCAGCGTGGCACCGGCGACGCCTCAGCTCCCGCGATTGAGGGGGACGCGTTTGGTTGAGCTTGCCAGTTGTCCTTGCCAACTTCGGCCGCGTGCCCTGCTGGCGGCACCATCCGTGCCCGCGTTCGGCCCCATCCGCGGAGGAGAACCTCTCGACTCGCGCGAATCGCTCGTGGCACACCGAGCTGGCATCTTAACCAGACCGAACACTTTGCCCACCCCACACGAACCGACGCCGGCAGAGGAAAACAGGGGGAAATCTCGGCGATCTGGGCGAACGACTGCATCAGCCGGCGCACAATGCCGATCAACGCAATAGACCTGCCGGGAGGGCGGGGACGCGCGTTGTTCCGTTTCAGGACAAACATCAAGGCATGACGACGGATCGGCATGCCTTGATGTTTTCTTGCGCGCTGATTCGCCCCGGGAACGCCGCGGGCGTTGTTGCTCTCGGACAGTCTGGGTTCAGAGCGCCGCCGCCGATCGAGCAGCCAAGAAACACCGGTTGCCGGGGCGTGGCAAACCGAGCTACTACGACTTGAGTTTCTTCAGTAACTCTTGGGCTTCTTCCCGATTGATGAAGGGCGCGTCGGCTCGCAAAGCCGCTTCCAGCAACGAGACGGCCTCCTCGGTGCGACCCTTGGCGTTGGCGACTTCGGCCATGTAGTATGCCGTGTCGGGGCGGAGCGGGCCCGCACTGCCGGCCATCCGCAGTGCCTTTTCGGCTTCGTCAATGTTGCCCAGCTTGAATTGTACCCAGCCGTACGTGGTCAGCGCGTCCGCCGACTGTTGGTTCTGTTGTACGTTGGCCTGGGCGTACTCCAATGCGCGGCGTTTCTTCAGCGGATCGTCCTGTTCGACGAGGGCCAGCGCCAGATTGTTGCTGGCTTGGAAGTCACGAGGCGACTGCAGATGGGCTTGCTGGAAGAACTGGGCAGCCTGCTCATAGTTCTTCTGGAACAGGCCGACCACGCCACGAAAGATGAGCGCCTCGCGCGATTTGGGATCGATCCTCAGTGCCGCGTCCGCCTGCTCCGCCGCCTCTTGGATTTGGCCGTTCTCCAAGTACCACTGGGCAGCCACAAGCCGCGTGGGGATATCCTTCGGCGCCGCCTTCAGCCCCTGTTCGATCCAGATTCTCGCATTCTTCTTGTCGCCGTATTCCTGATAGAAGCGGGCCAGTTGAATCTCGGGCGTCAGCACGTCTTCATTGCCTTCGGCGGCCTGACGCAGGAGCTTCAAGGCCTCCGCGGCCTGCTTGTTCTGGAACTTTGCCCGGGCCATCCGCTGCAGTGCGGTGACATTTTCCGGGTCGAGTTTCAGCCAGGCACCCAAGTGCTTTTCCGCTTCTTTCCAATCGTCCCTGGCCTGTGCCACGGCTGCCAGCCCGGCCTGGGTTCGAATCTGCAATATCTTCTTGCGGCTCTCGCTCCGATCGAATCCTTCCAGCAGCGAGGCGGCCTCGTTCAGCAGCAGGGCGGCTTCGGTGATGCGTCCCTGGCCCACGGCGATTTCCCCCATGATCACGTAAGCCTCGGGGTCTTTGGGAGAATTGGCGACGGCCTGTTCCAAGGAGCGACGCACCGCAGCACCTTGATTGATCTGCGAGAATAGCTGGGCCATCATGATTTCGGCCGGTGGCAGGTCACTGTTTTCCTTGGCGGCCTTCTCGAACGCCTGGCGAGCCCCATCGAAATCGCGCTGCTTGAACAGCTCCACGGCCTCGGCAATCGCCGGATCTTGTTGTGGCTCGGGGCCGGTCGTTTCCGGAAGCGACTCAACCGACAGCGGCTCCGCATGCGCCGTGGTAGCGGCAAGGAATACGAGTGAGATGGACGAAAGAAGAACAATCAAGCCAAAGCGTCGCGTCGCCATTGTTTTGCACCTTTCAAACTCGGCCCCCCGATCGAAGGAGCGCAGCCAGATGTAAATGTGTGAACACCGACCGGTCGCACGCGGACCGGTCACGAGGAGTATCGGGCTTAGCCTAATATCCGAAGCACGCCGCCGCAAGCCCCAGGAGAAATGCAAAGTCATTTTTTCGAACCAAATCCGAGTCGTTTCAGTACAGAGTCGGGGTTCCACTGGATTTTCTCGGCACTCGACCTGAGCGGCGGTCCGGGAGGATGGATCAGAC
>Ga0180436_10000463_pt1 | contig 42140 bp, 55 predicted proteins | sample SS_ome_2_FD_132434 | JGI IMG/M metagenome (GOLD analysis project Ga0180436, IMG submission 132434) | Hypersaline lake sediment archaeal communities from the Salton Sea, California, USA - SS_3_S_2 metaG | ecosystem: Environmental > Aquatic > Non-marine Saline and Alkaline > Hypersaline >...
AGCCCCGCCGCTGGCATTGATCGCACTGATTGCCGCGTGCTCTGGCGCTCCACCGCCCAGCCCGTCATAAGCAGAGTCCACAAACATGACATCATCGGCCGTAGCAAAGGCGTCAATATCGTAGGTGTATTTGACCCCGTCCGTAAACGTGGTGTCGTACAGGGTAACCGTCACGGGCGGGCCCGCGTCGTAGGCTTTCACTTTGGCTGCCGGTGCAAGTAGCCGGGTATCCGCGTCGTTGATTCCAATCATCCAGCACACCAAGTTGACACAGGACTGCTCGGGGTCCGGGTGGGACTCAACCACCTGGAAGTATTCCGCTGAGATCCCCCGGTCACTGTTCTTCACGTCAGGGGTTTGGCTCGATGTCAAAGTGACAACCTTTCCAACCTGGACCTTCGCATGCATGGCATAGCTCACCGGGAACGAGACGACCGGGCACGGCACGAGGGCAAAGTTTTTCCAGATGACCTCCAGGTAGTTGGCCAGCAGGTTGGGCGCGTCCCCAATCTCTCCAGACAGCCAATTACCACGGCCCATTCCGATCCGGGAGTCGTAAACCGTCTTACACTCAAGGTCGAACTTCCGAGCGGTTCCCATGTAATGCGCCCGACCATCTGCCAAAATTACGTTGACCTTGCCGAGGAACTCGTCTCGGCCCGGGTGCCAGTTGACATCGAAGGAGAACTCGCCCAGCGGGGCTTGCCCTGGTTTGAATCTTGGGATTGCCAGCAAGTCATCTTCAGTCAACGCCGTAGGCGTTGTCAGTTCAATCGCCTCGTTCTTGCTGTAAAGACGAGCGACCGATATTTTGCCTTCATCGTTCTCGACAAAGAACAGATGACACGGGCGCAAGACGTTTTCCTCAAGCCACTCCTTGCAGTCAACAGCCTCGGTGATCGCGAACGGGTGAAAGTCAACCTCGTCAATAGACGGGTGAGCACAAACGTTGATGATCTCGGTTTTGTCTACCTTGGCCGACGGGATCCCTGCCCCCCATCCGGGGGGTAGCTTATCATAGGTTGCATCGTTCACATCATCACCCTCCTGCGAAAGCAGAAGCGTCAAGATGATATCGGACGCCTTGAGCGGCTCCGAGTCGGAAAGGGAAAGCTCGTCCTTGATTCGCTGCGAGTGGAAGATCTCCTGAACAATCGACCCCTGCTCGTGACGGGCGCACCATATGGACACTTGATATTCATACCAATCGTTACTTGTCGCCGAGCCTTGGTTTGTTCGCCGAGTCCTCACCCCCCGGGAGCCAAGGATTTCTTCTGCAAACAATCCCCGGTTGGCTGCAGCGGCAACAATGTTGCCTGGATTGAATGTCGTGTCTGAAGAAAGGTAAAGCTGATCGGAGCCGGCTAATCCCCCTCCCTCCAGGTCAACCGATTCGTATTTAATAATCTCCTCGTCAATAAGAACATGCCCATTGCTCTGGAAGTGGTCCGCGCCCACAGGTAACTGGATTGCCCATGTGGTCGCAGTGATACCAGTTGAAAAACCATCTTCGTCAGGCTCCCAAACAACCAAGCCCTCGTCCCATAATGGGAAATTCAGAGGCAGATGGGCCAGTGATTCACATATCATGCAATTCAACCGACGCAGATACCCAGCGCAGTTCAGGGTATAGACGCCGTTCGATTCGTCGGCGGATTCCAGGTAGCCCCGGAATTTGATCACATCCGCCTCAAGCAGATCGGTTCGGCCCTCGCAAAGTACAACCTCTCTGGTGTAGAGAAATGGCGGGGCCGTGTAGACGATGAGCGATCGCGCGTTGTCCTGGTCGTCAACCAAGAGGTGCTCGACCTCTTCCGATCCGTACATGCCTCGGGTAACCGTCAAGGTATTCCCGACGATGTTGGTAACGCGCATAGTCTCGCGGTCGATGTAGATATCATCGTTGATAGCGATCTCTGAAGCGTCGGCCACATCAACCGCCGTCTCACCGATCGCTATGCCGCCAGCATCGGTTACGGTCGTCGTTGGGTTGTCTGTATCGGCGACGGAAAACAGGGCCGTGATCTCCTCGGCTACATCTAGGATTGATACCGAGAACTTATGGGGAGTGGTCGAACCATTCAGCGGCTGTGCTACCTGCCCTGTAATGCGTGGATGCTCGGTAAAGTATTCCTTGATCGGTCGATTGGTTCCCGAGTCGGCTGGATTCCATGACGGCGCAAGGTCACCATAGCGCACCCGGATGCCTTCGATCTCAATGTAGCGGTGCGCAAGGATATCATCTCGGCTCGTCGCTGTAAGAAAGTCCGCAGTTGCCATCAAGGTTCCTTTTCTCTGAATCGCATCTTGATGTTGTAGGCCTTGTAGTCTCGATGTGGCCTGGTGACAACGCCGGTCCAGTCAAATGGGCTCTTCAGGTAAATTTCAGTGTAGGTCCCGGAATCGGAAGCATCCTCAAACCAGCGCCCCACCTTGCTCTGCGCGAGTTGCTCCCATACATGCTCAAGATCCTTATTGAGATCAGACCCGGTGGCCTCTGCGCTGTAGACGTACTCCGGAGGCAGGCGGGTATACTCCACGTCATAGAAATGATGAAAGGCGGCGTGAAGCTTCTTTGAGTTCGAACCCGAGAGCGTATCGCGTTGCTCGCCGCCTATCGCCTTTGGATTCCAGGGGCCAAAGCTCGCCGGCCACTTGTCCGGGTACCATCCGTACATGTGCTGGTAGCCGCCAGCTTGTGATGCTGCGTAGGACACGTCGTCAACATCGTCGTGACCGATTATGTGGTTGATATGGTCGTCGTCGTTGTTCAGTCCATGGGTTCCGGTCTCGCCAAGGATCTTGATCGTATCCCCGGACGTGCAGGTAATCGTGACGATCCCCTCGTCGGAAACGGTGACCGTGAAGTCTTCCACCTCGATCACGTTTTCAAGGGCATTGTCAATGGCTACCAGCAAAGCGTGTATGTCGTCGTAAGTTCCCTCGGCGACGTCCACGGCAAACACACCGTTCTCGCTTGAGTCTACGTCAAGCCATTTGTTTGTTGAATCGATTGTGATCTGCGCCTGCAAGCACGGCTTTTCGTTAGCCATAGCCCACCACCTTGCGTTTGCGGTTGGGGTTCAGGTCGTCCTTGTGCCCCTCGTATGCGTCATAGACAACGCGCCTGATCTCCCTGTCACCGAGTTGAATGATGATCGTTGTCTCCCGCTTCTCCGTGTCCCACGGACTGGCACCCTGCATACCTGCCCGGTCGCTTGGTGCGATTACACCGCCACCCCCGCCACCCCCGCTGGACATCGCCGCCGCCACGTCGCCGGCTGCAATGGCAGCAAACAACCCGGCCGCCGCGTAGTGCGAAGCGGCAACCCATGGTTGAGTAACACTGGTTGCGACGCCCTCGGCGATCTCCTCGTACATCCGCCACCCAGCCCGGGCCATGATCGCGGCGACTCGCACCGCTGTGTTGGCTTCCTCCGAGGATGCCATCAAGGCGCCCATTTCCTCGAAGATGGCGACACCGTCCATCATCACCTTGCCCATGGCGGTTTTGCGCTCCTTTTCCTCCTCGTCGAGTTCGCGCTTTTTGTCCGCCTCCTCCTCCCTGATGTCGAGGATTGCTTTCCTTCGCCGCCTCTCCCAGTCCAATTCAGCTTCAAGTATCGCCTGCTTTTCGGTGTCCTCTTTATTCTTGAGGTCCTTGAGTAGTTTGATGCTTTGATATTCCGTCTCGGCGGCAATCACGTCAGCGTTGAATGCGATGGCTTGTCGGATTGCATCGGGCGCCATGCCGTAGATCCCCGGGGCCCCGGTCAACTCCTCGTAAACGTCCTTTTTGACCTTGGGCTTTTTGTCTTTCTTGTCGCGGTCTTTCTGTCGCTCCATCTCCTTTTTGAACGCAGCTTCCTTGACGGCGGCGTCGATGGCATGAAGTTTGGTTGATGCCTTGAGGGCCGCCCCCATTCCGAGCAGTGATTTATAATAGGCGGTCACTAGATGCGCGGGGTACTGCCCCTCAAGGACGTCGATGGCGGGCGCTTCGTCTTTCCATTTCTTGATATCTGCAATCGCTCGGGTGTAGTTGCGGTGCTGCTGATCCATCTCCTCGTCGACCTTGGCCAGCCTTACCTCGGCCTGTGACCAGCCTTCGAGTTGCTGGTTTTGTGCGGTGACAAAGTCGTTCACCGACGTGGTCATTTTGTCCAGCGCCTCGCGGCTGGCATCCATCCGTGCCGCCCACTCTTTCTCAGCCTCGGACTCTCTGGTAAGGGCGTAGACTAGGCCACCGATGGCGGCAACGGCGCCCATGATAGCCAACTCCCAAACCGAAAAACGACCTATGACATAGCTCAAAGTCCCCGTATAATATACAATATTTCCGGCCGCGCCCCCGACAGCGCCCCCAAAAGTTGTGAGTAGCTGTCTGCCCTTCTCGGTTTTTTCATTGAACTGACTCATGGCCCGGCCCATCTTTTGATTGACGAGCCCCGACGTTTTTGTGGCCATGGTTCCAGCGGCCTTAGTGATCTTGCCCGCTGTTGACTGGTATCCCTGCTCAAGCTGCTTGCCGTCCCAGGAGCCGATCAACTGAAGTTGCCGCCCTAGATTTCCCGCGTAATCAACCACTGCGACTCCTCTTCATTTGATCAGCCGACGCCAGCCGGCTTTGACTCAGGTAAATTGACACGGCCTGAATGAATGGATACGGCAACCAGTCTTGTTCGGCGATGCTGATTTTCCCTTCTGCAAGGTTGACCGCCCGGAAGAACTCGACCAGGTCGGGCGTGATGAGATTGACGGGGCAGGTATTGATCTCGACCCGCTCCGCATCCTGCAAGGGATGACCGGCCGCGTCCACCGCATCGGACGGTGGATACAGGTAAGGATATTCTGAGGGGCCGGTGCATCCGTTGTCCTTTTTTAGCTCTGGCTTTTGTCGGCAGATGTCGCAGTTGAACTCGCTGGGATGATGCCAGCATTGAGCAAAGATTCCTTTTTTTTTACCTCGGCAAGCGTGTTGTACTCCCTGACTCTGGAGTACATCAGATACAAAAGGCCGAGGCCCTCGTAGACGTCGACCATCTCCCAGGAAGCAACGCGCACTTTGCGAGGGCCACACATCTCCTCTTCGTGCTCGAAGTCAACACCGAGGTTGGAATGCCCCTTGATGCCCCAGCGCAGATAGAGCCTGGCGATCTCGTCGAACTCCTCGCGCTCCTCAAGCGTGGCCGTTGCGAGGTCGAACTCCTCACGGTGCAGAATGCCGTAGCGGTGGCGAAGATAGGTTAGCTTCCGGGTGGGAATGAACCCAACCAGGGCCATCGGCGTGCCTTCGTCCTTGACGTGGTTGCCCATGGCGACCTTGGCGGCCTCCAGGGCTTCGTGGGCAAGCTTCATATCCTCGGGATCGGGTACAACTTCAAGGTTTTCGTTCATCTGCTTGATCGCGTACTCAGCATTGAGCGCCGTGGTCTTCAGGCGCAGTTCGAGTAAATCCAGTTCTTCTGTTTCATGCGGGTTAGAGGTAAGCATGCGGGCTCCCTTTCTCAATTAGTGGTTTACGTTCCCGATCCGGTGACGGCCAAGGACCACATGGGGATTTGGTCGCCTTCGGTCGATTTCCCGGGGTCGTTGATCTGAAACGTCGGCTTGAGGCCGAGGTGCTTGTTGATTTCCTGCGGCTGTGGGTCGAGGATCTGGAGCTTGGGAATGTGCAGCGCCCACGCTTCATTCGTGTCCTTGATGCTCTCGAAGGTGAACTGCACCTCGGTTCCTGCGTCTCGCCTGGTGTACCAGTCCAGGTCGTGCTTGAGTTCGACCTCGAGGACAGGCGGGCCGGCGTTGACATATAGCCAACCTTGTCGGCCGTCGGTCCCCTCGGTGCATTCGTCGGGCACCAGTTCGAGCGCCGGGTCAAACGCGATGCTCCGAACCTTGGCGGCGATGTCGTTGATGTAGCAGGGATCGCCCAGCAGCGGGTGCCCGTCGTCGTAGAGATCCGGGTCCTGGGCAAGGGCGTCCGCGCTCGGGGTGTAGGTGTCACACATGAACGTCCACTCGATGACCGGCAGGGTGTTGGCGGTGCTGGTCACGAGCTTGAACGTTCCCGCGCATCCGGTGGCCAGATATTGAACCACGTCGGTGCCCGAGCCGTGCACGAACTTGAACGCCAGGTACGCCTCTGGCTCGCCCAGCGAAGCCGAAGCCGGATACAGGGTGTCCAGGTCGTAGTACGGATCGGACACCACTGGGGCGGTGAGTAGCGTGGGTTGAATGTCCAAGGTCGCATCACCGGCCGGTGTGTCGGGCTGGTTGCGCGATACGAACCGGATCCCGTACGAGGTCGAGTCGGTGTAGATGAAGATCCCCTGGCCCACGGCATAGGGTGACGGGGTCGTCTCCATGATCAGGGTGTCGACATCGCCCCCGGCCTTGGTGTCGGTCCCGGCTGCCCCGGCTGCCCGAGCAAGCCCGCAGTTTTTGCCGAGCTTCGAAAGCAAAGACTCGATGGCATTGCCGCCTCGAAGGATGGTCTTGAATGTCAAGGTGCCGGTTTTGCCTGCGGGGATCGCCGGGACAGCGCCGAGCATGCCAACCGATTTTTGGTAAGGCGGCGTGATCATGTTGCGCCCGGGGGTGAATTGGGCGTCAAAGCAACGGATCTGTTCGTAGTTCCCGCCCGGGTCGCCGGCCGCCCAGGATACCTGTTCCTTGAACTCGACGGTCTTGACATCGAAAACAACATTTAGCTCGGCCATTGTATGGCTCCTTTATGGTGCAGCCGCGGAAAAATGAATCTCGAAAACGAGAGTTGTCAACCAGTGCTCGGGCGAATACTTCAGAATGGTCTTGTCCATGTATCGGATCAACGAGACGCCCGAAGGGAAGTTGGACGACTTCTCCAGTTCCTCGGCGATCTGAAATGCGTCGGTGTCCCGTCGTGTCTGGCCCTCGGATTCCTTGTCCGTGATGACGTGCCCAATGGAGACTCGGAACGTCCCATCGTAATCGTACTCGTCAGGCGATCCGAAGTTGAGCGGGGTGCCCCGGGCCAAGTCGTGAACCGTGAACCGTCGATCCCAATCAGACGCCGACCGGGGGGGCTCGTCCCATGAGTGCTTTTCAGCGGCGCGCTTGTACTTGGCTTCACCGCCCAGGGCCGCGCCGTCCGGCTCCAAGCCCTTGATGAGCTTTCGGAGGTTCGTGTACATCGCGCTGATAGTGGTTGCGGCCACGTTCTACCTCTCGAACTCAGCGCCCAGTGAGGTTACTTCGGCGTCCTCGCCGTCGTCCTCGGCACTCTTGGTCAAGTAACCCTTGGTCCGCCAAACGGCTTCGCGGTTCGCCTTCCATTCGTCCTTTTCCTCTTTCGGGAATCCACAACTGATAGCGATCCGCTCCTCGACAAATGCCATGGTCAAGCGCCACATCTCAGACTCACGCTTGACGAAGTCGCTTGCTTGCTCCTCCATGGCATGAATCCGCCGGACCAGGTTGGCGTGCCCTGACTTGATGGCCGGGGTCCAGTCTTTCCACTCGGAGGGCCGCCGGGCGATCCAGGTCGGGTGCTCCTCGTCAACGTCCTGAGTGGATACCAGCGGGTAGGCCATGGGATACCAGGAGACATCGAACCAGATCTGGCGTTCGTATCGGATGCCGTCGATCTCGTAAACGATCTCGGCCCGGTAGCCTTGGGCAATCGGATAGGTGTCATCATCCGAGGCATCCAACCAGTAGACGTGCTCGGCCGACCAGAGGACGCCGTTGACCTTCCCGGATCCGCTGTCGGAGTCGGTCAGGGCCTCGCCGTCAACGTAGGTGCCATCCACGTTGGACAAGCGAAGCGTCCCGGATGTGCCGTCCCGGTCGTCGCCCACGATGCGCCCGGTTGCCCCGGCTGCACCTGTCGCCACTTCGCCAAGGCCATACTCGGCGGTTTGAGTGTCGTAGTCCAGGAAGCCCTCTGTCTTGGCGATCTTTGCCTCCATGGCCAGACCTACGCCGCCGGCCAGCGCGGTTGCCGCCATGGTGTCCCCGGCGGTGGTCAGGACGTTTGCCCCGGTGCCGGCGGTGCCCACCTCGATCACAGCCTCCTCGCCGACCAGGGCCCCGATCAGGGTCTCAATGTCGGTGACCGTGGTGACCGTGGTGATGAACTCGATCAGGATCGTCTTATTGGTCCGGTCGATGGTGATGCCTGCGGCGACCGCGGCGGCAACTTGCACGGTCCAGGCGTTGGCCCAGGTGCCCGGGCTCGTGGCTTCAATGATGGTGTCGAGGTTGGTCAAGCCCCCGTCAACGTCGAAGTCGAAGTCAGCCGCAACCGTGGCCGGGGCCAGGAGTTGCTCCCCGTCGGCGTCAAGGATCTCGATGGTCGGTAGGGCATCGGGCTTGCGTTGCCGGCCGTCGGCGTCGGTGGTGATGTAGCGCAACGGCGAGGCGGCGGCCTCGAACTCGACAACCTGCGGGGCGCCCTTGATCATGTGGTCTCCTCCCTGGACTGAGCAACCAGCCGAGTCAAGGTCTTGAATCCCGTGGATACTTCAGACTGCACCGCCGTCAGCTTCTTGTCGTTGCACGCCTGCGACTCGGCGATCTTCGCCAAGGACTGCTCCTGCTTTTCGAAAGCTTTACCGAAGGCGTCCCGGTGATCCTTGCAGACGTCCCGGTGGATGTAGTTTTGATGGACGGCCTGCACATTCGCCTGCATGGATTCCTTGACCGCTTCGATCTCGTGGTCCTGCTTCTCGAACTTCTGGTTGCCAGCGTTGAGCCTGGCGTGGGTCTGCTGGATTCGGTCACGAAGAAACCACCACACCAGGGAACCGAGGATAAAGATGATAATCCCGGCGACGACCAGAGAGAAAATCAGGGTCGCGGTTCCAACGTCTGCGGCGGCTTCGGCTGTGGTCATGGCGCGATCACCCCTTGCTTTTTCCAAAGACACTGATCGCCGGTCGGGCCGCTCAATGCGATCTTATCCCCGGCGTCGAGGTCGAGGACGATGTAATAGCTGGTCGTGGTGGTGGTGTCGGTGAAAGGGTTGCTTCCACTCCCGCCCGATTCGTCAACCTCGGTCCCGTCAACGTAGGTGGTAAAGATCCCCGCGTCTGAAATGGTTACGGTGTATCGGTTCCAAGTCGAATGGGAGATATACGAGGCGGCGGTATTGAACTTGAGCGACCACGAACCGTTCGTCGATTCCCCGACCTGTACCTTCTCGTCGTTGTCCATGCCGAGCCAGTAGGCGTCCTGGCCCGCTGCGTTGTAAGCGCCTACGGTGTCCGCGATGATTCCGATATAGGGCGAGGACGCATCGGCCTTGCTGACCCATACCTCGACAGTCCCCCGGGCGTCCAGGGTCGGGCTCCCCTCGATCTCGCTGGCGTCGAGGTAGGCGATCCCGGCCGCAACATTCTCCAGCACCTTGACCGTCTGCCCGTCGATAGTGTCGGTGCTCACCTTCCAGGTTCCCGTGCTCACCCAGATCGGCGTCCCCTCGATGTTGCCGCCTGTGATGTTCGTGTTGCTTGCGGTGACGCCCCAGTCGGTCTTGAACTGGACGTGGTCGGATTCGATCTCGGTGACTGAGATGTTGTCGTACTCGGTATAAGCCCCACCGTTTACAGTCTTGAACAGATCGAGGTGGGAACTTGCCGCAGCATGTACCACGTCTACGACTTGCCAGGTTGTCGAGGTTGTGCCCGTCCAAAATGCCGCTCCGTCGTCCCGGATGCTAGGCGGTGACGTCCCGTCGCCCCTTGCGTGTCCTGTAACGTGGTAGGTTTTGCCTGCTGTCATGATGCTTTGGCGTGCGTATGCATAGTCGGCCGCGATAGCAACCCGCAAGACGTAGTTACCATCTAGGGCGTTTCCTGCCTCGGCTGTGAGGACTGCGGATCTATACGCCATCCACCCAGTAGTAGCCCCGATCTCCAGATCCCCATTGGACACCAACTCCACCCCATACGACCCCTGCGCCTGGGCCGAGGTCATCTTGGGGTGCCGGTAGGACTGGAGGGCGGCGCATACCTGGGCCATCTCGGTGTTAGTGAGTTCGCGGTTGATGATCAGGGCGGCGCTGAGAGCGGATTTTAGCTGCATCGCCCCAAGGTAGTTGTTGCCGATAATCAGGTCAGCGTCGTCAGCGGTGACCGTGTTGGTATCGTTGAAAGCGCCAACAGAAACTCCGTCTGTGAAGCCCTCGCACGCCTCACCGCTTTTGAAGTTGATCCCAATGCAGTTGTGGCCAGTAACGTCTGTGTTTACCCGCCGCCCGTTTGCCCCGTCGTTGAAATAGACCCGTGGCGTTGAGTACAGGTAGGAAAAATAGTTGGTCCCGCCCGCGTCGTATTTGCAAAACAGCCCTTCGTCGTCGGTCTGAGACTGGAACCCTGACTTGCTGTAGACAACCAGGGACCCCTCGGTCAACCGCAATTCTGCAGAATCCGCAACCGTGATCATGCTGGTTGACGCCGGGAAGCCAACCCCGTCCCCCGTCCAAGCAATGTCCGTCCCCGTCCCGTGATTCGCATTCCCCGAGAGGTCCTGGAGGTGCCCCGCGCGGTAGTCGTGATACAACTTGACCACACTTTCTGAAAGCAGATCGTCCAGCGCGTCTGCATGGGCGAACGAGGACCACAGAACCAGCAGGGCAACAAGTAGCTTTTTCATTGGTCGTTACCTCTCGCCCGTATGGTGTGGTCGATGTCGAGGGCTTGAAGCTCGGTGAAAAGAAGCGGCACAACCACGAACGAATGGATCACACCGTCGAACTTGTTGCCGCCGTCGTTTTCCGCTGCAAGCACAAGGTTGTCAGTGTCGGCCGCCGCCGACCATGCGGTGTTGTCTGAATCCATTATGAGCGCGCCGTTGAGATACACGTCCGTGTCGCCGGACGTTGACGATATGATCAGCACATTCCGCTGATTGGTACGCCAGTGCGGACAAACTGTTGCCTCCGTTGTGTTTCCGATGTATGTCTCGGACCAAGTTACATCAAAGCGGTTGCTGGTTCCGTAGTGGTAGAACTTGAACTCGGCACTGGCCGAGCCGAAACCGTCCGAGGCGTTGAAGATCCACTGGTCGCCGGGATCATCGCACTCAAAATGTGGGGTAAACTCGACAACGGCCGACAGCGGAACATTATTGAACACGCTTGTCTCGATGGCCCCGGTCAGGTAGTCATTCGCCCCATCGAAGTCGTAACCATGGCTCGTTTGCTTGGCCGGCGCGTGTACCAACTCCAGCGGGTTCGTGAGTTCCCGGATCTCCATCCCGTCGACATAGAGCGCCGACCCGTTGCCGCTGGTCATCGCAACCCCGACGGCGTAACCTGTTTTAGTGGTGGCCCCGGTGATGATCGTTGCGTCCAGCCGAGTCCAAGCGGCGGGTGCGTCGGTGATTGTCAAGCCCGTTGACGGCGCGGTCCAAGCGTCCGTTGCAAAGTTGTATGTCTCGGTCAGGGTCGTATTCCCTGCCAGCAAAGTAGCGTCCTCGGTCCCGTCCGCCCCGTAGTAGTACAGGCTGACTTGATACGCCTTTCCGGCCTCCAGCGTGTGGACCATGTAGAATATCGAGTAAAAAATACCGCCCGGGTCGAGCGCAGCCGAGGTGGACCCGTTGTATGTCTGCACCGCGCTGGGGTTCACGTCGCCGCCAAGCGAACAATCACAGGTCAACCCGGTCGGGCAGTCGGTGCAGGATCCCACGGCAGTGCCTTGCCAGGATTCCATGGTGCCAATAGTGCCCAGCAGGGGGTTGGCGTTGCCCTGCGTGGTCAACTCCACGTCGGTCGCGTCGTGGTCTTCGAGACGCATCTGATAGTGAGCGGTTGCCTGATTCTCCCACTGATAGGTCGAGTGGTCGTAGAAGTCCTGGGCCTCTTCGGCGGTCAGAAGCGAATGGTAGATCTGAAACTTGCTCAACTCCCCGTTGTAGGAATACGCATCCGAGAAGTTGATTCCAAACATGAGACTCGTTTCAACATCCGCCTCCCATGCCGTCGCGTCATCCATGATTTCGGTGCCGTTGAGCCAGGCTTTACTTGCACCATCGGTCGCGCTGATTACCAGGACGTTGCGCTGATTGGCCAGCCAATAGGGACCGTAGACCCCCTCGGCAATGACAGCGTTCATACTTCCGCCGATCCGGATCTCTAGGCCATGATTGCCGGCGTCGTTGGTTTTCAAGACGTGGGCGGTCGTGCCTGGAGTGTCAAAGAGATACCGGATCGCGTCGGTGTCGTAGTTCTCGGCGGGCGTGAAGTCGATGCGGATCGAAATCGGATCGGCCAAGAACAAGCTCGGGTTGATGTCGTAAACCAACTCGTCAACCAAGGGCTGAATGGTAACCCCGGTGACCGGAGAGAAGTCAGGGGTTCCCGCGATCGCCGAGCACCCATTCGCTTCAACCTCGGCCTCACTGCGGAAATCCTCCGAGAAGACGCACCCGCGCGCGCGCTCAGCCGGCGTTGTGTTCTGGACCAGCCTGTCGGCCTGGGCGCTGGACGCAAACAGCGCGATCAGGATCGTGGTGATGAGAGTGCGAAAACGCATTGCGCCGCCTCCTATGGGTTCAAGTCAACCGGGGGTGCAAGCTCCTGAAGCCGCTTTTTGATCTTTCGCTGTATCAACCGCACCTGACCCGGGCTGGCTTCGTTACGGAACGCGATCTTGACGATCCCGCCGTTCGCTGCCGGGTCTTTCAGTTCTTCAACAATCCGCTCAACCTGTTCCTTGGTCAGTTCGGCGGGTCCGTTTACCGGATTCGGCTTTGGTGGTCCCGTCAACTCTTCGGCGGTCATGATGTCTACTACACTCGCAATAGTGGACGCGTCGTCCTTTGCTCCCTGTGCAACCACTGCGATCCCCACCAGGGCAACCCCTGCCAGTGCTCCGACAATTACCTTTTTCATGGCGTCTCCTAGTACATCTTCTTGACGAAGCATTCGAGATCGGCGTCACCACCGCCCGTGTCCGAGGTGACGTAATCTACCTTGCAGTATTTGAACGGGACGGCGAACTCAGGTATCAGGATGGTTTCTTCGTCCACATAAGAACCGTTGTGATCGTTGTCGTTCATCTCGTTCAAGCTGGTTGTGATGTCTATGTATGTGCAAGATGCTGGGGCCGTTCCGTTGTCTTCCCCGGAACACTCGACGTTGTAGGTCATGGTGTCGGTCGGGGCCGTGTCTGCAATGCAATGAACCGAAAACGTAGAGTATCCGTCCATGTCCCAGTATCCACAGGTCCCGGAGGTGTTCGCCGCTACGTTAGTAAGGCTGCACAGGGTGACCTCGGAATGATGGGAAGAGATGGGGTCCACCTCTTGCGTGCGGTTGGCGTTCGTCGCCCACACATACCCCGCTGTGATGCTGTAGCCATAGACGGTCAGGGCCGGTCGAGCCGCGTCACCATCGGCAACGGCTGCCGGCTGGGCCGAGTGAGCTTCGCCCATAATCTGCGGGCCATCGGCAACCACGGCGCTGTCGTGGGTTGCGTCCCAATCGTCCATGATGCCGAGCGATGCCACGGCCGGATCGTCATCGGCAAGGGTAACCGTCTGCGTTCCCGCGTCTCGGTTCCCTCCGTTGACGTTGGTGGCAGTGCTGGCAACCATATCCATATCAGAGGTGACCCAGATCCGATTGCCGGTTGCGTTCGCCGCAAGGTCGGCCGAGATCGGGATCGGATGCGTTGCGTCAACTGCGTTTGTCCCGTCCTGGGATAGTTGAACCGCAATGGGGTTGTCCACGGCATTGGCAAGCGTGTCCCTCGATACCATGTAGTAAGCATCGGTCGGGGGCGCGGTGGCCACCGAGGTAGCCTCGGCCTGAGATCCAAGCGGGCTTGTGATGGCCATTGACAGAACGCCGGCGACACATCGGACCATATCCCAGGCGGTGCCGTCGTAGCAGTGGCCGAACTCATAACCGACGTTGCCTTGCTTGTTGTTTGGCGTGTTGTCGGCGCCCTGCCACATGGTATCGGCGGCGAGCAAAAGCCCTGGCACCAGTAAGCACAGCACCAGAGCCAAGAGCTTGAGCTTTCTCATGGCTTACTCCTCGTCGGCCTTTTGCATCTGGCGGACTTTGGCCTGGCATGCCCTGACCAGGGATTCCTTGCTGGGTTTCTTTCCGTACTTCACCGGATGGCGATCGTCATCGGCCCAGTCCTTGAGTTCGGGGACTGTCATCTTGCCGAAGTCCGGGACGTGCTCGGGAATCTCAATGTCGGTGTTCAGGGGCACGTTGACGTTGACCGGCTTGCCGTCCTCGTCAAGCTTCGCTGACCCGTCGGCGTTGACGGCCGGGACTGCGTAACCAAGCTCGGCGACCTCTTCGCGGGATAGGTAACCCTTAGCGATGCACTCCATCGGGTCGAGGGCTGCCGACTTCATGGGGTGCAGAAGCATGAATTTCATCAGGTTCGGATTGCGGATCGGGTTCTCGCCGGCGCCGAAAATCACGCCGAACGACGGGATCCGGTACTTGTTCATGGACGGCGGGCAGGTTACGAAAACTGGCTCTTTCTTATCGGTCATGGGGTAAGCCTCCAGAAAATCCCCAAGGGCGGGGGCACATTCCCCCGCTCAAGGGGATCGGTTTGTGGTGTTCGCCGCGCCTAGCCCACGAAGCGCCGGTAATACATGATCTCGCCCAGCATGAACCAGGCGGCGGTCAGGGTTACCAGCGTCCAGGTGAATTTCCAGTTGACCAGATCCTCTCCTGGGGTGTCGGCGATGGTCCCACCGTCGATGGTGGCATAGCTGGACCACTGGGGGATCTCGGCGGCGACATCGGCCAGGGCAACGATCGCGGTATCGACGGCGGTGGCCGGGGCGACCAGGGTGTCGGTTCCGACGGTCACGGCCTGGTAGGTCGCGGTGATGGTCTGGTCGGCGCCCGACGCGGCGGCGGCGTCTTCCCACATCACGCGGGAGTCGATGTCCTCGGACAAATCGATCTCGTCGGGCAGGACCCACAGGACCGAGTAGGACTCGGTGGTCGCGCATTCCAGCCCGCCCATTTCGGTTGCGGCCATCTCGTCAAGGTCGGCAGTACCGACGCCCATGCCGACCAGGTCGGCGGCGGCCACGAGGTTTGGAAATGAAAACAACGGCCGCTTGACGCGGTCGGCGATGTATTCCTTTCCGGTGTAGGAGTGGGTCCGCAACAGTGCGGCGGTCTGATTTCCAGATCCGTTGGTCGGTAATACGTTTGGCATGATGCTCTCTCCTCTTGTTGGCCGGTTGCTTCCGGCCGTCAACTGAATATGCGGGGCAAATAACTTTCTGGTAAAGGGGGGCCGCTACGGCCCCCCGGGGTTATTGGTTACTACGCGGTCTGCAATCCGCTGAACGTGTAATGAGCCTCCGGACAGTAGATTTCCGGAAGGCCGCAGTACGACATGATGCCGCGCATGTTCCGGCCCTCGTCGGCCAGCTTTTTGAAGTACGGCGCGATCAGGTGCAACCAGCGAATGTATTTCGGCTGGTACATGGCGGCGTAGTTGTGCATCCGGGTCATGGGGATCACGTCGATCAGCATGGGGCCGATGCGCAGCCGACGGACCCGGATGCCGTAGGTCTGGACCAGGGGATCGCCCTGGTCGACGACGACGTGGGCCTGTTCCCAGTCGTTGAAGATGAAGGACTGGCGAACCGGGCATTGGAGGACGGCGTTCTCGTCCATGTCCGGATCGTAGAAGTCGGCGATGTCCTCGACCGCGTCTCGGAGGCTGGCCATGTTGAAATCGACCCCGCCCATCGCGGTGGTGTTGGTGCCAAGTACGCGTTCCATCAGGCCGTCGAATGCGCCGCCGGCGGGCGGTGCAAAGGCCATGGCAACGCCCCACATCCCGGCGTTTTCGATCTCGATGATCATGTCCCGGCGCATCAAGGCGGCCTTCTCGTCGAAGGGGGCGCCCGGGCGAGCGTGGCGGGGCAAGGCCTGCATCACGTCGGAGACGTCAACCACTCGTTCGAATTCCTGCGGATAGGTGGTGACAGTCCGGGGCTCCATCGAGACGTCCGCGGCACCGGCTGCGCCGCCTTCGTCCTCTCGGCGACCAACCAGCAAGGCCGGGGTCAGGTTGGCATGCAACGCGGCGGCCGGGGTTCCCAGGCTGCGGGTGGTAATGTCGAACGCGCCGGCGCCGGTCTTCGCTCCCAGCACGATGACCTCGCCGCCGATCTCGATGCGCTGACCGGACTTGAATATGTCGTCGGTGAAGGTGACGGCGGTGGCCGCGGCGGTAAGCTGCGCTGACAGGGTGGTACGCAGGGGCACGTACGCGTCGTCATAGTAATAGTGAATGGTGTTCTTCGGCTTTTCGCTGCTGCCAAAGAAACCGGTTGCGTTCAGAAAGGGTACCTGACTGGGGACGGTTTCCTTCAGGTCGTCGGTGATTGACTCTACCTTGTCGACCGGGAGATCTGAATAATACATTCCTTCGACGGGGGTTGCCATAGCTTAGCCTCCTGTTGCTTGAGCCACCTTCTTTTTCAATATGCGGATGGCCCGCGCGTTTTCGATACGTTTGTTCCGATCCCGTTCGACCTTGTTGAGTTCCTCATAGTCCTTGATGTCCTGGTTGAGCCGTGCCACCTCGGCGTTAGGAGGCGTCGGAGGATTGCCTCCCAGGGTGTCCGGTGCCGGGGGCGGCTTACCATTGCCGCCAAAGAACTCAGGGTTCGTTTCCTTGTACTCCTTGAACCATTCAGCCTTATCGAGCTTGGGATCGGATTCCAGTGCTTCGTCCAGGTCATCGAGGACGGCCCGCGCGCAACGGCCCGGCTTGACGCCGGCGGCTGCGACGTCGCCGCGTAGCTCGGCCACCTTGGCCTTTTTCTCAGCGGCCTCGGCGCGTGCGTTTGCGGCGTCTCTTTCCTCTTGGGCCTTCTGCGCGTCTGATTTGTCCTTGTCCTCGAACTCCTTGACTCTGGCCTCAGCGGCTTCCGCTCTCGCGAGCGCTTCTTTTTCACCCTTGGATTTTGCCTTGGCTTGACGGTTGGCCTCTTTCCGTTGAGCTTTCCACTCATCGGCCTTGGCCTTCTGCATCGTGATCGTCCCGTCCGCGTTTTCTACGTAGTCATCACCCGTGCCAGCGTCCGGCGCTGGGGTCGGGGTGGTTACCGTGTCACCGTCCGGCGGTGGCGTGGTCGGGGTTGTGTCGCCGTCCGGCGGCGGTGTTCCGTCAACTGCCATGTAGATCCTCCAAGGTTGCGCCCGTCCTGCGGGCTGGAAACAAAAAAAACCCCGGGCAACGTCCAGCGCTGCTCGGGGCTCGGTTCTTCCGTCACCCTGCTGATATGGGTGTCTTATCCTAGGTCATCGGATTTCCTTTTGAGATGAGTATCGACCATCCAGGGATCGCCACCTTTGAATTCGATCCGGTATTCACCATATCTGCCCGACTTATACCACTTGTGCAGATCGTTGAACACTTTCTCAAGGCGGCCTCGCTTTTCCTCTTCACGCTTTTTGCTTTGACTCTTTGAATGTGGCATACCGTTTGCCATCTTGTCAAGTCCCTCAGTTCCGTTTGAGTTCCATCACCCCGGGAGTGGTGACCGTCGAGACGCCGGCGTCCCACTGGCGCTCGTTGAGTTGCTGGAGGACCTCTTGCATTTCGTCTAGGTAATCCCTGATCAGCGCGCCCATGATCTCGTCGTTCCACCATCGGGGCTTGCGCTTCAGGATGGGCTGGGCGGTGGCTCGGAACATGGTTCCACGCCGATCCAACTGAACCGCGATCACCTTGAACGGCCGGACGCCCTTGTCCCTCATGACGGCCGGGCCGATCTCAATGTGGCCGTTTTGCCAAACGTTGAACGTCCCAAGCTCCCGGTATTTGCCCTTGGCTAGCAGCGGGTTCGGCTTGCCGTATTGCAGCCGGTCGACTAGGGCCCTGAACTTGCCCCGGCGTTCCTCGGGTTCATCATTGGCCGTAGTTTCCCCCAGCGGTTTTACCTCGGTTGGTAGACGGCCAGCCGGACCCGAGGAGTCGGAATGTCCCGCCTGTTTGGATCGCTCGCCGAGCTCGGGCTCGGCATCCTTTGACGGGACAGGATCGCTCTCGGGGGGCGTCGAATCCTTCGAGTATTTCGGTTCGGTGTCCGGCGCTGCACTTGTACTCGTAAACGGGCATTGCTCCTCCTTGGGGTTATCGAACACTCGCTCCAGGTGCTTGCGGCATTCCGGATCAAGGTCGATGTTCTCACCAACTTTCTTTTCGTCGTCGTTCATGCGGGATATCCTCCTTGGTTATCTGCGGCGGGCTCGCCCCGCTCCCTTGGCGAAGTTGTCGAGCAAGCCCCTGGCCGTAGCCTCAACGATTGTTTTATTGACGATGTCCGTTTTCTCATCCTCGGTCAAGCCGACGAACAGGCGCCCGTACTTCTCATGGTTGACCCATGCAAGCAGCGCGTTGCTCACACCATCGGCGCGGTTGCCGGCGAAGCCTGCGACCCACTGGTCGTGCGTCACCATGAGGGGCTGGAACGAGGCGAGCATCTGTCCGGACAAGGTCAGCCAATCCCCGGCGGTTTCGGGGGCGCGTCCCTTGCTGGCCTTCCATTTCCGGTAAGCGTCGGTGTATGGTTTGAACGCGCCGCCGCCCAGGCTCTCACCGCGCTTGACTCGGTCGAGCACTTTGTTGATGGCCATCAGCGCCATGATCGTCATGATCTGCTTGCGCTTGTCGGGCGACAGTTCGCCGCCTGGGCCCGTGATCGGTAGCTTCAACCCGATGGCTCGGACGTTGATCTTGACGCCGCCTTTCATCGTGGCCCCTTTGGAAATTGCTTGCGCTCGGAGGTGAACACGGGCCGCCAACGGTGTCGACAATTCCAGCCACCGCGCCAGACCTTGACGCCGGGCGGGTGTTTGTCTCGGCCCCATTGGTTTGCCGTGGCTTCAATCTCAGCCCAGGTGCCCCGGCGGCCTACCCAATGCCCGCACCATTCCCGGGTCTTGCTGTCGTTGGGGCCTTCGAGCGCGAACTCCTCAACGCCCACCGAGTCGGCTAGCTTGGTGGTGGTGAACGAGTTAAAGCTGTGCAACGTCGACCGGGCGAGGGTCAGGGCGTTTGCCTCCCTGATCTGAAGCTGGGTCATGATGCGCTTGATGAGATCCGCGCTACTGGAACCACCCAATACGGCCCGTTGCAATACCTGCGTGATTTCGTTCGAGGCCACGTCGGCGACTTGTATCAACTCGCGTTCGGCGCCCTGCATGATGAGGCCGATTTGTATCTGGGATCGGTTGTCAAACGAAGGATCGACGGTCTGCCCATGCTTCCATTTTTTCGACTCGCTCAAGACCTGGCGGTGTAGTTCCCGCAGGGCATCCAGTTGGATGAATCGGGCATCCTGAAATCCCAGGGCTTCCATTTGTGGACGGAGCGAGGTCCACACATCCTCCATGGTTCGGATGTTGAATTCGTCCGAGACCAGGAGGCCGCCCGACTCCTCGTGCAGATCGTCCAGGGCGTTGAGTAGGTACGCCTCGATATTGTTGAACGTCGCCATAAGGGCGGCGTCAACGCGGGCCTCGTATTGGAACGGGTCAGGCATTTATACCTTTGGTTGCTTGTTCTTGGCTAGAACCTTGGCCGGGGGCTTGTTCTTGTCGCCGTCGTCGCCCGGGTTGGCCTCGGGGTCCTTTGGCTTGCCGTCCTCGTCGGGTTCCTTGCTGTCATCGGGCTCGGGGTCGCCGTTGGCGGCTGCCTGCTTGGCGGCCTCAAACTTTGCGTTGGCGATCTCCAGCATCGGCGGCGGCGCCGAGAGTTCCTTCAGGCGCTTGTTGGTTCCGATAATCTCAACGATCGCCGCCTCGGCCTCCTCTTTGCTCTCCTTGTGGTCACGCATCCGGATTTCAACCAGGGAGGTGAGTTGCATTCTGATCCGCTGCTCGTCCTCACGCAACGCGGCCTCGGGGTCAACCGGGAACTCCATCTCGCCCGGGAACCAATTGACCGAGCAACCGTCAAGCTTGATTTTCTTGGCGGGTTTACAGTGGACGTTATGCACCAGGGCCGCCCGGTAGATCGCCTCCTCGACGTCCGGCTTGATGATTCCGATCAGGTCCTCTCGGTCCTCAATCAACTGGCGCTCGCGGATCTTCAGGGCCCGGCCCGACTCCTCGCCCTGGACCACGGCCTGAATCACCGAGGCGCTCAGCTTGCCGAGCTTGGCCGAGGCCATCAGGTATGCCTGGATGAACTCCCACACCTCCCTGATCGGCAAGTTGCTTGTCGGGAAAGTAAGGGTGGCGCCTTGTGCAAGTTGCAGGATTGAGCCGGCGTGGATCGCCTCGGTGGTCATGTCCTTGTTGTCAACGCCTGCGGTATGGATGGCCGGGGGATACGCCTTGATATGTGTGGTGTGGACCATGTCAGTCAACATGCTGTTGACCATCCGGTTGGTGGTAAGCGCGTCCTCTTCGCCGATGGAGTACAGTTCCGTTTCGTCCGAGTCCCTGAACCAGGTAAACGGATAGATCGGTTTGTTGTCCTGTCGGGGGTCGGTGTATGGATTCACGTCATCGTCGTTGACCTTGTGATCACCGCCTGGGCCCGTGATGTAATGGGTTGACCTCTTGCCGACGTCCGTGGCGATCTCCTCGGGCAGGATTCCCCAAACCTCTTGGCGATAATCGGTTGACATCACGCCGTCGGGTGCCGTCCGCCGGAACAGCACGGCCCGTGCCTGGTCGACGTCCCACCATTCGGCCGCCGGGTCCATGGTCGGAACGATGTTGACCAGGTACGGCGCCCACACCCCGATTGATACATGCTGGTGTCGCTTGTTCCACCACGGCTTGAACATGGCCCGGTGCATGGACTTGATGAACTTGTTGGTCTGCTTGAGGGCGGCATGCACGTTGGCGTCCTGAATCAGATCATCGAAGTTGGGATCCTCGACCTGCTCGCCGTCCGAGTCCCTGATCAGATGGAACTCACCCGACTTGACAAAGACCTTGGACTTCTCGTCGATCTCGGCCTGGTAGATCCGGAGGTTGGCTTGCTCCTTGATTATCTTTGGCCACGTCTTTTTGAACCGGCGCTTTATTACCTCTTTCATGTCCGATTGCATGGCCGCGCGCAGGTACATGTGCCGGTTATGCATCTCGTCGTCATAGGAATAGAACGTTGACCGGGGCTTGTAGCGCTTCGCAATGTCCAGGAGAATGTTGACGTTCATCTCCTGGTCCTCGGTCAAGAGGTGGGCGAAGTAGTTTGCCCAGTACATCTCGGCCTGGGTTCTGGCGTTTTCGATTGGCATTAGATATAGGACCTCGTTTGCGGGCCAGCAATTCGATCATAAGTCGGCAGGACGACCGAGACTAGATACTGAACTGTATCCATGCCGTGCTCGGTGATCCCGTCCTCGTTGGGGATATTGGAGAGGGGCTTGCCCTCTTTGTCTTTCGGATAGCTGTACGCCCTGAAGCTTGGCACCATCGCCCGGGGGTGTTGATCGTTGGCCATGTGCCGCGCAACGTAAAGCGTCGGGGCCCCGGCCAGCGGTTCAAGGGCGAGGTTGACGTGTTCAATGCGCGCGGCCTTGCCGGATAGGTTCTTGGGCGGCTGCTCAATCGGAAGTCTCAACGCGTCCTGTGCCTGGTTGCGGGAACTCAGTCCGCTGGTTGCCTCAACCGCCTTGCCTGCGGGGTCGCCGATGGCCTGCTTGAGTGGGTACCGCTTGGCCTTCACGTAGGAACAAAGGCGCGGCGTGGTAACCGGGTCCTCTGGGAAGTCGTAGATCTCATCAAAGATAACAACCGACAGCCTGTTGACTCGGCCGAGGTGCTTGACCTTGGTGCCGGCGGGGATGACCTGAAAAAAGGTAGCATGCGGGGCCCGGGGTGACCAGTCGAGAACCACGCCGGTCAAAAGCGTGGGCACCGGTTCGGGCCAGTCAATGAGATTCCGCTCCCCAAATCCCGGGTGGACCGTCCCGCCGGGCGTGACCCACTGCCCGTCGAGGTGGCACGGAGCCATCCGGGCGGTGGTACTCTCTCGGATGTGCCGGGCGGCGTCCGGGTGCAGGTCGGTGTTGTCGTCCGTCCGGAGGCGCATGATCGTGCGGTCAAGCGCGGTCTGACCCTCGAACTTGTCACGGAGCCAGCACCAGTATGGTACCGAGGTCAAACCGATCCGTAGGTGCTTGGCCCTCTCGTCACGAACCCGGCCGGCCATCTTGGCGAAGATCTCCTCTTTCATCGCCGCGGCTTCGTCAATGTAGGCCCAGGCAGCCGTGTAGTGTTCGAGCATTTGCGGATCGTGAGCCGAGAGCCCGATGATTCGCCCGCCGGTCGCAAGGTGCAGGATGTTATCTTGCCGGGTCTCGCCGGTGACCAGGGGACCGAGCGCCGGCCTAATCAGGTTGTAGAGAATCTCCCGGACGAACCGGGCGATCGGCGCCATGAAGATGCCGTCGCATCCGGGATTCATCCAGATCGATTGCTCGATGAATCCGAGCCCGGCCCAGGTCTTGCGGGAGCCCCAGCCGCCAGCGCCGAAAGTCATGAAGTAGGGCGACATCACAAACGGCTTTTGGTTCTCGCGCATCACAAGCGGGTCACCGGTCTTGGGATTCCGCAGGTAGTAATCAGCCATCGTCGGCGGGCTTTTCGTCAAGCATTTCGTTGTGGCCGTCGACAAGCTCGAAGGTTCCGTCCTCGCGTGGGACGAACCGGCGGGGGTCAGTATCGACAGTGCGATCAACACGAAGGCGGCGACCGTACTCGTCCGGGAACTTGCGTTCCAGCTTCCATGCCGCCGCTTGCCAATACCCATCATCGGCGGCCTGGTCGATATTCTCAAGTGCTTTGAGTTCCCATTCGACATCAGATTTCTTTATATCCTCCGAAAAGTCCGGCTTGTGGCGCATCCAGTCATAGAGCGTTTCGGTGCCGATCCCAGCAAGGCGTGCCGCCTTTTCTCGACTGAGGCCGCGGGCAACGTATTCGCAAATCTTTTTGTGTCGTTGTTTGTTGTACTTCGTGGGTCGGCCCATGGGGCGGGGGTGCTTGGACTTTTTGCGCCTCCGGTTCGGTCCATCGGTTGAATCCGTCATGCAGTTGTTCCCGTCCAGCGGGAGGGTTTTACCGTCCAGCGGTATATCTAAGAGGTAGCACGGGGCGGGCGGGGGTGTCAAGCGAGGCGGCCGAGGTATTCCCGGATCATGTTCTCCAGCGGCTCAATGATCAATGAGAATTCCAACTCGGGCGGCGTGTAGCTGTAGCGATCCAACTGATCGGCGACGTGCTTGAGTAGCTTGGTGCTCTTGTCCAGCATGCCGATCAACTCCTGGACAATCGGATCGGGATCGCTTCTGTATTTATAGAGGTTGCTCATTCCCTATCCTTTGCGCTTCGATACTTCAATTCGTATTCGCTCAGGTCGTAGCGCCGTCCAAGGATTTCCTTGAGCCTCGACAGTGCGTTGACCCGAGCTCGGGACTGGGCCGAGTATTTGCCGGTGGCGGTGCCCAGGGCTTGGGTGACCTTCCGGCCGGTGGCCTTCTCGATGACCAGGCACCAGAGCTGCCGGGGCCCCTCGGGCGGCCTGCGTTTGCGGATGATCCGCTTTTCGAGTGCGCGCTTTCTCTTGCCGAAGTATCGGGGCATTCGTTCACCTCCTCAAAAACCCCCGTGGCTACCGGGCGAGCGACGGGCCACGGGGAAGAATGAAAGAAACACGGTTTGGGTAATTGCATTTGAGTTACTCGCCTATTGAAAGGTGACGGATGAGATTTGAACTCACATGTACCTGGTCCACAACCAGGCGGCTTACCATTCGCCTACCGCCACTCGTTGATCCTCCTCTGTCTGCTCTCTTACTGACAAGGTGTGCTGAGTCCCTTTGAACGGTCTAAGCAACCACAGGCCCGGCCAGTCGGTAAACAAGCACGTCCGCTGGTACCCAAGCTTGTTTGCAGTCTCCACGGTGATCCGGGTTGCCCGATAATACGTGTCCTCGATCGCGACGACCATCCACCAGCCAACACCCGGGCGACCGAATCCGCTGCGTTGACGGAACATGCCACCTGGTTTTGACAGACCGAGGCTTTTGCGTTTCGGAATATTGCGGCCATGTCAGTGCCCCCCGACGATGGGCGGATTCCCTATGCCGAGAACCTTGACGATCATCTTGAGGACCTTTTCAGCGGTGAGTTTCTGGTGCTGTTCCGTCTTCGCCTCGATGATCCTGTCTTGCTTCTGGATCTCGTCCTTGAGTCGCTCGATCTCCGCTCCCGTCTTTGCCTTACTCCCACGATACACCCTATCGGCGTAATCTAGGTTTTCGTCCAACCTCTCGTTCTCGGCCTTGAGCCGGTGGATGAGGGCCTTGAGCCTTTCAGTCTCCTCCCGTAATGCGTCCCGCTCGTCAAGAATCGCCCTGATGCGTCCCAGTATTTCGTCTGTCATTTCCCTTTCCTTTCTATCACCGCGCGTCGGATGATGCCTTCGATTTTCGCCAGCGGCTTGTCAAACTTCGTTGCGAGATCACGCATTGATCGCCCTTCCATGAACAGTTTCACGATCGCCGTCGGGCAGCCCCGGTTCCAGTGCTGGACCAGGCCCCGGTACCCTTTGAAGTCGCGGCCGCAATCGCATTTGCTCAAAACAGCCTCCCTTGCTTGGTGGCGTCTTTGATCCTTGCTTCTGCAATTCGGAAATAATCAGGATTCATCTCAATGCCTATGAAGCCGCAGCTTTCTTTGTGCGCTGCAATTCCTGTTGAGCCTGAACCCATGAAAGGATCCAAGACAGTGCCCCCGGGGGGCGTGATCAGCCTTATGAGCCAGCACATCAACTCGCTTGCCTTGACCGTTGGGTGATTGTTGCTTGCGCCTGAAGTCCTGCCCGCTCCCGCCCGGGGAGAATCCAGCCCAGCCGATCCGTCTTCCCTGTCGGTGCATTCCCCCGCTGATTTCTTGGGCAACCCCTGACAGCCTTGCTCCCTCTCAGCCCTGCTAGGCTTGGGGCAGTATTTGAAACAGGGAAAGAAACGGGAAGCTCCGCCGGTGTCCGAACATGGTTGATTCTCTGCCTTATTACAAAGGCCACCCCCCTCTTTCCACATTCTGCCTACGCCTCGCGTCACAAACGCAGGTGTCACACTCTCCCCACTCTGTCGATCCATTTCCCTTATTGGACAATCAGGGGCGCAGTTCCATCCCTTGTTCGGTCCCTCTGTTATCGCATGGCAGGTTTGGGAATGGGTTAGGAGTAGGTTGGGGGGCCATCGGCCAGCAACTTCTTGGCCCGTGTAATCAATCCCGCTTCCGGGACTTGCGTTGAATGTGTCTTTTGCCGCTGTCGCTGGCTGGTTGTACCTCTCTGCCGTCCCCACTCGACACGCTGCAACATTGATTCCCCCCGTTCCCCATTCTTGTACATTGCTTGCAACGGTCCCGGGGAAAGGCTTGCGGGCTAGCCACCAGACTTCATGACTGGGCTTGGCGGCTGTCCCCCAGCCGTTCCATTGCTTGGCTTGGGGGGTGGTGGGGGTGGTTATGGATCGATCTTCGCCGTGACCATAGTGTCCAGATCCCCCGTGGTCCCCGGGCTTTGGCCCTTTGCGTTCCTGAACCACCTCCCTCTCCGCCCCCGCCGCTGCGTCTATCGCTTTGCTTATATCCAGCGATTTAGGAAATCCACTCCCGAATATGTGGTGAAACGAATCACGGATCTCAAACCCTGCGTTTTCAATCGCTGTCCCTGTCCAGTGGCTTGTCCGTGGTAGCGCCCACACAAAAGCATGACCCCCGGGCTTGAGTACCCGCATGCATTCCGCCATGATTGATCCCAGCCAAGCGATCCAGGTGTCCCGCCCTCCCTTGTCGCTGTCCCATTTTTTCCCCATGAATGAAATTCCCGCAGGTGGATCCGTGACAATGGCGTCAACTGAGTTGTCTTCCAGGGTGGGCAAGATCTCTCGACAATCTCCATTGAGTAGCGTCATGGCATCCACTCCAGAAGGTAGCTCACCAAGATAAACGCCAGCACTTCGAGAAGGATGGCCAAAATCAGGAGTTTGGATTCTCGATCAAGTCTCATAAGATATCCCTTGCCTTGCCTTGCCGTGCCTTGCCTTGCCATGTCCTGCCTCTCCTGTCCTTGCCCATCCTCTCCCCTCTTCTATCCGGCCCTTCCACTGCGCTGCCCTCCCATCCTATCCGCTCCATTTCAATCTGCTCCGCTTCGCTTCGCTCTCTCCTCTCCGGCCTTTCCCATCCGCTCCGCTCCCATTCTCTCCGTTGCGTTCCTCTCCTGCCAATCCAGTCCCGTGGCCTCCAATTGTTCCGCTCTAATTCGTTCCACTCCTGCCTATTTGGCGATCTTCCGCGCCTTCCGCTCCGCTGCTCCGAAGATCTCAGCCAGTTCTTTGAATTGCTTGTAGGCTTTCCGCCAATATGCCAGGCGCCCCGCTGCTTCCTGGATTACCTGCGTTCGCAGTTCGGCGTCTGACATCGCCCGCTCAACTGAAACATATTCCCTGCCCTGAGATGTCACCACGTTCAGAAATGCCCGGGGTGGTTCTTCGTCTTCGGTATCAGAGATTTCGATAAGGACGCTCGCGATCAGATTGCGGGCTTGCCAAAGGCGATAAGCATTGGCGGCCTTGTCGTCGTCCCACTCAAAGCACTCATGAAGCGGGTGGATTGAATTACTGGCGATTTCGACAACCCGCTCGGCTGTCAATGGTCCGCTCCGTTCTATTTTCTTCAGGGCGTTGGCGTAGATATGAATTCTTTTCGGATTGATCCGGCCCCCGTCCCTAGTTGTGTATTTACTTCTTGCCACGGTGCTTGCCTCCGTTTCCCTCTACGATTCTGAACATTCCGCACTGCCCGCCCTTTTGTGGGCGCCATCCACCGATCCCGCTGGCGGTCCCAGCTTCGTCAAGCCATGCAAGGATCTGCTCTTCGGAGATCCTGTTGGAGTTGAAAGTGATGGGGACCTTGACCCGCCAACCCGGGGAGAACTCACCCCGGTAGCGAATATCTGCGCTGCCGTTCGCATTCCGCACCGTGTCGCCTGGGTTTCCATCCTCTCCGATACGCATGTGGGGATCGCCGTTCTTGATAACGAGAGGCAGGAGTTCATCGGGGAAAAGGGTCTTTCCTACCTGCACGTTGCGATAAACCCGGGTGCCTTCCTTGTCTTCCTTGGCCACAAATGCCATAGCCAGTTTGAGCCACTGAGCCTTGACCCCGTACTTGGTCGGCCGCCCCTTTTTGTCTCGCTTGAAGACGATCAGAGAATCACGGAAGTCTTGCTCTGGATCCCGCTTCGGCCTGCCCGCCTTGGCTTTCTGCGCGTGCTTGTCGGCCATCTGCTTTTTAGACTTGTCGGAGAACCTTTCGTGGATCAAGGGGGTGATTCCCTCGATCTCCACGATCATAGTTTTCCTGACCGGTCTTGCGATCTGTACTTGGGTTTTTTTCGTCGCCATGTCCTCACCTCAAAACACCTTCCCCTCGCCCCGATCGGGTGACAGTCTTGGCAGAGAGTCCCGATCGGGGGAGGGGGAGGTGAACTTGTTTTTTCTGGTTTGCCAAGACTGTCATCTGAAGCAATTTTATCTCACGGGGTTGACCGTGTCAAGTGCAATTCGTGACGCCCCACATGCCCATCAGGATCGCCGCCGCCTCATCCCCCCAGACCTCACGCCCGATCAACGCGCTGGCCAACGGCGAATACTGCTCGACCATCTTGGGCGCGTGCTTGCCTTTCTTGAGCCGGTAGAACCCCTGCCACGTCGACGGGTCCATCGGGTGCACCTCGACGCCTTCGAGTTCCGCGACGACCTCCCAGATGAACCGCCGGCGCATCAGGGTCCGCAGGGATTTCCAGCCGCTTTTGCCCGGGTGCTGGTCTTCGAGCACCAGGACATCCGGGCCCAGGGCGATGAGGAGATCCCGGGCAACGCTGGGCGAGTCGCCGTTGATGGTGCCCGAGCCGTCGTATTCGCCGCCGATGAACTTGGCCCAGCCTGCGGGGTCGCCGGGGTCTATGGCGAGGATGATCATTCAATCTCCTTTATCAGTCTTCCGACGAATTCGGCGAACGGGACCGGGATTGCGTTGCCAAGCATTGCTCGACGGCGCGAGCGAGAAAATCCAGTAGTCCAGCCTCTGGGGAATCCCTGGAGACCCTCACACTCTTCAGGAGTGAGAACACGTAATCTCCCGCCTTGGTAAAGGTAGTTTCCGGTTTCTTGTCCGGATGGCGGCTGGCATTTGAGGAGGACTGCGTCTGTACAGGGCTCCCAACAATAACTGTCCTCCGCCGCCATCCTTGCGGGGTGCGCAGTAACACACGCTGCAATGGGCGTTGTCTCTTGAGGGCTCGATGTGCCAATCCCAGCACCATCTTGGGCGTCAAGTAATGCTCGCTTGAATCGGGTGGCTCTTTCTCCAGAACTTCCGACAAAGATATGCCGCCGTCTACTCTGACTCGTGAAATCTCTAGCGTCGAGTTCGAAAGCAACGACTCTGTATCCGAGGGTTTCCAGTCCGGCCGCGAAGTCGATAGCATCTGGTGCAGGTACATTCTCGCGGACCACCCATCGTGGTTGTAATCGCCCGACCACGGCAAGGAAGTATCCGGCAAGATCGGGATGGGCTGACGGACTGTTTCCTTTGGCGTTAGATCTCGAAGGACAGGGGTCACCTCCACAAACAAGATCAACTGCTTCCGGTGTTTCTTTGGCGAGTTCGCGGATGTCTCCATATCGCTTGACGCCTGGCCACTTGGCTTGCAGGAGTTCGTTGCAGAATTTGTCATGCTCAACCTGCCATGCGATCTTGAATCCTGTTCCTTCGAATCCAAGATCGAAACCCCCGATTCCCGTGAATAGCGATCCGACATTCAAGCGCTTCACTTCCCCGTCGGCGCCGTCATCGGCAGCACGTTGCCCTTGGCCTCTGTCTTTCCCCCGGCTTTCTTTTTGGCGTCTGCGACTTTTTCGTCAAGGGTCGTTTGCTTTTCGCTCGGCAGCATCGCCCGCTCGTGAACCCGCGCCCCGGTGTCGGCTCGGAATACCTCAACCGTTTGCTTGGTGTGGTCAAAGTGCTGATCGCAGAGCACCGGGCGCTTTTCCATGTTGGTACGTAGCGCGGCGCGTGCCGAGACTATACCAGCCTCGAATCCCTGAATGATGGACTTGTGCCGATCCCTCGCCGCCTTGGCGTCCTCTTCGGCCGAGTCCAGTTTATCGAGCAACTGCAATAGTAGATCTTTACGCTCGATGATCTCAGCCTTGCTCAGTTTGCACGGCAAACTCAGGGTGGCAGATTTCTTCCGCACTTCTGGTTTCCGTTTCGTGACAGATGCCGCATCCTTCGCAGGACTGTTCGGGGTGCTCTTGCTTATGCCGCTTGGCTCTTTCGATTTGTTCACGTTCCATCTCCTCTCGAATCGTGGTTATCCTGACCGGCTCGATGCAGTGAGTCGCTTGCTGGTCAGGGGTTAGCGATTTGCTCGCCCAGGACGCGGCGCGCTCCTCGGTGAGGTATACGACGACATCGCCGATCGATTTCTTGCTTGCCTCGATCGTCGGGTTGTCGATGTCGGTGATTATGAATCCGATGGTCACTTATCCTCCCTGGCTTTTAGCATAGCGTCTGCGATTTTGTAGGCGGTTGCCGTTATGTCCGGTGCCCACTTGGCACACGCGCTTTCTAGCATCAGGGCGCTCTTTGCAAGTTCGCTTGCGGCAGACACCATCCCAGTCAACGCTGCCGCTGCGAAGTAGTCTCTTTTCTCACTGCAGCCGTAGCAGTGATCCAAAAGTGAGCCGCTGTGCGTTGCCCCACACACCGGGCAAGTTTTTAGCCGCACCTCAATTTTGTTTTTCGGCTTGACCATGTCTTATACCTCCGTATTGGTTAGTTCTCTATGCATGGGGTGGGTTGGAGGGCTTTGTCTAGCTTTCTTACAAGGGCGCTCAGGCCGAACCTTGCGGCGTGTTCCCTTGCGTCTTTCAGCACCTCCCTTAGCCTTTCACATTCCTTGCAAGGCTCCGGTGGCTTGTTCAGCGAATCCCTTGACGGGTAAACGCACCCGTTCTCGCACCGATCATATCCGTTTGGCCTACGCTCCCGGCTCTTTCCGGGCGCTCCGCACTTGGGACAATATCCATAGCTCATGATTCCTCCGGGTATTTCTTGCCTGTACCTTGGCAGGCTTTGCATGGTCTAAAAATGTATTCCGACTCTCCACCCGAACCACAGGTTGCCCATCCGGCACCCGTATCTTTGTGCAAGCAATCCTTCTTGTCGAAGTCTTCGCAGCGGGGCACTCCACTTTGGGGATCTTCATAGCATGGATGTTGATGCTCGGATTTTATTCCATCGCCACCCGCACCAAGGCACTCAGGACAAGGCACCTCTGCCTTTACTTGGGTGAGTTGTGCTTGCAATCGGTCAACTTCATCTTTCATGCACTCGTATTCAACCCAGCCCATCTGGCTTGTGTAATGCATCACCATAAAGCCCCTCTGTAGTTCTGCTGCTGCGAACAGTCCTTCAAAGCCCCTTGCGTCATGCTTCATTCTCTCTGCCCGTCTAGAGACTTACGTGCTAGCTGCTCAGCCGAATCCCAGCAGCCGCCTTTCAGGTGTGCGGCTATTTCTTCTAACGCCTTACGGTAACGATCTGCCCGGAGGTTGGCTTCTTTCTCTTTTCCCCGCAAGCGCAACGATAGGTGATCTTTCGTACATCTATCTGCCCATTCCCGCGCCTCATCCCGCTCTTTCTCTGTGGCTTGGAGTTTTGCTTTGAGATCGTTGATCAACTCATAGCCAGCATCCAGCTTCCCACTGAGATCGATTGCTCGCTGGCATTCCGGACAGCCTGCCAGCTTGGCTTCTGCTGTTTCGGCTCGGGCTTCTGCGTCTTTCACTTCTGCTTTTCGATACGGGCTTGCCGCAATCTCTTCCCTTGCTTCTTCCAGTTGTTTCTTGAGGGATTCTATTTCTTCTTTCAGCGCCTTCGTTGCTGTGTACTCAGTATTGACCATGCAGCTTTGACCGCCGCATGATGGGCAATGTCTTGGCGGGTAATAACCGACACCGCATTCTGTGCATTTGTAACCCATCACTCACCTCCCTTGGGTAATGCTGCTGCAAGCTTGCAGTACCCGACATGTCCGCTCTCAATCGTTCCGCCGCAAGACGGGCACGACGAATATCTGCCAAGCGGAACATTCCATTCCACCTCTTCCAGCGCATCCCATGCAGCTAAGAGTGCTTGGGCAATCCGCTCTGCGTCCTCGTTATTCAACCTCACGTAATAGCAACCGCTGGCCGCCCTTGTGCGCAACTCTTCCACCTCTTTGCGTGTCAAGTCAGTCATTGCATCCTCCTGAATGTGATCACCCACACCCAAGGGTTGCTCTCCCAGGAGTAACCACGCTTGGCGTTGATTGAGTCCCAGAGATCGGCAAATCGCATCCGAGCAGTCTGCTCACTACCCCATTTGCGAATGTTTGATTCTTGCGCCCCTTCAGGCCACGAAACCCCTTCCGCCCTGGCATCCCCCTCGCTGATCTCCTGCACCCGCTCAACCCGGACCTCGGTGATCTCTAGAGTTATGCGGGAGGCCCACTTGGGCATGAAGCGAGGGGAGCGCCATCTCCCGAACGGGCCGAAGTCTGCCAGATCGTTATGTCCCCATTGGATGCGACTGTCGTCTTTGTAAAGCAGTGGGCACTTGGGATTCATGCCTTCAAACCCTGCCTCTTCTGCCATCTCCGCGATCTGGGTTGCATTGTATTTGTCGAGCTTGTCGCCTGTTGCCCAAGCTTCCTTGCAGTAAAGCCGATCCCCGACAAACGCATAGGGCTTGATGCTGATTTCTATTGACCCATCTCCCATGTATTCATACTTCCTCCGACGCATGGGCTGGCATCCCCGCAAACAGTCCCAGATATTCTCTGACGGTTGCGGCTTCACGATCCGCCGTGTCTGCGTCTTCGTTCCGTCTAGAATCGCCTTGACCATCTCTCCCTTGAATAGAATCCCTCGTTCTTTCATTTCAGTCCTCACCATCACCCAGCAACTTCGGATCCGGCGCCTCAAGCAGCGGCGGGCTTGTCGGTCGGTCCGCTTCGCACATCACGCAGCAGACCGGGCAGCCGTTCATGATTCGCTTGAGTCTCTCGTCCCGGTTCCTTGCTATCTTTTCCCACTCCTCAGACCTGCGCCGGTACTTCTCCATCCTTGCCCGTATGTCATCAATCATCTCTTTTAGAGTTTCCATTCTGGTAATACTCCTTGGTTGAATTGCAGGTCAATAACCTCTCCGGTCGGCCCGTTGCGAAACTTTGCAACCGTCACCTGTAAGACATCGTCTGGGGCGCCGGTTCCATATCCCGGGCGGTACAATAACCAGATATGATCCGCAGTGTTCCTGATCGCCCCGGACCCCGACAGCGCAGCAAGGCGAGGTGTGCCTTCTTTCGCTCCCGGTGGCGACTTTCTTATCTGCGACATGATAAAGAATGCGATGTCGTTCTTTTTGCCGCATGCATCCATGCGTCGGATGGCCTCTGCCTCCCGCAAGTCTTGGCGCTCACCGATGCCAAGACTCATGTTTTGCAGGTAGTCTAGAAATATTACCCTGACCCCGTATTGCATTCTGAACTTGATCGCCGTGGCAATGAGCCTGTCTGGTGTATCTATTCGTTGCCAGTAAAGCGGCATGTCCTGGTGCTTGGTTATGTATCGACCGATCCTGTCGTAGTGTTCGCCCTGCAACGATCCCTTGCGCCGGAACGCTCCGGTCTGCACGCCCGCCACTTTCGCAAAGTCCCGCTTGACTATAGAGGTGTGCGCCATCTCAAGCGACACAAACAGCACGGGGATTTTCTCGACGCCCGCCATGTGATTCGCAAGCGCGGCAGCAAGTATTGACTTGCCCATGGACGACCGAGCGCCAATGACGGTCGTCTCCCCGGGTTCGGGTGCGACTCGATCAAGCGCATGGTTGCCGGTCGGAGTAAAGCCAGGGCGCGTCCCCTCCTGTACCTCCTGCACTTCGGCAAACGCCTTCCGCATGACGTGCCTGGTTGTCTCCATCGTGCCGCTCTGGTCCTCGTTGGCGATCGCGTTGTGAATCATCGAAAGAGATTCGTCCACGTCCCTTGTTTTTAGAATCTCACCCGCGCACTGACTCATGCGCCTGAACCAGTTCTTGACTCGTTTCTTCTGGCGCATGTCGTCGATAACGGATTGAATTGCGGTTGGTGTTCCCCAGTGATCGTGAATGCTTTGGACCAGCGTCTTGCCTAGGTTGAGATCCGTCTCGGCGGTCTCAATGCCGTGGAACCGATCGGCCTCGACCCGTTGCAGGATCCATTCAAATATCTCCCGGTGGCGGCCGTGCTCAAAGTCGTGTGCAGACAGGTCAGTCCCTAAGAACAGGTTGGCCGTGTCGTCCAGGACTTCAGCGATGATGGTGCGCTCACGATCCTGGATCTCTTTTTCGAGTTGCGAACAAGATTCGCTCATAGGAATTCACCTTTCCGTGGTTCGACTATTTCATCCAGAAAAAGCTTTTGGTTTAGCCACTTCGAAGCATGCGGGATGTATTTCGGATCCTTGTCTTTCCATAAAACCTGTTTTTGCGTCCTGAGTGCTGGCATGATTACATCATCGACCGTTGCGATTTCCGGCTTGATTTTCTTCCACGCCTTTCGAGCCGGCTCTTTTCCCGCTCGCCTTGGGGGAGATCCTACGGGCGGATATTCAGACCAGAAAGCCTCGAACAACAGATCACCCTTTTCTGCCTTCTTTTGCCCTTTCTGTTTCTGTTTCGTATCCGTCTCCGTCTCCGTCTCCGTCTCTGTCTTATGCTCAAATTCCTCTATACGTTTCATAACCCATTGAATAAACTCATTACGCGAGTCACAAGGAGGCACTTCCCGTGCCATCTTGAGCCACAGTACTGCCTGATCACGGTTCTTAGGTGCCCGGAAACTGGTACTTCGGGGGATCGCTATGACCTGGGAATGCCTCCAACCCCCCTCCGTGTTGGCAGCAAAACCCCCTCCATGTAGCTCACGGTAGGCACGGAAAAGCTTCCTTCGTGACCAATTCAGGTCCGAAACTACCGTGCTCGGAGCCAGCCGATAGATGGCCGGAGTGTAGACAATCGCCGGGCACGTCAAGAGGTAGATGAACAAAAGCTTGGCCTGATCGGATAGGTTGATGAAGTCCTCGTCGGATGTCCAGATGGCAGGATCGATCTCTCGGTGGCGTCGAGATTTCAAGCGCGTTCCTTCCTATGCGGGGAAGAAAGATCCCCGCCCGCAACCAGGCGGCACACGGCTAAGAGGCGCGCTGGCCACGGACGGGGAAAGTTATGGTTCTGTCTTGGATCGCCGTGTGCATTGCTATTTCACTATCAAACCCCCCGAGACATGTCAACCCTTTTTCCGCAACCGCTTCCCTTCGGCCTCAATCGCCGCCCGCGCCCTGATGTACGGCTGACCCGCGACCTTGGAGCGATGGCTTACTTTCTCGGTCGCCAAGATGTCCTCGACCACATCCTCGGGCAGGCCCAGGAGTTCCCCGAGCCCCCGCAGTTCCTTGAGCGGCGTCATGGGCTCTTGCGTATCGCCGCACGCGGCACCGGTTTGCGGGCCGTCTAAGCCCTCCGACGGGGGATCCGGGGGTGCTTGGTCCTCTGGTGCTGGTTGCGTGGCAGGGGTGGCTTGAGGACCAGCGTCCGGGGCATTGAGGGCGTCAAGCACGGCATCGGTGCCCCTTTTGGGGTTGGCTGGGGCATCGCTCGCAACAGGTGGAAATGCCACGTCCGGGGAGAGTCCGCCGTCTCGGATGGCGTTGAAGACCCCGAGCAGTTTGACCAGGGCGTCTGCGTCGATGTCCTCGACGGCCTCGCAATCGATTGACGCCAGGATCCGTTCCTCGGACACGCCCAATTTCGTGAATGTCTTGAGCATTGAGTCCCGGCGCTCGAACATGGTTCGCGCCTCACCGACCGCCACGACCCGGGCCGCATTGTAAAGCCGGTTGACCAACGAGCGGGGGACGACCCGGAAGATCGCGTTTCGCATTGCGATGCTGATCGCCGCATTGCCGGTCATGATAATCATATCACTCTTGTATCGGTTGCCACTCTTGTCGGTGATTCGCCGGCGCGACTCTTGCCGCACCAGAACGTTGGCCTCCATGTCCCATGCTGTTGCCTGTGCTACAACATGCGTCCGCCCCTCGTCCAGGATTCGCACATCGATCCGAAGGTTGCCCCACGTGCCAGCGATGATCTCAGCAAGCCTGATGCTTGGCCCGGGGATCAGCTTGCCGCCACGGGGTAGCGCATACATGCAGGAGTCGGCGGTCGCTCGATCAATCGTGGCAAGGCTTTCCGCGTCTTTCAGGAACTTGCTGATCGTCCGCGGGTAGCGCTTGGCGGTCGCTACCTGGACATCAACCTCCCCCTGAGTTATGGCCGCAAGCGCGGTCGGCTCCTCGATTGTCTGTAAATCGGTTGTCTCTTTTCCGTTTCCGTTCGACATCTCTCTCCTCCTTGGGTTCGGGTTTACCACTTTCTTGGGACGCGAAAAGTCCGGCTTGATTTCTCCTCATAGAATTTCTTCAACTCCTCGGGATGATTGGCCGTCATCCACTCGACTAGTTTTTTCTGTTGTAGAGATCGCCGGGTCGCTGTTTTCCAACTTATCTTACCGTGCGCCGATGTCAACCCCGGGTTCTCACCGAGCCACTTTTTGATCATGTTCTGCGCCAGTTGCTTTGACGCTTCGAGTTCCTTGATCTGCCCGGTCACCTTCTTGAGCCCCTCGACGTGCTCCATGATCTGATCGTCGGCCTGGAGATAGGTCACGCCCACGTGATTTGGGTACTGGTCTGCAAGCCACCTGGCCGCCGAGTCCGAGCCGTCGAGCGGGGGCGGGGTACCGGCCTTAACCAGGGTCAAGAACGAGGCGGCCTTATCCACCATGACATCGAAAAGCTTCTGCCTGAACTCGACCCGGTAAATCCGGATGTCCCCGCCGATCAGGGCGGTGCAGATCGTCTCCTGGACCCCGAGGCAGGCGGCCTCCCAGATACACTGAGGGATCACGTAGGACGGGATCGAATCCTCCTGCTCAAGCGGGTCGCCCCAGTCGTGGATCCTGGGCGAGTAGGGATCGGGCGCTTTGATTTCGATGGCGGCAACGGGCTGGCCGGGCTTGCCCTCATCGTATGCAACCCCGTCCGGACTCGCGGCGATCCAGTCAAAGTCAGGGTGGATCACCGTGCCGGGTTTCTTGGCCTTCTCAATTCTCAAGCCCGTGTAATCGGCGGCCCACTTCCGGATCCCTGGCTCAAGAAATATCCCCCGCTTCATGTTCTTGTTGACTGTCCGGGGCGGGCCCTCGCCTCGCATTTCCAGATAGACATCAAGCGGCGTTGACCACGGGCTAAGCCCGCACACCCCCGCGATCCGTGAGCCGGTGATGCGGCCCCGCCTGAGTTCGATCTGCTCATCCGTTAGCGTCGTTGGTTCCATTGGTTCCCTCCTTTTGGTTACAGGATTGCACGCCCCTCTGACATTCACGCAAAAGCAACCCCCGCCCGGCCGGACCCATGCAGGCAGGATGCCAACTGGAAACCGGACGGGGGCGCTTACGCTTTTTCCACTTCGAGTTTTTGCAGTCGTTTGATCATGGGTCCGATTCCAAGATCGCAGAAAGCGGTCAGTCTGTCAACCGGAAAGTGTAAGGCCCCGGTGAGTCACTCCGAGGCCCTACGAGAACTACGAGAAAGAAGCATGAGAGGACCTCATTATCACCCGGCCGGATCAATGTGTCAAGCGTCAAGCAACCCGAAATCCTCGGCCACGTCCCGCAACAAGAGGTGCTTTTGTTTGTCGCGCTTCGCCAGCTTCCGGATCATCTGGAGTGCCTCCAGGTCGCGGCGCAGTTGTTTCGACTTGGGCTGGCCGTTGCGCTCTAGCCATTTTAGGATCTCATCGGTCAAGCGGAAGGTGTAGTTCTGGGCGCTCATGATTTCTCCTCCTTTAGGGTGTCCTCGTAGATATCCTGCAATGCCCGCTGGACCGCATGCTCGGCGACGGCCTGGGCCTCTTTGAGTGACAGCGCAAACTCGCTTATGACGATCCGCCTGATGAAATCAACGGCCCACTTGCCGGGCTCGTCCTCGGCGGACGTTTCGATCCTGGCGCGGGCGACGTTGACAAGCGGCACGGTCTTGGCTGCGAACTCTCGAACTTGATCGAAGTCCATTACACCACCTCAACGGTCGAGTCGTTGTAGTCGTGGACGTCCTCGAAGATGCCCTCGTGGTCCGCGATCTCCATGGCCTCGACCCGGTCGAACGCCCAGATCTCGTAAACGATCCCGGCGCTGGTCGTGATGCGATAGTGCTTGGCGTGTACCTTCTGACCATCTTCGTTGTAGCGGTAGATTTCCATTTTTTCCTCCGTGGTTTGCGTTCCCAAAATCGTGGTCGCAACTCATCCCCTAGCCGTCCTCTAAGTTGCCGTCGTTGTTGATGTCAGTGTTAACCGTCTCACGGCTGTTAAACGGTTGCGTCCGGGTTAACAGCGGTGAGAGCACTTTTGCCCCGTCAATTTCTGGCAAAAACCAGCTATCGCGGTGAGACAATCGTGGGACAACACCGCCGCTGACTCAGCGTTCATCACATATTGCCTCCACGGCGCGTACCACTCCAGATAGGCAATGTATCGCCCGTCGCTGTCCTTGATGGCCCACGGCTCGCGAGCACCATTCGAGACTGGATAGGCGGTCATGTACTTGCCGAGACGCACATTTTTGTTCATTCCACGTCCTCGTCTTCTTCGATGTCGATGTCTTCCTCGTGGATTTCGAAGAAGACGCTGGCTGGTTGTTTGTTTTTGCCCCAGATGTACACATCCAGCGATTGCGGTATGCCTTCAAGAACCGCCTCGTCAGCTGGGTCATCACAAACGACCTTTTCTCTGGCTGTTTCGGCCGGCATCTCAACAACAAACGAGAAGCGCGCCTCGCCTCTAACTCTTCGAATCTTCATTGTTTTTCCTTTCTGTGTGCGCAAACCCACCGGTCACTTTTCTAGACCCGTTTCCCTTGCGTTCATGCCTTTATAGTGTGCAAACGCCGTGCCAAAGCACGCGGGTCAGTAATATCAACGGGTTACGATGAGAGGTGGCGGGAATCGCCTGGTTTATACGCGGGAATCGCCTATGTAATGATTGCAGGTATGCACATAATGTTGCGTAGCAAACAGGGGAATTGCTCGGCCGAGGGTCATAATCTACTGACTGAACCCGAGCCCCCACCCGATCCCGAACCCGATCGCGAGCGTCACCGGGATCACGATCCACGGGTTGCGCCAGGGGCTTGCCAGTTTCGTTTCGGCTGCGTTCGTCTTGTGGCGTTCGGCCTCGACGTCCAGGGCCCCGGTTGATCGGAGCGCTTCCGTCCGCGCGCGTTCTTTCGAGAGCGCCCGGCCACACCCGAGGCACACCGCGCCGAACTTCCGGAACTGGTCAACGGGACAACGGACGATCCCATCAGGACTCGGGGGGCAACGCTTCATTGTCTCGGCCGCAGCAGTCTTGATCTCTTGCGCGATCTCGGGCCGCGGCGCTCGTGTCGTCGACTTCGTCCCGCCACAGGAGATCGCCGTTGCAGTCAGGCACGTCAGCAAGATCGGAATCAGGAGTAGTGATCGTTCCATTTGTCCGCCTCGTCGTCCCACTCGTCGTCAATGTCTGTTTCCTTTTCCTTGAGGTCATCGTCGATCGCCTCCTTTGCTTTCTTGATTTCCTCGGGATCCCGCGTGGGCGCCGGGCGGCCAAGGTCCCGACGCCCACGCGATCCGAGTAGGCCAAGGAGGATCAAGGCCCCAGTGATAATCCAACCGACGACGGGAATCTTTTTCAGAAAGTCGAGAACTCGGGTCCACATGATAACGTCACTTCTCTTTGCAATGAGTACACCGCCGCCCCTCAACCCGGGCCCGCCCGCATACGGAACACGAGTCAATGGCCGGCGGTGCTGGTTTTGGGTCGCGATCGTCCGGGATCGGGTACTTGCAATTCGGGCAAACCTCGCCGGCCTTCTGGATAGTCTTGCAGTTCGGACACATCACCATATGGGGGCCGTGGGCGATCACTTACTTCCGCTTTTTTGGTAGTTGGGCCTCAATGAGTTTGACCAGGGCGTCCCGGGCCATCGTGTCCAGCTTCAATTCTTTCACCTGGGCGTTGACGAACTCCAGCGCGGCGTCCATCTTTTTAGCGCCGTCGCTTCGCTCGCCCGAGGCCGCCCACTGGTTGGCCTTTTCCTCGGCGTAGTCAACGCCCTGTTCGGCAAGGCCGGCAATCGCGGTGAACTGTTGATCGGACAAGTTGAGATTCCATTTTTTCTTAGCGTAGGCCCGAAACCAAATCAACAAAGCGGTAATGATGCCCGAGGCGATGAGACCAATCAGGTAGGTCAGGTTTTCAACTATCACTTGAAAGTAATCCATGGGGTCACCTTTCTTGCAGGTAATTGACTATGCCCTTGGCGACAGCACGGCCCAGGGCTTGGCGGTTCTCTTGGTCGGCGATCCACTTCGCCTCGCCGGGGTTGCTCAGGTAGCACGCCTCGACAATCACGGCGGGCATATACGTATCCTGAAGCATGGCCAGCCGGGGCGCGTTGGCATACATCCGCGGCGTGTACATCCATCGCCGGTGCGAACTCACAAAGTTGAGATATCGGTTGGGCGCGCCGGGGCGAATCAAGGCGACCTCGCGCACAATGCATTCGCCCAGCATGGCGGCCAGCCGGGACCCGTGCCAGCACATCGCAAAGAACCCCTCGGCCTGGTGCCCGTCCTCGCCGGGCATCGCGTTGCAGTGCACCTCGACCGTGCACGGTACGCCCTCCCGTTGGTGCAGGGCGTTGGCCTCATCAATCCGCCAGGTCAGATCGCCCTCAAGCATCCGGCATGCGTGGCCGCGCTCCTCGAGATACATGAGCATTTCAACGTTGACGGCGGCCGCGATCGCGTGCTCAGTGAGCCCCGCCGGCGTGGCGTTGCCCTGGTCAACTGAGTTGTGGCATCTGTGGATCACGATGGGCATATCAGGGGAATTCACTTTCTGACAAGGGCCATTCCTCGACTGATATCCAGTCGGGGATCACATACTCCTCACTGCTGGTTGCTGCGGTAATCGCCTGTAGGCATACCTGTGGGGGCTCGTTGACTCCATCGTAATGTTCCTCTTGATCTGCCGCCCGGATGTCGAAAAAGCAACCGATGATGGCATTGATCGGATTGCCATCCGCGCCGTCAACCGCGCGCGTAAACGCGTAGTCGTTGTCGTCGTCCCCTTCAAACTGGGGGTTACCATCAATGTGCGTACAGTGCGCGTTGTCAATCGTCTCAGTGGTGCACAGGTGGATTGTCTTTGTATAGGGACCGTTTCTGTGTTCGGCGGTTGTGTGGTAGCCCATGCGACAGGACAGCCGCTTGCTCGCAGTCGACGAAAACAGGATCGCCCTGGCTATCACAGACGGAGCAACGCCCCACCCGTACCAACTCCGCTTGTCAAAGGATGACTGGGTACATGCCATCTGGGAAGAATACACCCCGCTCGTGTAGTCGTGGTGATACCAGTCGGCGCAAAGGATCTGCCTCCCCCCGTAGTAATACAGGTGGTGCAGGGTGTCCCAGATTTCCTCGTGATGGGTGGCCTCGATGCTGTCGTTTAGTTCAACGTCTTTGACATCGGGGCACGTGTGGGCGTGGCTTGCAGACGGCCCAGACTCAACCAGCGAAAACCCGGCCATGTAGATCGCGTTGGTGCCAGAGTCCTTGCCGTCAATTAACAATTCGCATTCAAACTCATCGTCAACGTCATCCGCGTCAATGGTCCAGGTGACCGTGTACCAACCGGGCGCCCCGCTGGCCGCTGTTGTGATTGCCGTCTCCTGGTCCACTCCCTCTGCTGGGGCGTTGTCCAGGCCAGAGATTTCCGTCCTGATTTTCGATGTGGCCGCTCCATCTCTTGCCGCCATGAAGTGCATCTTCAGTTCGGAGATCCCCTTGCGCTTGATGAACTTGTAGCAACCCAACTCCCGGTTGGTCAGTCCTGCGCTGTCCGAATAATACGCGGTGGATGCCTTTGACCCCTTGTAGTACCAGTGATTGAAAACGTTGGCCTTGGGAACCTTCCACCCGCGCACCGACACAACATTGTCCCGTAGCAACTTCATTGCAAAAACATCATCCGGGCCGTAATTTGTGCCGAGCCAACCACTCGACACATCAACAAAGGCCGGGGCATTGCTGTCGCCCACCATGTACGCAGAGACGGAATAGATCGTCAGGGTGTTTGACCCGATGGTGCGAAAGCCGATCTCCATGTCTCGTGCAGCACCATCGTAACCGTAGCCGGTCAGGTTGACCGTAAAGCTGGTCCACTGGGGATCAGCGGGAACCGATGCGTCGAGGGTCAGTGTTCCCTGTGCGTAGTCCTGCCCGATCTTGACCTGGCAATGGATGTTGTTTCCGGCCGCTTCGCTGCCCGGGGTAGACGCAAAGATCCAGACCTTCAGCGTGCCGGGCACCGAGATCCGGGGACCGATGGGAACCTTTAGCCAATGGCTCCACTCCCCTGCAATGTAGGGGGCTGGTACAATCAGGTTGCTATCAACGTTGGTGGTAAAGCACAAAACGTTCCGCCTACACTGAGCATAGTTCGCATTGGTCGCCCGCGCCAGCTTCGATGCGTATGCCGAGCTTGCGAACTTACCGAGCTTGATCGCATTGAGTCCGGGCTCGGCGTAGAATTTCCACTTGCGGTTACCCATCGCGTCACCTGTCGTATTTGTGGGGAGCGTCGGTGTTCAGGTCGGGGGTTGTATCGGCGAGGTATGCCCACTTGGCTTTTTGCGATGCTTGGGAGTTGGCGTAGTTGCCGGTCACTACATAGTCACCATCGCCCGGGGGATTCGGGGGCGCTGCTGCAAATTCAATCGATCCATCGTCAGCCCCGCCGCTGGCATTGATCGCACTGATTGCCGCGTGCTCTGGCGCTCCACCGCCCAGCCCGTCATAAGCAGAGTCCACAAACATGACATCATCGGCCGTAGCAAAGGCGTCAATATCGTA
>Ga0180436_10000464_pt1 | contig 42119 bp, 43 predicted proteins | sample SS_ome_2_FD_132434 | JGI IMG/M metagenome (GOLD analysis project Ga0180436, IMG submission 132434) | Hypersaline lake sediment archaeal communities from the Salton Sea, California, USA - SS_3_S_2 metaG | ecosystem: Environmental > Aquatic > Non-marine Saline and Alkaline > Hypersaline >...
GTGATAACGGCCGGCCCCTTTATGTCGGCCAGCACGCGCGCCTCGCCTGGTTCAATGAGCCATGCGTCAACGTTGCGCCCCGATACGTCCCATGACGAAGCCCGCCCGGTCTTACCATCCTTTACGCGATATAGATCGTTCAACATTGTCCCGTCCCTCCAATGACCGTTTTACGCCAAGATCGAGCCGCCAATCTAAAACCACACTGACACCCGGAATCAAGCTTTGAAAAACACAATATCGCGATCCATCGCGCCAACCGGTTTCCCCGCGCGCCGTTGGACCGGGAGCCGTCGGTAAATAAAGCATTCCCGCTCGGCCGCAATAATGCCGCGTGCCGATCACGCGCCCATGATCGAGTAGTGCACCGGCGGCAGGTCGGTTATGAAGTAGTAGAGCGCGCCGACAATCATGGTAAAGGCGCCGGCCGCCATCTCGCCGGCGATGAGCCCGATCATGAGAGGTTTCAGTCTCGCGTAAACTCCGGCGCTGCCGTATTTGACGACCGAACGCTTGATCAGCCAACCGATGAGAAAAGAAAATCCCAGGTATCTGCTCTGGTAGGAGCCCAGCACAACAAACATGACGGGGTGCAACGGAAAACGCGCAAAACGCATGCGGCAGAAAGTGAAAAGCAGCACCAGCAGGAAAGTTATGCAGAAGGCGATCATTCCTCCCGTGTGAGGCCGCATGTGAGCGAAGCGTTGCCATCCGCGGGGAGCGATCGCCTCGGTCAGCCCGTCTACGGCCTGCGCTTCCTGGAACCGGTGCAGTTTGGCGGCGCTGTCGAACGGGCTGCGCACGATACTCAGGGTCCAGCCGTCGCCCACGGACATGGCGCCGTGGTCGTACTGCAGGTAGAGAGTGACCGGCACTGCCACCAGCAGGCCGAGCACGACCGCCGCGACGCCCCAGGTAGCGGCGCGCCCGAGCCGTGTACCCGTGCGGTCAAACAGCGCCAGGGCATGCACGGCAAACGGCATGAAAATCTCCCGCGAATCGACGGTCAGCACGACCGTAACCATCACAAGGACGGCAACGGTCCCGGGGTCGAACGCCGGAGCGCCCAGAATGCTCATCAGCAGCGCGCAGGGATAGAACCAGCAGTGGATGAAGAAGGCCCCCGTCTCCGCCACCACGCGGCTCAAGACCAGTGACATCAACAGAAAGAAAAAGGTGTAAAGTGCCCCAAGCTGCCAGTCAATGCCGATGCCGCTCAATTGTGCCACAAAGAGCAGCGAGGCTGCCATAAGAAGGCGGGCTCCCCACACCGCCGAAGCCTCCGGTTTGTCACGGCTCTTCATGAAGAGGCTGCGCCGCAACACGCTCCAGTAGTACCTGCGGCCGGTGTAGAGCATGACGACGCCGATTCCCAGGTAAGCGCCGCCGTACATCGTTCTCTCGATATTGTTGAAGTCGAAGAACCCCGCCCCAATCGCCAATCCGTAGGACAGGCAGATGCCCTGAAACAGCGCGAAGAGATGCGGGGCAAGGCCCATCGAAAGCGATACCTCCGTTGCCAGAAAATAAGCAAAACCGATAACCGTAAACAGTATCCTGGGACGGTCGATCATCCACCAGGACCACGCAAGGTTTCCCAGCAGAGACGTCAGCGGATTAAAATCCAGCCTTAGCGGGATTCTAATCATGAAGTTCGGCCACCAGGCGGCGGCGTAGTTGTTGATGTGGATCAGGAACACCACCCCCGCGCCGATCCAGAACAGCCGGTTGGAGAACACCCCGCCGACGGCCCGTCCTTCTTCAGGAAGAAACGATTGCGCAACCTTGACGATCGGATAGGGAATCTGTTCGTGACTGCACCACTGCCGGTTGACGACAAGCGCCAGACCGGTCAAGGCAAGTACCATTGTCAAGAGCATCGTTCCCCAGAAGACCAGACATCTCGTCCAGGCGCTCCACGGTATGTCACTTATCGAGATATGCCTCATGCCGAACCCGCCCCCCTGCACGAATCCGCCCAGCGCGCGGTCCTCGTCGCCGGATACGTCGGCCAGCATTTTCGCCGGCACCATATCGACCACGCCGGTCTCCTGCCACGTCGTCTGCGTCTTCAGGTAGTGATGCGGCAGCATCATTGCATTAGTGGCATGGTGCATCAGACCGCGCCCCGGGATGAAACAGGCGAACAGCATCAGTCCGAAGACAACGCCGAGTTCGCCGGCCGACAGGCAGAGACGGTTACTGATCCGCCGCAGGACAGGGTTGAGGATCAGCAGGAACAGGAGCAGCCCCCCATAGACCGGGATCGGCATGTACGTGCCGACCATGAAGGTCTGCCGCAGCACGAAGTCATTGAAGAATCCGAAACCGCAGATGACGCAAACCCCGAGCAACCCCATAATAATCGCGCGAATCGTCAACATTTCCTCACTTTGCCGGTTGATAGTCTTTTGCGGATTCCTACTTCAAACCCAGAATTCCGTGCAACTGCAGTCCCAGCCGCACCGGGGCCGGAGCGGCCAGCATCCATGACGCCAGGTCGGCCGCCTTCAACCGTCCCGCGGCGGGAGACAAGAAGACCGCCCGGCAGCGGCTGTGCAGACCGTACCGCTCGACCGTTCCTTGCGCCCAATCGAAATCCGCGCGGTCGGAGATAACGAATTTGACTTCATCATAGGGTCGCAGCCGGTCAATGTTGTCCCAATCCGTGGCGGCGCCCGCCCCGCTGCCGGGGCACTTGATGTCCATTATCGCCACCGCCTTGTCCGGAATGGCCGAGATGTCGCGAGTGCCGTTGGTTTCGACCAGCACGATCTTTCCGGTCTCCGCGACAAGGCGTCCCGCCAACTCTACGAAACCATCCTGCAGAAGCGGCTCTCCTCCCGTAATCTCGACTAGCGGAACCTTTGAGTCCGCCGCGAGGGCAACCAGATCGCCGACCGCCTTTCTTGTGCCCGGCTTTAACGCCTGCGGCGTATCGCAGTATGAACAACTGAGGTTGCATCCGGCCAACCGGATAAAGAAGCAGGGCATACCGGCATAGGTCGATTCTCCCTGAATCGATGTAAAGGTTTCGCACACTTCCACACAGATCACTCGGAACCCCGTATTTTTGCGGCCTGTTGTGAAATTAGCGGCGATTTGCCCACCAGACAAGCCGATTAACCCGAAGCGCGTTGCTGCCGCTTCGGCCCCGTGGCCCGGCACCGCCGGAACTTCACGGCGGAACACGCATATTCTCGACAGCGTCGCAAGTTATTGAGTTGCGACAAGGAGGGCGCATTCGAAAGCCGCCTGTATGAGGTCCGCCGTGTACTGGAGTACTGGAGTGTTGGAGTAATGGGCTATGAAACGCAAGCCGTTATACGGCAAGACGATATCATCTTCTTCCAACACTCCAATACTCGATTACTCTAGTACGCCTGACGGCGGGCACCAGGTCCGGGCGCCGGACAAATCTCAAGAATACGGGGCTTCCCCATATTTTCTGGTTTCGACCCGAACGGATCCATATAATGGCGGCACTTGGACAACGAGATGACTGAGATTGCAGCGCAGCTTCGTGCCCTGATAGAACGCGATGTCGAGATCCCTGACCCGCGCAACGTTCATGTCGACGAGTCCGTCGACCCCACGAGGATCGCGCCCGGCGTCCGCATTCATCCAGGTTGCCGACTGTATGGCGAAGCCACTTCCATCGGTCCCTGCTGCGTGCTGGGCGAGGAAGCGCCGGTTACTCTCGACAACTGCCAACTGGGCAAGGGCGTTGTTCTGAAGGGCGGATTCTTTTCCGGCGCAACTTTTCTGGACGGGGTAAGCTTCGGCTCCGGCGCGCACGTCCGGCCGGGAACGCTGTTGGAGGAACACTCTTGCTGCGCTCACTGTGTCGGCCTCAAACAGACCGTATTCATGCCGTTCGTCGTGACGGGCAGCCTGATAAACTTCTGCGACTGCCTGATGGCCGGCGGGACCGGACGCGAGAACCACAGCGAGGTAGGTTCTTCGTACGTTCATTTCAACTTCACACCGCACCGGGACAAGGCCACGGCCTCGCTGGTCGGCGAAGTGCCGCGGGGGGTCATGCTGGATCAACCGCCCATCTTTCTGGGCGGACAGGGCGGTCTGGTGGGTCCTGCCCGCATCGAGTACGGGGTTGTGACGGCCGCCGGCACGATCGTTAGAGGCGACTTGCCGGAGGGTGGGCAACTCGTCTTCAGCCGACCCGGTCACGGGCACGGCCGCCGCCCCTTCAAACCGGGGGCTTACGGCGATGTGCGGCGCATCGTCAACAATTGCATGATCTACCTGGGCAATATCCACGCCCTCTACCAGTGGTATGCGCAGATACGATCGATGTTCTTTGGCCGCGATCCGTACGATCGGGGCTGCTTCGAAGGAGCCTGCAAACAGTTGAGGCGTATCGTTGCCGAACGCATGAAGCGCGTGGGCGAACTGGCCGGCAAGGTTGCCGCAGGCACAGACCGGACGGCCGGCACGGCGCGCGGCTCGCAGCAGGCATTCGTCGAACAGTGGCCGCGCGTCGGAGACGGACTCGGACTGGACAAGACCGCGGAAGCATGCCCGGGGGCGCCGGCGATACTCGTGGACGAAATGCGGCGCGCCGCCGGGGAGGGAGACTACATTGCAGCCGTCAGGGCGTTGACCACCACGGCCAGACAAGCCGGGACGGACTGGCTGCAGGAAATTGTCGATGCGATCAGTGGGACCCTTCATTTGTGATGCTGCAACAGTGGAGGCCGGCGACAGACGAACTGGTGCGAACGGGCACGTTGTAGAGGGGCGGCGCAAAAAAGCAACAAACAGACTGGCCCAACAGGCCGGCGACGTGGTACAAGAAAGACCGACCAGTTGAGTTATTGGCGCAACGGAGCAATAGCAGGAGGAGTGATATGAGGAATACATTTGTAACGGCACTTGCGGCGATTATCGTGGCGGGCGCGGCGGTCCGGACAGAGGCCCAGGAGGCCGAAGCCAAGGGCAACCTACGCTACTCGATTACCGTCACGAAGTTCGACAACGAAGCCGGCTGGCACGGCAAGTGGGACATCGGCGACGGTTTCGGCGCCATCATGACCGACGCGCTGCAGGCATCGGGTCACTTCATAGTCCTGGGCGAACAGGATATGCGCGAAGCCGCACTGGAAGAACAGGACTTCGCCGCCAGCGGACGCACCGCGGGCGGCAAGAAGGCCCCCAAGATGAGCCGTATGACGCCGGCCCAGCTCCTCGTGCGCGGCTCGATTACGCACGTGCAGGAGAGCACCGCGGGCGGCTCCGGTGGTCTGAACTTCAGGGGGATTCGAATCGGCGGCTCGAAGGAAAGCGCGGAAGTCAACATCACGATCTACCTGGTGGACTCCGAAACGGGCCAGGTCAAGGCCTCTCAGAAAGTGGTCGGCAAGTCGTCGGGCAAGGGACTGGGCATCGGCTACTTCGGCTCCAAACTGGGCGGGTTGACCGGCGACCTGGCGGGTTTCAAGAATGACAACGTGGGCAAAGCCTGCGAAGACGCCGTTGCGCAGGCCGTTGAATTCCTGACAACGCAACTCGAGTCCATAAAGTGGGAGGGCTCGCTCGTGCTTGTCAAGGACGACAAGATCGTCATGAACCGCGGAACGCGCGAAGGTGTCGGCGTCGGTCAGCGCTTCGACGTCGGCGAAGTCGAGGAGCTCGTGGACGAGGATACGGGCGAGGTGCTGGACTCCGAAATGACCAAGGTCGGCGTGGTCGAGGTTACGGAAGTCAAGGAGAAGATCGCCTATCTCAAAGCCGTCGAAGGCGGCGACAAGCTGGCAAAGGGCATGACTGTCTTTCCGGCGCAGTAGGCCAACGCGGGCTTTGCCCGCAACCCAAGTTTGTGAGTATGTGGGGCTGTGAGTGTGTGAGAAACACCAGCAACCTCCATACTCATACACTTACACGGCTGACAACAGCCTACCGCATTTCTTGTTTCTCCGGGCAGGAGATTGCGATCGATTTGCTAGCCCACGCTCTTGAAGAGCAAACAAGCGTTGTGTCCGCCGAAACCGAGCGAGTTGTTGAGGGCGACATGGACTTTGGTCTCGCGGGCCGTGTTAGGGACATAGTCGAGGTCGCACTCGGGGTCGGGCACTTCCTGATTGATCGTCGGCGGCACCACCCCGCGCTCGATGGCCAGCGCGCAGACGGCACTCTCGATGCCGGCCGCGGCGCCGAGCAGATGGCCGGTCATCGACTTCGATGAACTGATCATTATCTTCCGGGCTTTTTCTTTGCCGAAGGTCGACTTGACGGCCTTGGTTTCGGTCTTGTCGTTCAGCGGCGTGCTGGTGCCGTGCGCGTTGATGTAGTCTACGTCGTCCGGGTTCAGTCCGGCATCTTCAACCGCGAGCTTCATGGCCCGGGCTGCTCCCTCTCCGCTTTCGACGGGTGCCGTCATGTGGTAGGCATCGCAAGTCAGCCCCATGCCGCCGATTTCACAGTAAACATGCGCATTCCGCCGTCTGGCGTGTTCTAATTCCTCGATCAACAGCACGCCGGCGCCCTCGGCCACCACGAATCCGTCCCTTTCCGCGTCGAACGGACGGCTGGCTTTCTCCGGCTCCTCGTTGCGGGTACTGAGGGCTTTCATATTGCCGAAACCGGCAACCGCCAGTTCACAGACCGAAGCTTCCGCGCCGCCGGCAAGCATGGCATCGGCGTCCCCGCGCTGCACAATCCGCAAAGCGTCTCCGATGCAGTGCGCAGCCGTGGCGCAGGCCGATACGGCGGCATAGTTGGGACCCTTCATATTGTGCCGAATAGCGATCAGGCCGGCCGCCATGTTGGAGATCATCTGCGGAATCATAAACGGTGAACACCGCGACGGGCCTTTCTCAACAAGAGCCGTGTGCTGCGCTTGCAGGGTCTGCAGACCGCCGATTCCGGAGCCCACCACAACCCCGACCCGCTCGGGATCTTCGGCGTTCATGTCCAGGCCGGCGTTCTCGACAGCCATCTGCGCCGCCGCCAGTCCGTAGTGGGCATAGACGTCCATACGCCGTTGTTCCTTCTTCGGAACATAGGCATCGACGTCAAAACCGATCACTTCGCCCCCGATCTTTACGCCAAAGTCCCTCGTGTCGAACCGTTTGATGAGGCCGATTCCGGAAACGCCGGATATCAGGTTGTTCCAGAAGGTTTCCAGATCGGAACCAACCGGTGAAACCACGCCGATCCCGGTAATCACAACTCGTCTCATAAAGGCATCCCGCTTTCCCGGGCGGAGATCCTGACAAAACGACCGAGGTGATGCCGGCGGCGGCGCCTCGGTCGTCAGATATCACGCGCCGATTCAGGCATCCATACCCTTGCTCTTAAGATATTCGATGACCGCACCCACTGTGGTCAGCTTTTCGGCATCCTCGTCGGGAATCTCGGCGCCGAATTCCTCTTCAAACGCCATGACCAGTTCGACTGTGTCCAGGGAATCCGCACCCAGGTCCTCGATGAAGGACGCGTCGGGCGTTACTTGCTCGGCGTTCACCCCAAGCTGTTCCACAATGATTTCCTTCACCTTATCTTCGAGCGCCATATCTTTCTCCTTCTGCTTTCTTCCTGTCCAAACCCATGTCAGCTACGCTGACTTACATCACCATTCCGCCGCTGACCGTCAGAACCTGTCCCGTCATGTACCCCGATGCTTCGCCGGCCAGAAAGGCGACCGTACGCGCAACGTCTTCGGGCTTGCCGAACCGGCTCATCGGTATTGCGGCCAGCATCTTGCCGCGAACTTCATCGGCAAGCACCTCGGTCATCTTAGACTCTATAAAACCGGGAGCCACGGCGTTGACGCGTATATTACGCCCGGCCAGTTCCCTGGCACTGGACTTCGTCAGAGCTATCAGTCCCGCTTTTGAGGCCGCATAATTACACTGGCCCGCATTGCCGATCAAGCCAATAATTGACGCAATGTTGACGATAGCGCCGCAGCGCTGTTTCATCATCGGCCTGGCAGCGGCCTTCGTAAAAAGGAATGCGCCCTTGAGATTGATATCCAGGACGGCGTCCCAGTCTTCTTCACTCATTCGCACGAGCAGGCCGTCGCGCGTAATTCCAGCGTTGTTGACCAGGATGTCCAGCCTGCCGAATTCCTTGACCGTTCTTTCAACGGCCACGGACGCTCCTTCGGAATCGCTGACGTCCACGGCAATGCAGAGGGCCCTGCGGCCCAGGCCGGTCACGGCGGCTGCCGTATCTTCCAGCCAGTCGGCCTGCAGATCGCATATGGCCAGATCGGCCCCTTCGACGGCAAGTTGTTCTGCTATGGCCCGGCCGATTCCCCGGGCCGCCCCGGTTACTAGTGCTGTTTTCCCTTCCAGAGACGGCATTTGACTACTCCTTGTGCGGCGCCGGCTCGATCTGTTCATCAACTTCGTCGCGCAAATGCGCGGCTTGCGTCGGATCAGCAGATCAGGCTAGCGCGGATTGTTCGTGAACCTTCTTCGCGAGAGTGCGGAGAGTGCCGTCAGTGTGGGCCGCGGAAGTGAATTGCCGATGACGCTGTGCAGACACACTGCCAATTGGCGATTCGCTGACGCCGCCCGTAATGGCGGTGCTCTCCGTGCTCGCAGTAGATTGTTCATGAATAATGCGCGCTAGATCGCCTGCGCGGTTTTCTTCAGGGTTTCACAATCCTGAACGTTGTACAATCCGGCTTCGCGGTCGATGCGTTTCACCAATCCGGTGAGTACGCGGCCCGGGCCGCATTCGACGAATGTCTCGACATGCTGCTCTCGCAGCCATCGCACGCAGTCATACCAACGCACGGAGCCCGTGATCTGGCCAAGCATATCGCGCCGGATGTCGTCCGGGCCGCCGTGCCGCCCCCCGGTGAAATTTGCCGCGACGGGCAGGGAAGGTGCCTTGATTTCGATCTGCTCCAGCACGGGCTTCAGGCGGTCGGCGGCCGACCGCATCAGACTGGAATGAAATGCGCCGGCGACTTTGAGGACGATCGCGCGCTTGGCCCCCGCTTCGTTCGACATCCGTTCAGCTTCCGCCACGGCCGTCTTCGAACCCGCCAGGACCGTCTGCTCGGGCGAATTGAGGTTGGCCACTTCGGCTCCCGCGGCTGCCGCAATTTCCCGCACCTTAGCCTCCGGCAGCCCGATAACACTAACCATTCCGCCCTCCTGCTCTTCGCAGGCTTCCTGCATGAAGCGACCCCTGGCTTCCAGGACTTTCAGCGTATCTTCAAAACTCAGCGCCCCCGCCATGTGCAGGGCCGTCCACTCGCCCAGGCTGAGCCCCGCGCAGGCAACAAATTCGAGGTCCGGCCGTTCCGACGACAGCGCCGCCCGGCAAGCCATGCTGGTTACAAAGATCGCCGGTTGACAATGATCGGACCTGGTCAGGGCTTCTTCGGGTCCTTCAAAACAGGTTTTCGAAAGGCTGTATCCGAGAACTTCGTCCGCGCGCTCGAACAATTCGCGGCTGACGGGATATGTTTCCGCCAGGTCTCTGCCCATACCCACGAACTGCGCGCCCTGGCCGGAAAAAAGTAATGCTCTATTTCCCATTGTTCCACTCCATCAGGGCGGCTCCCCATGTGAAACCGCCGCCGAACACTATGAAAAGGACAACGTCGCCGTTCTTGATAACGCCCTCGCGGACGGCTTCATCCAAAGCCACCGGCACCGATGCCGCCGACATGTTGCCGACCCGTTCCAGGTTCACGTAGAATTTCTTCATGCAATGATGCCCGAATCGTCTGGCAATGGCCCTTATTATGCGCATATTGGCCTGGTGGGGGATGACGCATGCCACGTCGTCGATTGTCATGCCGCTCTGTTCCAGTACCCGCGTGCCGGCATCGCACATGCAACGAACCGCGTGTTTGAAGACCTCGTTACCGGTCATCTTCATAAAATGCAGCCGCCGATCTATGCTCTGCGCGGTGGCGGGAAAACGACTGCCGCCGCCCGGTATGTTCAGCAGACCCGTCAGCCCTCCGTCCGATCCCAGCATAGTGGCGATGATCCCGCGGCCATGGTTACCGGCGCTGAGTACGGCGGCGCCCGCGCCGTCGCCGAACAGGACGCACGTGGAACGGTCGGCCCAGTCCGTAACGCAACTGAGCTTCTCGGCGCCTATCACAAGCGCCGTGCGGATCGCGCCGCATTCAATGAAGCGGCGCGCGGTTTCCACGCCGTAAAGAAACCCGGAACAGGCGGCCTCCAAATCGAAGCAGAACGCCTTGCGCGCGCCAATCCTGTCCTGAACGAAACAAGCCGTGGCCGGGAAAGGCATGTCCGGGGTCACCGTGGCCACAACGATCATATCCAGATCTTCGGCTGTCAGCTTGGCTTCTTCGAGCGCGCGCAATGCCGCCGCGGTCGCCATGTCCGAGGTCGCCTCGCCGTCGGCGGCGATGCGCCGCTCCCTGATGCCGGTGCGAGTGCGTATCCATTCGTCCGATGTATCGACCATCTTTTCCAGGTCGGCGTTCGTCAGAACGCGCTCCGGCAGATATGACCCCGTCCCGATAATCCTCACAGGTTTCACTTCACGTTCCGATTTGCTCATGTTTTCTGCGCGATCAGGTCCCAGAATCGAGAGAGACCCTCAACGATCTGCTGGTTAAGATTGCTGTCCACCGACTCTCCCGCCACGCGAATGGCGTGAAATATGGCGCGGGAGGATGACGCACCGTGAGTGATAATGCAAACTCCTTTTACGCCGAGCAGCGGAGCGCCCCCGTACATTTCGGGGTCCATGCGCTTCTTCATCGTGGAAAGTGCGCCCAGTAGCATCGCTGAACCCAGCATGCGGAGAAGGTTGCGGCGGAGTTCCGCCTTCATCCAATGACCGATCGCTACGGCGACGCTTTCGGATGTCTTCAAGACGATATTGCCTACAAACCCGTCGCAGACGACCACGTCGGTCGCCCCCTCGAAGAGATCGTGTCCTTCGACGTTGCCCTTGAACTTCAAGCCCGACCCGGTGAGCAGTTTGAAGGTCTCGCGCGTGATCTCGTTGCCCTTGATGTCTTCGCCGCCGATACTGAGCAGGCCGACCGTGGGATCCTTCTCTCCCAGGATCAGCGAGGAATAGATGCTGCCCATGACGGCGAACTGGCAGAGCAGTTCGGCGTTGCAGTCGATATTGGCGCCGGCATCGATAAGGATGAACGGCCGTTTGCGGGTCGGCATGACGGCGGCAATGGCGGGGCGTTCGATTCCCTCCAGCGTTCTCAGCTTGAGCGTGGCCGCCACGACGACCGCACCCGTGTTGCCGGCCGACACCACGGCATCGGCCTCGCCGTCCTTGACCATCTCCACGCCGCGGCCTATCGACGAATCCTTCTTGCGCCGCACCGCCAGGGCGGGACTCTCGTCCATTGCCACGACTTCCGATGCGTGGCGTATTTCGATCGTGTCCGGAACTGATCCGCAGTGTTCCAGCTCGCGCTTTACGGCGTCGTGGTCACCGACCAGGAAAATCTTCGAGACCGAGGGAATCTCGCGGGCGGCCTGCACGGCGCCCTTAACGATCTCCCGCGGGGCGAAGTCCCCTCCCATCGCATCAACGGCAATGCGCATGGTCGTGCCGCTCTAATCGGCCTCGATCGTTACGACCTGCCGGCCCTTGTAGTAGCCGCAAGAGGGGCAGACACGGTGAGGCTGCTGCGGCGAGCCGCATTCCGGGCACGGCTTGGAAGCGACCACCGCGGTCTTGTGCGCCGCGCGCCTGCTACGGACCTTGCTCTTTGACTTCTTCCTTTTTGGTACGGCCATCTGATGTCCCTTTCCTTACCGCCAACCCTTCCAGCGCCTGCCAGCGCCTATCCTCGGGCGGGCGGCAATCGCACGAACCGAGGTTAAGATTCGTGCCGCACTGCGCACACAACCCCTTGCAGTCCGCGCTACACACCGGATGCGACGGAAAAGCCAGCAGAATAGCCTCGCGGATATCGCCGGTCAAGTCAACACGGGTCGGCTTCTCGCCCGCGCCGACTCTCTGCCTTCGCTCGTCTGCGCTTCCCCCGGCCTCCGCTCGGGCCCGGATATCAAGGGCACAGTTAAAATGCGGTTCCACGACCAGCGACTCAAAGCGCTCAGCGCAACGCGAACACACGAAGTCCACCCGCACGCCCAGCCTGCCGCGAACGATCAGCTCGTCAACAACCAGGTCCGCCCTGAAGTGGTACTCCAGCGGGCCCGCCACCCGCGGACCGCCCTCGTCCGTCAGTTCCAGCGCCTCCACGGGTTCCTCGCCCCGATAGTTCCTGCCTTCGGGCGGGATTTCCGAGAGTTCGATGATCATACTTGCCCGAACTTCCGCCGCAAGGCCTCGCGAACCGGCCCCGGAACAAACTCCGAGACGTCGCCCCCGAGGCGGGCTATCTGCTTAACCGTGCTGGAGCTCACGTAGCTGTGATTCTCCTTGGGCATCATGAACAACGTCTCCATCTCGGGAGCCATCTTGCGGTTTGTCAGGGCCATCTGGAATTCGTATTCGAAATCCGAGTAGGCCCTCAATCCTCGAATCAACACACGCACGGAACGGCTCCTGGCATAGTCGATCAGCAGTCCTGAAAAGCGTTCCACCTCGACGTTTGACAGGTCTTTTATCACCCGGCGCGTCATTTCCACGCGCTCCTCGACGCTGAACAGCGCCTCCTTCGGAGAGTCGACGGCCACCGCCAGGATCAGGCGCTCAAAAATCTCGGCGGAGCGCTCGATCAAGTCGAGATGACCCAGCGTCAGCGGGTCGAAAGTGCCAGCATAGATAGCGTACTTATTCATCGCTCTTTGTGAAAGAAACATAACCTCGAACGGCCGTAAACACGCTCCTGCGCCAGGGCCCATCCCGGAGGGGAGGGCGCCGGGCCCGCGGAGGCCTGCTCGAGAATCAGAATGCCGTCGCCGGCCATTATCGCCTCCCCTCTCAGGGCATGGAAAAGCATCTCGACCAAACCCGGCCTTTCTCCGCAAGGCCGCACCGCGTACGGTGGATCGGCATAGACCAGATCGAACGGCGCCTCCGAGAACCCCGGTCTCAGCACGGTCCCCGCGTCCGCCAGCACCAGCCGGATGCGTTCATCACAGCACGCCCGGACATTTTCCCTCAGAATATGAAAGACGCGGCGATCGTTCTCGACCCAGCACACGAAATCGGCACCCCTGCTCCAGGCTTCCAGCCCCACTGCGCCCGACCCCGCGCAAAGATCGAGAAAGCGCGCCCCCCGAACCCGCCTGCCCAGGATTGCAAAAAGGGCTTCCCTAACCCTGTCCTGTGTGGGTCTGACACCCTTCGGGGGCACACGCAATCTCCTGCCCCCAAAGGCGCCTCCGGTGACACGCATGGCAGGAATATAGAACGGGACGTTTTAATAGGGAAGCGAAAAAGCGGCGCCGATCGACCGCAACGACGCGCGGACGGTTCATCCGAGGAATTGCCTGATCTTTACTGCCGACAGTCGACGTAGCCGCGTATTATCCCTCTTTTTTATTGCACATCCTTCAATGGCTCGGGAATAATGAACCGCAAGTCTGTGGAGGGGTCTCGTATGGGCTGGTTCAGAAAATCCGGCAGGAAAACCGCGACGGCGCCGCGCGAGGAAATATGGCAGATCTGTCCGTCCTGCAAGGCGCACGTCTTTAAGGAAGAGTGGGCCAGAAACCTCAAGGTCTGCCCCAAGTGCAATTTCCACGAGCGGCTGACATTCCAGGAGCGCCTCGACACGATTGCCGATTCCGGTTCCTTTGAAGAAATCAACGCCAAGGTCACAATGTCCGACCCGCTGCATTTTTCGGATGCCAAGGGAAGTTACCGCGATAAGGCGGAATCCGCCAAGCGCAAGACCGGCCTTTCCGAAGCCGTTGTGACGGGCCGCGCCAGAATCAATGATATGCGCGCGACCCTCGCGATCATGGATTTTCGCTTCCTCGGCGGCAGCCTCGGCAGCGGCACCGGAGAAAGAATACTGCTGGCCGCCGAGACCGCGCTGCGCCACAAGGAACCTTACGTCGTCTTTTCGGCCTCGGGTGGAGCCAGAATGCACGAGGGCATCGTCTCCCTGATGCAGATGGCCAAGACCTGCGCCGGCATAGCGCGCCTGAACAAGGGCAGGATCCCATACATTTCCGTGCTGACCGATCCCACTTACGGCGGCGTTTCGGCGAGCTACGCCATGGTAGGCGACATCAACATCGCCGAACCGGGAGCGCTGATCGGCTTCGCCGGGCGCAGGGTCATCGAACAGACCATCAAGCAGAAACTGCCGGAAGACTTCCAGACGGCTGAATATCTTCTCGATCACGGCTTTGTGGACGCCATCGTGAACCGCGCGGAGATGAAGGACTTCCTGTACCGCGTTCTGTGTTATGCGCACCGCGGTAAGAAGTGAGACGGAAAGCGAATTTCAGGTAGGGCGGCCGGCGGGAAGAAAGCATCCGCCCGCGGACGAGATAAATAAGAGAGAGAACTTCTCCGACCGGCCCATGTAGTGGGGGCGCAGACAAGAAAATGGATCCCGATTTCGAACAGCCGATAAAAGAGCTTGAAGACCGCATTGCGGAGTTGACCAGGCTTAACGGCCAGAAGGGCGTCAACCTGGAAAGCGAGATCGCGGAGCTCCGCAAGGAACTCAAGACGATGACCGGACGGCTATACGGCAACCTCTCACCATGGCAGATCGTGCAGGTGGCAAGGCACGAAAACAGACCCGTCCTGCAGGACTACATGAAGGGGATTTTCAACGAATTCATCGAACTGCATGGCGACCGCTGCCACGGCGACGACCGTGCCCTGATCGGCGGCTTTGCGACGCTGAACACTCACCGTGTCATGCTGCTCGGCATGGAGAAGGGCAAGTCGGTAGAAGAAAAGATCAAGAGTAATTTCGGCATGGCCAATCCCGAGGGCTACCGTAAGGCTCTGCGGCTGATGCGTCTGGCGGAAAAGTACGGGCTGCCGGTCGTCTGCCTGGTGGATACTCCGGCCGCGTATCCGGGCAAGGAGGCGGAAGAGCGCGGCCAGGCCGAAGCCATTGCCCGCAACCTGACGGTCATGGCGGCGCTCGAAACGCCCATTCTTGTCCTGATCACGGGCGAAGGCGGCAGCGGCGGTGCGCTCGGCGTCGCCGTGGGCGACACCGTGCTGATGCTTTCCAACGCGATTTATTCGGTTATCCCGCCCGAAGGCTGCGCGGCCATCCTCTGGCGTGATGCATCGAAGGCGCCCGAAGCGGCCGAGGCACTGAAACTCACGGCAGACTCACTGCTCAAACTCGGCATCATTGACGAAGTCATTGCCGAACCGCCGGGAGGGGCGCACCGGGACTGCGACGGTACCATGACAGTCGTGAAGGAAGCTCTGGCAAGACACCTGACGCGACTGAAAAGAGTATCCACAAGAAAACTTATCGAAAAACGCTACGAGAAATACTGCAGGTTCGGGTCCGCCCGCAAGCGCTGATGCGAAGCCGGACAACCCCCGCCCGCAGAGAGGAGCCTATGCCAACAAGCAAAACGAAAAAGCCATCCGGCAAAGCCGCAAGATCCGCAGGCGGGAAGCAGAAGGCCCGTGCGGAGAAACGTATTCCGCTACGGATAACCGATACAACGCTGAGGGATGCCCACCAATCCCTCTGGGCAACCAGAATGCGGACCAAGGACATTCTCGGGATCATCGACGTGATCGATAACGCGGGGTACTACTCCCTGGAAATGTGGGGCGGCGCGACTTTCGACGTGGCCCTGCGCTTTCTGCGCGAGAACCCCTGGGAACGGCTGCGCCAGATCAAGGCGAAGGCAAAAAAGACCCCCCTCCAGATGCTGCTGCGCGGCCAGAATATTCTCGGCTACCGCAATTATCCCGACGACCTGCTCGATCGTTTCGTGCAGCTTGCGTGCGAAAACGGCATGGATATCTTCCGTATCTTCGATGCGCTGAACGACACGCGCAATCTCGAACAGGCAATCAAGGCGGTCAAGAAACACGGCGGACACGCCCAGGGCACGCTGTGCTACACCATCAGTCCTGTTCACACGGTCAGGAAGTACGTCGATATCGCCAGGGAACAGGTGGCCATGGGCGTCGACTCCCTGGTCATCAAAGACATGGCAGGCATCCTCTCGCCGATCTCCGCCGAGCACTTGGTCAAGGCCCTGGTCGAAGCGGTCAGCGTACCGATCCAGCTACATTCGCATGCTACCAGCGGAATGGCCATAGCGACCTACGTGGAAGGCGTGCGGGCCGGCGCCGGCGCCATCGATTGCGCGATCTCGGTGATGTCCGGATTCTCTTCTCAGCCGCCCGTCGAAACCATGCTTTCCATCTTCGACGAAACGCCTTACCACGCCAACCTGGACATCGATGCTCTCCGGGAGATCTGCAGCTACTTCACCGAGCTGGCGCCGAAACGCCAACTCAGCCATCATCCGACCAACGTGATCGACCCCGAGATTCTGGTACATCACATACCGGGCGGCATGATATCGAACCTGCGTTCGCAGCTTCAGCAGCAGGACGCACTGGACCGCCTGCCCGAGGTACTGGCGGAACTGCCGAGAACGCGGGCCGAGCTCGGTTATCCGCCGCTGGTTACGCCCACCAGCCAGATCGTGGGCGTGCAGTCTGTTCTGAACGTGCTGTCGGGAGAACGCTACACGATGGTGCCGCAGGAGACCAGGGACTACGTGAAGGGCCTGTACGGCAGGTCGCCGGCGCCGATCGACCCGAAAGTCAAGCGCAAGATTCTCGGGCGGGAGAAAGTGATCACCTGCCGCCCCGCCGATCTGCTCGAACCCATGTTGCCCAACGCGACCGACAACGTCGACCCCGAGTTGATACGCGGCGAGGAAGACATCATCTCCTACTGCCTGTTTCCCGAGCAGGCCCTGGAGTATTTCAAATGGCGCAACCTGCCGCTCGAAGAGCGTCCGTCTCCTCCGGCGGACGTAGAGCGGCGCACCGAAGAAAAAGGCGAAGAGCCCCCTCCCCCGCAGCAGCCGCGCCCCTTCCTGTCGGAAAACGACTACCGGGAGATCAACAATCTGGTCGAGAAAATCGCGGCGCTCGGACTGAACGAAATGACCGTCCGCCGCGATGATCTGAGCCTGAGCATGAAGGCTTCGGGCATGGCCGCCGCCGCGGACGCCGCGGACGGATCGGACGAAAAGCGGGCTGCCGTCGAACAGACCGCATCGGCGCCGGCGCCGGCCGTGGCAGAACCCGCCCCTGAAGCCGAGGCGCAGCCCCGGGACGGCCAGACCGTCAATGCCCCTCTCAACGGCACCTTCTACACGTCTCCCGGGCCAGGCAAAGAACCCTTCGCCGCCGTCGGAAGCGAAGCAAAAGCCGGAGACACCGTGTGCATAGTGGAGGCGATGAAGCTCTTTAACAAGATCGAGGCCCCGGCCGACTGCAAGATACTGAAGTTTCTCGCCGAGCACGGCGATGCCGTCAAGAAGGGGCAGCCGCTCGTGGCTTTTGAGCCGCTTTAGACTTGCCCTTGGACCGGGAAGAGCGGCGCCTGGCAAACAGCTCAAGCTGGTCGCCCTTCAGGAAATCGTAGTTTTTGAGCAAGCGGATAACCTGCAACAGATCGGATTTTTCGTAATTTCTGTTGGTGTCCACCCTCGAGACAAGCTCCGCCAGCATCGTGCGGAAGGATATCACGCCGTCAATTCCCCTGCCGCGAAGGACCTCTATCGTCTTGGCCTTGAGTTGGCCGGAAGCCGGCAACCGGGGCAGACAAAGCACCTTGGCCATATCCTCGCTGCCGAGAATCTGCGAAGCGTAACGCAGTGACTCGGGCTCGACGAAACGCAGAATCTCCGGCGTCTGCTCGAAAGTGGAGGCATAGAACCTCTCTGTGTGCCACCCGCGCACCCCGACAATCGCGCGGGCGACATGTTTCAGGTCCTGGGTCTGCCAGACAATACCGTCGGGCAAACGATGCTGCCGGACACGCGGGTTGAATATGACCAGATCCACTTCTTCCTCCGCGCTCTTCTGGCGTCCCGGGACGACGTATTTCCGGGGCTGGGTTACGAGATAGTTCAGGAGTTCGAAATACTCCCTGGCGATGGCTTCACTTACGGCTGACATTGTCGATGTCCCCCTTTTTCAAATATTGAATGTCATGCTTCACCGCGCGCGGCTTCCGGACGCGCGGGAGAACACTTCCGACAGCGTCTCATCCCGCACTTTGCAGCCGTATGCAACGGCGCCCAGCCGCTCGGCCAGCACAAAACGCGGCTCACTGCCGCGAGCCTTTTTGTCGGCGGTCATGGCTTCACGCAGTTCGGCCCACTTGGGGACTCCCCCCGCCTGGACCGTCGGCAATCCCAACCGCCGCAGCAGCTCGCTCAGACGATCGCAGTCCCCGCGGGGAAAGCCTTTTTCCAGCGTGGAAATCTCCGCGGCATAGACCATGCCGATGGCCACCGCTTCGCCGTGCAACAGCCTGCCGTAGCCGCCGGCCTGCTCCAACGCGTGTCCCAGGGTGTGGCCGAAATTGAGGATCGCCCTGACGCCTCCCTCCCTCTCGTCCACCGCGACCACCTCGGCCTTTATTTCGCAACAACGCGCCACGACTTCTTCGACCAGCGCTTCGTCGCGCCGGATCAGGGCTTCGGTATTGGACTCCAGCTTTCCAAAGAATTCGCCGTCCCATATCACGCCGTATTTCACCACCTCCGCCAGTCCGGAGATGTACTCGCGTTCGGGCAGCGACTTGAGAGTCGAGAGACTCGCGTCCACTTCGATCGGCTGGTGAAAAGCGCCCACAAGATTCTTACCCTGGGCCAGATTGACGCCGGTCTTGCCGCCGACCGAACTGTCGACCATCGCCAGCATGGTTGTCGGCGCCTGAACGAGCGCAATGCCGCGCAGGAATGTCGCCGCCACGAAACCCGCCAGATCGCCGACCATGCCGCCGCCCAGCGCCACGATAACGGACCGCCTGTCCAATCCCGCTTTGAGTGCTTCATCGTAAAGGCGGGCAACCGTTTTCAAGTCCTTCGACTTCTCTCCGGCGGGCACCACCGAGCATGCCGTCCGGAACCCCAGGTCGCGCAGCGATCTTTCGCGTCCGGCGGCATAGAGAGGGCCCACATTGGAATCAGTGACAATCAGCGCCCGGTCGCCCGCGCGATCTTTCAGCGTTTCTCCGAACGGCGCCTCTCCGCCGATGTGAATATCGTAGCTTCGCTCGTGCAGGTCGACGTGTACGGTGCGGCTCATGGCGTCCTTTCCCTATTCAAAACGATCACCGACAGCCAGCTTGTGGCCGTGGAGGTAGGCGCTGCCGCCCATGACCTTTCCTCCGGCGGGCTGTACTTCAATCAATCGCAATCCGCCGACGCCGGTCCGCACCAGCGGGCCGTCACGGCCCGGATCAACGATTTCCCCGGGGGCGGCTGCCTCTGCCGACGCGGGAAGCTCTACGACCTCGGTTCGCAGTATCCGCAACGTTCCGGATCCGCCGCGCGGCTCAACGCAGAAGACTCCGGGCCACGGATTGAACCCGCGCACGCGATTATGGATCTTCAAGGCGGGCAGCGTCCAGTCGATTCTGCCGTCGGCTTTTGTCAGTTTCGGCGCAAAGGTTGCATCCTCGTCCCGCTGGGGAATGCGGGGCGCCGTGCCCGCGCGGACGGCATCAAGAGTCTCGAGCAGCACATCGGCCGCAAGCCCGGCGATGCGGTCGTGCAGCGACGCGGCCGTATCCCCGGGCAGAATCGCCAACGATTGCTGAAAGATGATATCTCCCGCATCCATGCGTTGACTCATGTACATGGAAGTTACACCGGTTGTCTCCTCGCCGTTGGCAAGGGCCCACTGGATGGGAGCGGCGCCGCGGTAGCGGGGCAGCAGCGATGCGTGCATGTTGATGCAGCCCAGCGGGGGCAGATCGAGCACCGCGTCTCTCAGAATCCGGCCGTAGGCCGCAACGGTTATCAGGTCGGGAGCAAGCGCGCGTATCTTCTCGACCGACTCCGGAGAATTGACATCCTGGGGTGTCAGAACCTGCAACCCGCTCTGCTCGGCCAGAGCCTTAACCGCGCAGGGGGACGGCTGGAGACGGCGGCCCTTCGGCCGGTCCGGCTGCGTGACGGCGGCCGCGACGGTATCGCGGCCGGACTCCAGCAGCGCGCGCAGACAGGCACACGCCAGCAGTGGGGAGCCCATGAAGACAATTCTCATCGTTGGGAACTACTTGAGCAGCGCTCTGAAGACCTGAAGCGACGATTCCTCGATTTCCCCGTGCAGGTTGCCGCCGTGAGTGTCGATCGCGACCACAGTTTCAAGACCGTCGGCTTCGAGTTCCCACAGGGCTTCGGCTACGCCGAACTCCCTGACCAGGTGCGCCTTGTGAACGGCCGAAATTTTTTCCGCCACGGTGGCGGCGGTGCCGCCGACGGCCTGCAGGTAAATGCAGCCGCATCGCACGCAGGCTTCCTGCGTCGCCTTGCCCATGCCGCCCTTGCCTATAATCACGCGCAAGCCGTACTGTTCTATAATGCGGGGCATGTAACTCTCGTGCCTGATGGAAGTTGCCGGCCCCGCGGCACGCACTGACCAGCCGTCGCCATTCCTGATCACGACGGGACCGCAATGAAAAATACAGCCGTCGTTCAATTCCACCGGCGATCTGCCGCCCTCGAACAGATACCAGTGAACACGGTCCCTGCCCGTGACAATCTTTCCTGACACGCAAACCCGGTCACCCACGTTCAAGCCCTTGATCTTTTCCAGCGTGAAAGGATAGTCGATCGAAGCGCTCATAATCAATACAACCAGCGATGCAGACCGCCTTCAGGTCCCAGGATAGCGCCGCGCCGTCTGAATGCCCAGCACATGAAGGCCACGCTCACGAAAAAGCAGCCCGGGGTTCGGCTGAGCGACCCGATGTTAACCCCAAGGAGCGTGGTCTTGCCGCCCAGGCCCATTGGGCCGATTCCAAGCTTGCGGGTCTCGCGCATGATGCGTTCCTGCAGCCGATCCAGGCTCTTGACCCGCGAGCGTTCGCCGACCTTATGCAGAAACTGCTCCTTGGCGTGGGCGTAACCGGTGGCGCGGTCGCCGCCGATGCAGACTCCCAGGACGGCGGGCGTGCACCCCCTGCCCTGTGCTTTCCAGACGGCGTCCAGAATGCAGCGGCGAACCCCGTCAAGATTACATTGCGCCTCGAGACCGCCGTCCGGCAACGTATACTGACAACCGACATTTTCCGGTCCCGCACCGACCATCACGAGCCTGACATTGAATGTCTTCCTGGCCCCCTGCTCAAAGTGGAAGACCGGCGAGGCGTGCGCGATATTCGTCTCGTAAGACGCGCCGGAAACCGCGTCGATGGTATTCTGGCGCAGATACCCGGCCCGGGTTGCCTTCGCAACCGCCGTGCGGGTCCTGGCAACCAGCGCGTTGGTGTCCGACCCAACCGGCACGCTGAAATAAAAGACCAGTGTGCCGGTGTCCTGGCATATCGGCACATTTTTCTTCCGGGCCAGGGCGGCGCTTTCCAGGATCGACTGAATCGCCCAGTATGCGCGTGATCCCTTCTTCTCGCTGCGCACAGCCCGCTTCAACGAGAGTTCGACGTCCGAGGGCAGATCGGTCGAAGTCCGGCGAATCAGTTCGAACAGGTTTTTGTCCCAGCAAGCTTTGCGCATCGGCGGTCGCACTCCGGTCAGATGGTTATCACGTTCAAGGCCCCGATTCAAGATAAAGGTGTGCCGCGATTGAAAAATGGTTATTGACGGAACGGCGGACGGAACCGTCCGGCGGCGCTAACGGCGGCGGGCGCGCAGCTCCTCGATCGCCTCTTCCGGCACCTGCAGCGACCCGAAGCCGCGGCCGAGCTTCACGGCTGGATTGGCCTCCCCGTGAAAGTCCGACCCTCCCGTCGCCACAAGATCGAGCTCCGCGGCCAGCCGCAGGTATTCCGCCTGCTGCGAGGCCGAGTGCTCCGAGTAGTACACCTCTACCCCCTGCAGACCTGCGTCTTTAAGACTCGACGTAAACGCCCTGAGTTGCTTCGGGCCGAGTTCCATGGTGAAAGGATGCGACAGCACCGGTACTCCTCCGGCGTCGGCGATCAGCGCAATGCATTCCGCGGGAGGCAGCCGGAAACGGTCGGCGTAAGCCGGCCTGCCCTTGGCGAGATACTTTTCGAAAGCTTCATCCTTTGAGCGCACATATCCACGCGCCAGAAGCGCCTGGGCGAAATGCGGACGGCCCACGACTTCCTCGCCGGCGAATGCCCGTACTTCTTCCCACTTTACGGTCAAACCCAGCGCGTTCAGCCTGGCGACGATTTCGCGGTTTCGTTCGCCGCGGCCGTCCCGGATGCGATTCAGCATGCGCGCCAGTTTCGCATCGCCGGGATCGATGAAGTAGCCCAGGATGTGCAGAGTGCCTCGTGCGACCTGTGCGCTGATCTCGACGCCGGGAATTCCTTCCGGGGGGCCGCCGCCACAGGCCGCCAGAAAACGCGGAACGCCATCAACGCTGTCATGATCCGTCAACGCTATCGCGGTCAGGCCGATCTCCCGCGCCCGGTCCACGAGCTCTTCGGGCGTCAGGCTTCCGTCGGAGAAGGTTGAGTGGACGTGAAGGTCAATCACCGGCGCTTCCACCATCCACGATCGTGTAGCAACTCTTGACTTCTTCGACCGAACATTTCCCGAAATAACCCGCTATGGCGGTATCGTACTGCGCGGTATGGTTGAAAGCCTTCGCCGCCAGCCGAAAGCGCGTCTCAAGCGAAAGACTGCCTCCGGAACTCCGCGTTTCCTGCAGAATCGAAGGATAATCCGACGGATCAGTTACGGAAGCAACCCGCAGAAAATTCTTGGCTGCCGCGCGTACCATGCAGGGGCCGCCGATATCTATGTTCGTACGGGCCCGCTCGGGCGTCACGTCGGCCTGAGATACGGTCTCGCGGAAGGGGTACAGATTGACGACCACCATGTCGATCGCCACGCCGCACACACGTTCCAGGTCCCCGGCATGGGCATCGTTGTAAGTCTCGCTGAGAAGGCCCAGGTAGATCTTGAAATCCAGTGTCTTTACCAGGCCGCCCTGCATCTCGGGCTGCCCGGTATATTCGGATACCCGGACAAGATTCCTGCCCGCGTTGCCGCCGAGGGCATCCCCAATCGCCCGAAACGTGCCGCCCGTGGAATAGATCTTCACCTCGGGATTGACTTCGATCAAACCTTTGACAAACGTATCCAGCCCCGATTTGTCCGAAACGCTTGCCAGTACGTGGCGGATTCTTACTTCCCCGTCGATCCTGTCTACGATGTTAAGCGCCATGCTCTGTCTCCAAGTGTATTGGTTTTAAAGAGAGGTTGATGCTAAACGGAAGACGCGGCGGAATTCAAACTTTCTTTTGCGACGGGTCGGCGTTACTTTCTTGCGCCGGTACGACAATTGCGAAAGGTGTGTAGTCAAATGCTCATTCTGGCCATCGATCAGTCGACCGTCCGAAGCACGGCCGCGGTACTGGACAACGAAACTGTGCGGGCATCGTGCAACCGGGCTCAGGAACGCCGCGGGCAGACCGGCGTCGAATGGCTGCTGAGTCTCTTCGAGCAGGCGGGAGTGAACATTTCGGAGGTGGACCTTTTTGCGGCCGGTCTGGGCCCCGGTTCTTTTGCCGGGCTGCGCATTTCGCTTTCGACCTGTCTGGGGCTTGCCGCGCCGGGAGGAAAAGCGGTCGTCGGGGTGAGCAGCGCGGAACTTGTGGCCGCGGACCTGATGCGCCAGACGGGCCGCGGGGTCGTGACCGTCGTCGGCGACGCCCGCCGGCAAAGACTATGGCTGGGACGTTTTGAGGAGGACGGCTGCCTGTTGAAACAGACCGTTCCTTTCCGGCTGGTGGATTTTGACGGCCTTGCCGGTTTCGTGGAAGACGGCGGCCTGCTGGCCACTCCCGACTGGGAACGCATCGGTTCGGCCCTGCGAAGCGTTGCACCGGCCGGAACAATGCTGGTCGAAGCAGCCCGATTGCCGCGAGCCGAGACGCTTGGACGTGTGGTTTTCCGGCGGACGGGCGGCCGCGCGCCCGCGCCGGGGCCGGGGCCGACGCCTGGGCCCGTCTACCTGCATCCGCCGGTTTTCGTGGAGCCGCGGTTTTCGGAAGCCGCGGAGACTTCACAATAGCGTTGAAATAGCGCCGGGAGTGCTTCAAACTCGTCGGACCTCTGCAAAACAAACCGGTCGTGGGCGCCGGACTGGAGATGATATGCGCAAGATCGCACTGATTACGGGAATAACGGGACAGGACGGTTCCTATCTCGCGGAATTCCTGCTGAAGAAGGGCTACGACGTTCACGGCGTAATACGTCGCACCTCCCAATTCAATCGCGGCCGGATTGAAGACGCTCGCGCGGAAGCGCGCCGCGCAGGCCGGGTATTCGAACTGCACTACGGCAATCTCGCCGACTCCAGCAGTCTTCACCGCATCATCCACCTGTGCAAGCCGACCGAGATCTATAACCTGGCGGCCCAGAGCCACGTGCGCGTTTCTTTTGACGAACCGGAATACGCGGCCAACATAAATGCTTCGGGCGTGCTGCGTCTGCTCGAATGCATTCGCCACGTCGGGATCGACTGCCGATTCTACCAGGCCTCGACTTCCGAACTCTACGGCAAGGTGGTTGAGACTCCCCAGACCGAAATTACGCCCTTTTACCCGCGTTCCCCGTACGGCGTCTCCAAGCTTTACGGATTCTGGATCGTTAAGAATTACCGCGAGGCTTACGGCATGCATGCCGGCAACGGCATTCTATTCAACCACGAGTCGCCGCGGCGCGGCGAGAATTTCGTGACGCGCAAGATCACGTACTCGCTGGCCCGCATCAGGGCCGGCAGGCAGGACCTGCTGCGGCTGGGCAACCTGGAGGCGCGGCGCGACTGGGGTTATGCCGGTGACTACGTGGAGGCCATGTGGCTGATGCTGCAGCAGGACAAACCCGACGACTACGTCATAGCGACCGGCGAAACTCACACCGTGCGCGAATTCGTGGAGCACGCGGGACGCATCGCCGGCTACGATATCGTCTGGGAAGACCGGGGCGAGAACGAGGCGGGACGGGACGCCCGTACGGGCAAGGTGCTTGTCAGGATCGATCCCAAGTTCTATCGTCCCGCCGAAGTGGACCTGCTGCAGGGCGACGCATCCAAAGCGCGACGCGTGCTGGGATGGGCGCCGCGAGTTACATTCGAAGAACTGGTGGAACTGATGATGCGCGCCGACCTGGAACTCGCCGGCGCGGCGGTCTGAACTGCTCCCGCGGGGATCCCCTATGGATGTTTTCTTCTACGAAGCATTCGAGGAAGAAACCCTGGCGCTGCGCGGGTTGTTGCCGAAGAGCGTGAAGGCAGGTTTTGCGCGCGATACTATCCAGGAGCGGCAGGACGCCGTGCCGCCGGCCGGCCTGATCAGCATACGCACTCAGTCCGGAGTACCCTCCTCTTGGGCCGCTTCGATCCGCGGCATCCTCGCGCGCAGCACCGGCTACGACCACCTTCTGCGCTACGCGCGCATGGCGGGACACGATGTTCCCTGCGGCTACCTGCCGCTCTACTGCAGCCGCGCGGTCGCCGAACAGGCCGCTCTGATGTGGCTGGCGTTGCTGCGAAAACTGCCTCGCCAGATTCAGAGCTTCAAACGTTTCGAGAGGGACGGTCTGACCGGGCGCGAGTGCCGGGGAAGGACGCTGCTGGTGGTCGGCGTAGGCAATATCGGTTCGGAAGTGGTCGATATCGGACGCGGATTGGGGATGGAAGTCCTGGGCGTCGACCCGGTCGAGAGACACCCGTCGCTGCGCTACGTGCGGCCGGATGAGGGGCTGGCCGCGGCCGACGTGGTAGTATGCTGCATGAATCTCACGCCCCGCAACGCCGGTTATTTCAACTACGACGTCCTCAAGGTCGTCAGGCCGGGGACGGTCTTCATCAACGTCGCGCGCGGCGAAATGTCTCCCGCCGACGGTCTTCTTCGGCTGTTGGACGAAGGAACCCTCGGCGGTGTTGGCCTGGACGTGTATGAAAATGAGAGAGAACTTGCGGTATTGCTGCGCAGCGGCCGGGAGCCGCGCGACGCCGACGGGCGCGCCGTTCGGGAACTGGCTCGCAGGAGTGACGCAATCCTGACCCCTCACAACGCTTTCAATGCGCGCGAGGCCGTTGAGCGAAAAGCTCTTCACAGCGTGGAACAGGTTGTCTGTTTTCTGGAAACCGGACGCTTCAAATGGGCCGCGCCGCGGGAGGAAAGCCCGTGATTGCGCGCGTGTGGAGAATACCCCCTCTTCTGGCGGCGGTTTGCCTCGCGGTCGGTTGCGCGACTTCGGAGTATATGACCAATCGCGGCCGCGACGCGGCCGACATCTTTACGCTGACGGTCGGTGCGGGCGGCGGCCTCAAAGCGCGTATCGGTCCGCTGCAGGTCGCGGCGTTCGACAACACCGACATCGTCGGACTGCGCGCCGGTCAATGGATCGGCAACGGGACCGATCTGGTGGACAACGGTGAAACGTATATTCCGTTGCCGGTTTTTGAGAGAGTCGATTGGGGCGATCCGGTTGCGGTGCACGTCTTTGGCGCGAGGGGGCGCGGCCGCATGTCGGATTACCGGCCCGAAGAGGTGCTCTTTCACAGCCCAAACCCTTTCTGGCATTGGAGAGGTCTCTTCGGGCGCGAGATCTTCAGCCACGGTCCGGACTCGACATCTTCGGCGCGCGGCAAGAACGTGACGGCTCAAAGCCCCGTGCCGCTGCTTGCTTTCGGCGCCGAAAAACACTTTTTCAGCCAGATCGAAATCGGCGCCGGCCTGGTGCTGACACTGCGAGCCGGTTGCAATCCCGGCGAGCTGGCCGATTTCTTGCTTGGTTGGGTCGGCCTGGACTTGTACCATGACGATCTTGAGCTTTGGTAACGGGGAGAATAGACATGGAAGGTTCATATCCGGTTTTGCGAGCGTTGACTTCGGCAGCTCGCGCATCGCTGCAGCACGAAGAGATCCTGCTGCGCGAGTTTCCTTTCCGAGTCGGGCGTGAATCGCGGTTCGGCGTGGTTCACGGAAAGCTGCGGTCGATGGAGAGGCGCCGGCGAAAGGTTCCGCCCAACAACGATGTCTACCTGATCGACAGGGAGGAACTGCTGAACATCTCGCGCGAGCATTTCCAGATTGAGCGGACAAATGACGTTTCCTACGAGATTGTGGATCGCGGCAGTACCTGCGGTACGATTGTGGACGGGACGAGAATCGGCAACGAAGCGGCGTCGATGCGCTGCCCCCTCACAAGCGGGGCCAGAATAATTGTGGGCCTGCCGGATTCGCCTTACGTCTTCGAGTTCCGCTGCGACGCCTGAGGCGTCCGCGGCGGGCTGCTGAGAATGAAGCGCAAAGCTCTTGTGGCATCCGTCGTCCTGGCCGTCAACGTTCCGTGGGCCGTGCTGTGGTGGCACTTCACGCGGCCGGGCGAGACATCGCCGGGCAGCATAGCCGTCCTGCTGTTGCTGCTCGTAGTGGCCGGCTTTACCCTGATCTTCCTGCCGGCGGTGTTGATCGGCAATCTGTTTCCCCGCCGCTGGCTTTTGATTCTATCTCTGGCTTTCGTCAATCTATTCTGGGCTCTGCGCTGGGTCGACACATTCAATCGCGCCTTGCCGGACGATGCGGCTTACCGGGCGGCCCGTTACCACTTCCTGCTGATGCATGTCATATCATCGGTTGCCGTACTGCTGCTTTACCGGTTGACCGGACTCCTGCTGTCCCGGTCCCACGACCGGCGGGACCGTCAGAATCCTCCCTTTACACCGCGGGTCCGGAAGCGATAGAATCCACAAGAGTATGTTTCATTGACGCCGTAAGGAGTCTGAAATGCCCGACGTTTTCCTGGCTCTTGCTCTTCTGCTGATGATGCTGGCCGCTGCCATCGGGGGACTTTTCGTGGCCTACCGAAAGCTTTACCATCGTCTGCAGCGCCTGAAGACCGAGCTGTCGGTGCGCAAGATGGAAATCACGGACGAGCAGGACGCACGCAAACAGGCCGAGGCCTCTCTGCGGCGAGCCAACGAGTGGAACCGCATAATCTTCGGCAACACGCGCGACATGTTCCTGATCTTCGGAATCACGCCGGAAGGAATGCCGGGGCGCTTCATCCGGGTGAACAATGCCGCCTGCCATAAGCTCGAGTATCACGAAGAGAAACTGCTGGAGATGACCCCGTTGGATATAGAATACCAGTCCGGCCCCGGTTCATCGGCTATTCCTCAGTACTCGCGGCGTCACGACCTGGAAACAACCGTCGAGGGTCTCGCCACGCTTTCCAACGACGATGTGTTTCGTTACGAAAACACACTGAAGGGAAGACGATTCATTCGCAACCTGCTTTCCAAGAAGCAACTCGTGTACGAAGACGAGTTTGTCACTTCCGCAGGCAGGCGCTTTCCGGTTGAAGTCAACGCCCAGTATTTCGAGATGTTCGGCGAACCGATGGCGATGTGCGTCGTGCGCGATCTTACGGAGCACCGGCGGGCGGAGCGCGCGCTGCGCGAAAGCGAACGGCGGTTTCGCGGGTTCTTTTCCTTTTCTCCTATCGGCGTTGCCATATACGACGGAGAACGACAGCTCGTGGATGTCAATCGCGCATGTCTCAGAATGTACGGGGTTCCCGACGTGCAGGCTTTCGCCCGTTACGACATGTTCAAGAATCCATACGTCGAAAAGGGCCTGCAGGCCAAGATCGAAAGAGGAGAAAGCGTGAGATACGAGGCTAACATCGATTTCGACCATGCCCGCAGCAGCGGTCTCCTGATTACCTCGCGTTCCGGCAAGGCCTACTTCGACATTCTGCTGACCAATCTCGGCGCCACCGCGGATTTCAAACCTGAAGGTTACCTCGTGCAGGTTCAGGACATCACAGGCCGGCGCGACGCCGAGGAAGCCTTGCTGCAGAGCGAACGCCAGCTCCGGCAGGCGCAGAAGATGGAAGCCGTCGGCACCCTGGCGGGCGGTATCGCGCATGACTTCAACAACATGCTTACGCCCATCCTGGGTTACACGGAAATGGCAATCGACCGCATCCGGTCGGAAAACCGCGCCAGGGGATACCTGGAGGAAGTCGTCAAAGCCAGCTTGAGAGCCAAGGAGCTTGCCAACCAGATTCTGACCTTCAGCCGTCGGTCCGAACGACAGGGCAAACCCATGTCTGTCGCGCCGATTTTAAAGGAGGTTCTGGCCCTGCAGCGCGCGGCCCTGCCCGCATCCATTGAGATTCGCCGCGTAATAAGGACGGAAAGAGACGTGGTCGTCGCCAACCCCACGCAGATTCACCAGGTTCTCATGAATCTGTGCGCCAATGCCGCTCACGCCATGCGGCACAGGGGGGGGCTTTTGGAAGTGGTAATGACCGACTTCGTACTGGGCTCCAGGTCAACCAGCGAGTTCAGCAATCTCCAGCCCGGCCGCTACCTCAGAATCTCTGTCAAGGACACCGGCATGGGAATGGACGGAGAGACAGCCGAGCGCATTTTCGAACCTTTCTTCACTACCAAGAGGCGCGATGAAGGCACCGGTATGGGCCTGGCCGTTGTCCACGGCATTGTGACGGCCCTGAAAGGCGCCATAACCGTCGATACCGCCGTAGGAGAAGGTTCGGTATTCCACGTAATCCTTCCCGCGCTGGAATCCCTGCCCGAGGAGGAGAGGGTCGACATCGGCGACTTACCGAAGGGAACGGGTCGCATCCTGTTCGTGGATGACGAGCCCGAGATTGCCGCAATGGAAGCCGAAATGCTTGCTTCTCTGGGTTACGAACCGGTGGTCGTGACGCGCGGCGCCGAAGCACTCGCATTATTCGAAAAGGATCCGAGTGCCTTCGACCTTGTTATCACCGACCAGGTCATGCCCAATATGGCCGGCACGGAGCTGGCGGAGCGAATGCTCGCCCTGCGTCGCGATATCCCGATAATCCTTTGCACCGGGTTCAGCGAACGCATCGCCGAGAGACAGGCCTGGGCGCTGGGCATCGCCGATATTCTCCTGAAGCCGGTTATCCGGCACGATCTCGCCAAGGCCATTCACAGGGCCCTGGCGGCAAAGGGCAAAGCCGGAAATCTGCCCCTGAATTCCAGCGACACAGATTCAGCCGCCCAGCGGCGCCGAGTATAAAGGCGTGTACTCCGCCCCGGAAGGGCGCAGCGTGCTCCGCATCAGGTTCAATTGAGCGATCTCGCACATACCGAAGACGGCATTCTCTAGAGGCGCAAGCGCCGCCGCGAGATCTTGCCTGCCCCTCGAAGACCTGACGCGCCCGATGGTCAGGTGCGGTCGAAAGGGCCTTTCTTCCGTCTTGATACCGACCTCCGCCAATCCGCGCCGGACATGACAGTGCAGTGCGGCCAGCTCGGCGCAATCCTCCGTCCCCGCCCAGATGACGCGCGGCGACCCGCCGCGTCCGAAACTGCCCACTCCGCAAACGCGTAGACTGAAGACCCGCACCGCGCCGGCGGCGGCGGCGACAACCCGCGACGCCTGCTCTATACGGTCGCGCGAAATGTCGCCCAGGAACTGGACGGACAGATGGATATTCTCCGGGCGAACCCAGGATACGTGCGCCCCGGTCTTCTTAAGACGGTTCTGAACCAGCGCAATCTCGCCGCGCACTTCGTCGCTGATGCCAATAGCTATGAAGGCCCGCACGAACGGTGATTCTTTGTGCTCGTCGGAAGGCATACGGCGTCATCCTCAGCGCCCTTACAGGCTCCCGGCCGCAACCAAAGCGCAAGTATGCAGCAGTCTAATCCGCGCGGACCCGACTCATGTAGTACTGGAGAAAGTTCGCTGCAATCTCGTCGCCCGTGATGTCATCCAGGGTGTAGTCGGGCGCGCCGCTGCGCAACATGCCTTCGACCCTGATGAATTTCAGCCCCTTGCGCTCGCGAAAACGGACCTCGGCGTAAGGCAGCACGCCGTTGGGAAACGTCCGCCCCTGCACCCGGTAAGTAATCTCCTCCTCGCCGCCGTGCACAACGATCATTGCCGCCGATTCCGCGGCTTCCCGTATCGTCACCTTGCGTCCCCGTTTTTCGAGCTCGGCAGACAGTTCGCGAAATGCCGGCACCGCCACCCCGGCAATGAAACGAGCCATCCCGGAAGTCTCCTTGACCTGCTTCTCCTGCTCCGCTTTGTCGAAAAATTGACTCAGGTTCTCACGCCAGTCCGCCATATTCCAATTCCTCCCGGCCCTCCGACTGTCAGGTGCATGCAAACATTTACACCGATAGAGCCTTCAAGTCCCGCATGAATTCACGGAACCCCAGCACCTGGGATAACGAGAACGACAGATCGCCCCGCCCCAGTTTCCGGACAAGGTTCTTGAAAGAGCACGCCCGCTGCCAGAGCTCGGCAAAACAGCGGTAGAATTCCTTCTCGGGAAGCCGCGTCGGCAAGACCGAGTGGAAGAAATCGTAGTACTCGTAATTGTCCGTAAGCAAACGGTCTCTGACCTGGCAATAAAGGTCGGTGCCGGGGAGAGGCGTCAGCACGGTATATATCGGGTGGGTCAGGTTCCAACGGTCCACGTAGTCGCCCAGAGCCCGGAAGTCGTCTTCAGTATAGTCCGGGTTGATCACGAAGTAGGAGCAGATCTGCACGTCGTTGGCATGCAGGATGCGTATCGCGGCCTCGTTGTTGGCGATCGTGTTGCGTTTGCCGTAGGACTGCAGATCCTGATCCCTGAAAGACTCGAGCCCGACCAAAACTATCTTGAGCCCGACCTCACGCCATTTCTCGATCACCTCGGGGTGCTTGACGATCGTATCCGACCTCGCGTACGCCTTGTAAAACTTGTCGATCCCCCGCTCTTTGAGGAGTTCATACATCGCGCGCGCCCGCTTGACGTCGTGCAGGGTGTTGTCGTCGATGAAGTCGATATGCCTGGATTCCAGGGAGGCAATTTCATCCACGACCGATTCGGGACTCCGCACACGATACTTTCCTTCGTTGACCTTCCACATAGAGCAGAACGAGCACCTGAATGGACATCCCCGTTCGGTTGTAAGGGACATGATAGGGCGCCAGGAGCCCCGGAAATAGTTCTTGCGATTCCCGGCGGTAAGCTTCCGATCGGGCCAAGGCATGGCGTCCAGATCGACCAGCGGGCGGCGAGCGGTCATTTCCAGCGAACCGTCGGTCTTGCGAATCGCCAACCCGGCCACCTGCCGCAAATCCTTGCCCTCTTCATGCGCCTCGACAAGTTCGCGCAGCGTCACTTCGCCCTCGCCCACCACGATTACATCAATGTTAGCGTCCAGAAAATCTTCGGGTATCAGCGAAGCGTGATGACCTCCCGCCACGGTCAGGACTTCAGGAGACCAGCGCTTCACGCGCGCAAAGACATCTTTGGTTACGTAGAGACCCGTGGCGTAACATCCGGCGCCGACAACCTGAGGGACAAAACTGTTCAGTTCCCGCTCCAGATCGTCGTCCAGCCTCATGTCCAGAATCCGGACGTCATGGTTGTGGAGATTTGCCGCGAGAACTTCCAGCGAAAGCGGCTCGGCCAGACCGAATCCGCGCACGTGAACCTGGTTTGGGCTGAAGGGAGGTTCGATCAGCAGGATGCGCACAGGCTACCCCCTTCCCGCGCGGCCGTATCAGTCGACGGCGAAGCCGCCGCGCTCGACACCGGCCGTCCGGCATCTTGCGCAATATGCCGGTAATCCTCCCTCAGCGGTTTCACAAAACGCCGGAAAATCCACTGCAGGAAGATTGCCTCCACGAATGAGATGTAACGTCTCTCGGTGGCCGGCCTCCTGCCCGTCCGCAGAAACTCCAGTTGTTCGCGCCACCAGTCCCTGAAATAGCGGCTGAACGAATAGGATCGCTTGAACAGCCGGGCATACTCTTCATAAAATTCCATGTAGTCCATGCGGGTCGGCAGAACCGAGTGCGCGTACTCGAAGTACAGGTAGTTGCGCGTCAGCAGGTCCTTTTCCACCTTGCGATAAAAGCCCGTGCCGGGCACCGGGGTCAAGACCGTAAAAAGAGGCGTCCTCAGCCCCTCGGAATCCACGAATTCAAAAAGTTCTTCGAAATCCTCTTTCTCGAAATCCTGGGCAACCACAAACATAGCCCTGTTCTCTATGCCGGCCTCCCTCAAAACGCGTATCGCCGCACGATTGGTCTCAACCGTATTGCCCTTACGATAGTCCTCCAGGCGCTTATCGGTCACGGCCTCGTAGCCGACGATCAGGGCGCGAAAACCTACTTCGCGCAGCGCCTTCATCAGGTCCGGGTTGGCCACTATGGTGTCGGCCCGCACGTAGGTTCTAATGTGTTTGCGGATGTCGGACCTCCCCAGCAGCCGCACGATCTCCCGGGCCCGCTCTATGTTGTGAAGGCTGTTGTCGTCCGCCAGCATGACCCGGCGCGATGGTATGGAAAGGATATCCTCGACAACAGCACCGGCGTCACGTTCGAGATATCGGCCCTTGTTCTGTTTCCAGGAAGAACAGAAACTGCACCGGCCGGGGCATCCCAGCGAGGTAATGCTCACTCCGTCTCCCTCCGGATCCAGCGAAAACGTAGCCCGGTAGGAACGCCTGTACCGGGCCGTCAGGGAACGGTCGGGGTTGGGAATGCTGTCGAAACTCTTCTCCGCCTCGCGTTCCGCATTGAATCTCATCCCGTTGCCGTCGGGAAAGGCCAAGCCGGCGACATTCGACGCGTCTCCGTTACCGGCATAGGTTTCCAGGAGCTCGCGGAACGCGTCGTGCCCCAACCCTATGACCACCGCCGAAACTTCAGGAATGTTGAAGTCTTGCGGCACGAGAGTTGCATGCGTGCCTCCCACGACTATTCTCGCGTCGGGAACCAGAGCCTTGATTTCCCGAATGGCGTCGAGTGCATCCGCGTATTCGACCGTGAGCGCCGTGACTCCGACCACCTCGGGCCGCCACGCCGCCACTTCACCCGCTGGATCTTTCTCGAAGCGGTAATCGAGAATACGAACTTCATGCTCCGGAAGCGCGGCCGCCAGGATTTCTAGCGGCAGAGGCTCCAGCCGGCCGAGGCTTCTCACCTTGCCGCTCAGACGCGGCTGTATCAACAGAACTCTCAAGGATAGTCTCCCGGCGGGGCGATCGATCCTCCGCTATGAACGACTTGAACCCGATGGTTGGATCATTCTCGACAGATACGTAGTTTTGTCAAGATTGCAGTCTGCTGTGCGCCTGGGAAACCGCTGCATAACTGGGGTTGACACGCCGTCAGTCGTTTCATATAGTCCGCCCGCTTCATGAGCAAGCCCGCGATTTTGTGGCGAGATAGCTCAGTTGGTAGAGCAGCGGACTGAAAATCCGCGTGTCCCCAGTTCGATTCTGGGTCTCGCCACCAATGTTCATGCGGCCAAAGCGCCGAAGAACCCTTTAAACACCGACGATTCCAGCACTAATGGTCTGCTGCAGGTGCTTCCTGCTATCCGACCTGATGGAGCCAGGGAGTAATGCGACCGCATTGCCGCAACTCAATAACTCGGGACGCCGTCAAATCTACGGCAGATGCGGATCTTCACGTCAATCGACGATCCGGGATTCGAGCGCTTTGATCTCCTCCTCAATTTCTTCGATCTTCTGCCAGTGCGCGGGCGTGGCACGATGGACGGAGATATACTCTCTTGTTCCAGCGCAATGCTCGGGCAGCGTGGCTTTCAGTTCCCTCAGATCTTCCCGAAGTTGAGCCAGTCTCTTTACACTTTCTTTTTCGCTCTTTTCCATTGACGTTGCCCTCCTTCTTCCGGAGCCGGACGGCAACCGCTCCGGTCAAACCGATATTCTTTTACAGCAGACGGAATGTCAATCCTGCGGCAGTTCAAGGTTGACAACCGACGGAATAATCTTGAAGAACACGGTGAGAAAATGTATACGAACGGAGCAAGCAAGGAGGCTACTATGAAGATAATGGAATGCACGGTTTGCGGTCATATTGAGTTCGAGGAAGCGCCGGAAAAGTGTCTGGTGTGCGGGGCCGGGAAAGATGCGTTCAAGGAAAACCCGGCCGCCATCAAGCAGCCGGCCGATCCGGCGAACCTGAGCGAAGGCGACAAGAAGCATATCCCGCAAATCGTCATCGTCAAGGAGTGTGGGCTGATTCCCGGAGGGTGCTGCACGGACGTTCATGTGCGCGTCGGCGAGATCGAACACGTGATGGAAGAGAAGCACTTCATCCGCTGCATCGATTACTACCTCGACAAGAAGTTCATCTCGCGCGTGTGGCTCTCGCCGCAATTCTGCCATCCGGCCGCCGCCCTGCACGTCAACGCCGCATCGGGAACGATAACGGCGATCGAGAACTGCAACGTCCACGGCAACTGGATGGCCGAGGCGAAGATCTAAAACTCCTTGTCGGCCTTGGCGGCGAAGATGAAGTCGCTTTCGGTCAGGCCGTCGATCTTGTGCGTCCAGACCGTCAGGATGACTTCGCCCCAGCGCAACTCAATGTCGGGATGGTGGCCCTGAGCTTCGGCCAGCACCCCGACACGGTTGGTAAATGCCAGCGCCTCGCGGAAGTTCTTGAAGGCGTATCGCTTCCGCAGGTGGTGGTCTTCGACGAGTTCCCAGTGTCCGCCCAGCGCGCGGTGCAGGCGAACCAAATCGTAGCCTGCCAGGGGCGGCACACCGCCTTTGCACGGCACGCATTCTCTCTCTGCCAGGTTACACTCCATTACGGGGTCTCCCTTTACATTAGTTTTGAGGTGAATCACTCAACCGGAAATTCTACTCTCCAGTAGTCCGTATCGCTCTCTTCTCTCGGGAAAACGACAAGGAAATCGAACTCCTTGCGGACAGCGTTTTCCCGGGTACGGTAAGTGTACGCCTGGTTTCCCTTTCCGCTGAAATCGAGGCCACGCACCTTGTAGAAGTCCCAGGACACGGCCGCCCCGTGTGCGACGCCGAGAAACGTCCCGGCGGGAAGGAAGCGAAGCGCCACGCTGGTTACCTCCTCACTTTCGTTCCATTTCCGCCCGCCCCGTCCCTGGCTGTCGAATGCCCTGGTTCGCAGCGTCAGGTGTTCTCCCTTGCGCAATTCCGCGAAGGCCCGCACAATCTCCGGCGCGAGGGCTTCAATCTCCTCCGCGCTGAATACTGGTTTGGGCTTTGACATCGACGCCGGGTGGCCGTCCTCACTCAGTTTGGGCCGGTAGGAACCGGAATGGCTCGTTTTCTTGGGCTCATCGGCTTTCCCCGCCAGGCTGTCGATTGCTGATTCGACCACCGCGTCCACGACTTCCTCGCCGAATGATCTCTGCGGCTCGGGCGGCACGAAGGTCGCCGGATCCTTGAAGAAACGCCGATACATCGCCGACATCATCTCCCTGACACGCGCTTCGGATATCCCGTATTTTGGCGCGGGGAATTCCTCCTTCACGCCCATGACCGGATTCTGCTCCTTCTCGAGTCTCATCACGTACCGGCTGTCGGCGGCAGATCCGGGTTGCGGCGCCTCGTAAAGCACCTGCAGGTTGAAAACAGACGCGCAACCGGCAAGCGCCGCCGCGGAAACCGACAGTCCAACAGCCCGGGCCCGCAATAACCTGTCCCTTCTCATACGAAGTCTCCTGCAACCGATGATGGCTTGATAATCTCCTGCTTGCCTTTATCTCTGCCACAATCAGAATAAATCTGCAAGAAGTCCGGCCTCCACACCGACAAGGTCTTTCGGTGGCATATTCCTACTTCAGTTCGTCGTGTCGAAAAGCGCTCGGCATTCCCTGTTCGCGGTGAAGTCGGTCCTTCCCACATGGGAGAGCACGTACTCGAGTGCCTTCGGAAACCACGAGCCGTCCACGCGGAGCCACAAGTCGTAGGCTTCCGTGCCGAACGGGTAGCTGGTGCAATCGGGTGGACAGTCCCGTTCGCCGCCACGATTGGTACCGCAACAGGCGGGACAGATCATGCCCTCGAGCGCGGGACAATCTTTCTTGCCCCTGCGACCGCACACGCCGCACGCGTTGTCCCTGGCCATAATCATGAACCCGTCTCCGGTAACTCGGTACCCTCGTTGAGAATCGCGATGTAGTCAACGTAACTGAAGACCCGATCGCGTTTTCGGCCGGTAATCTCCCGGGTCAGGCCCATCTCGCAAAGACGATCCAGCGTCTTGTTGACGGTGACATGGCTCAATCCGGTTTGGACCTCGATGGCCCGCGAGGTCGTTAGGGGGCGGCGCAGTAGCTCGTGATGTACACGCAGTGCGGACCCTGCCGCCCGGCCCAGCGACTGGATCTGGTCGCGATCCCGTTTGGCCATCGCTTCCAGGCGCTGCACGGTATCCACCGCCTGGCCGGCGGTGGTTGTCACGGCCTCGGCGAAGAACTCGAGCCATGCTTCCCAGTCGCCGTCACTACGAACCCGGTTCAGCAGGTTGTAGTAGGTGCTGCGATGGGTCTTGAAGAAGAGACTGAGGTACAACATCGGTTCGCGAAGTACCCCCCGCTCGCACAGTAGCAGCGTCACCATAAGACGGCCCACGCGTCCGTTGCCATCAAGAAACGGGTGAATAGTCTCGAACTGAACATGGGCGAGCGCCGCCTTGAGCAGCGGTGGTGTTGGCTCGGGTTCATCGTGCAAGAACAGTTCGAGGGCACCCATGCACTCCATGACCCGGTCGGGCGGCGGAGGCACAAAGACGGCATTGCCGGGCCGCGTGCCGCCAATCCAGTTTTGACTGCGCCGGAACTCGCCGGGGGTCTTCCCGCTGCCCCGCCCATGCGCGAACAAACGCTTGTGTATGTCCCGCAGCAAACGCAACGACATTGGGAAGCCGCCGCGAATACGTTTCAAGCCATAGTCCATCGCCGACACATAGTTGCTGACTTCCTGCACGTCGTCCAGCGCCGTGCCCGCCTGCTTTCCCGCCTTCCTGGCGGGATTGCGGAGGGGGACGCCCGGCTCCTCCTCCAGTTCGAAAAGCAGCAGGTCCGATAGAGAAGACTCAGTGCCCTCGATCATTGAAGAGAGCACGGCCTCCTTGCGCACGTAGGTATAGAGGAACAGGGACACATCCGGCAGAAGCGTCGTCACACTGTCCAGACGGCCCAGCGCGAGAAGCGCCCTATCAAAGCTCGCCCGAAGTCCAGTTGTCCAATCGATAGGCGGCGAAGGCGGCAACGGTGCCGGGACAAACGCCCGTACCTTCTCGCCGGTTGTGGATATGACCTCGTACTTCCCTTGTAGCGATCGTTTCATGGTTGTCTTACACAGCACACGACACAATGTAATGTTGCGGCACGAAAGTTACATTCCGCCGCACGACACGTCAACTTGAGATTCGTGGAAATCGAGGTCGGACCCGCCCGCAGCTGCCGCAACGTGGCGGGCGGGGGGAGAAGGACTGGCGGGGACGCTGGACGGAAGTGGCCACGAGGATTTCGCACTTTGTGAGCCATTTGAGCCATTGATGAGCCATCCTCGGGGGCACAGGAGGGACGGAGAACAGAGAGCGCGATAGCGTGATCTTGGTTTTGGCTTGCCTCTGTCCGAAAACCTGGTATCTTTTCGGACAGCGTAGACAAGGTGTGTGAAATGCAAACCATTGAACAGAAGATTGTTAGCAGAATATATGGCAAAGGGAGGGGTTGGACATTCTCTCAATCCGATCTTGCCGGCCTCGGGTCCCGGGCGGCGATTGACAAGTCGCTGCAGAGGCTCGTTACCAAGGGCATGATCTACCGCGTGATTCGCGGGATCTATTATTACCCAGAGTATAGTGAGTTCCTCAAGACGACACTGAGCCCCGATGTCCATCGGGTGGCGCTCGCACTGGCCCGCAAGTTCCGCTGGAACATTCAGCCAACGGGTATGGCTGCGCTCAACGCGCTCGGCCTGTCGACGCAGGTGCAGGCACGCTATGGGTATATGTCCGACGGTCCGAGTCGGCAGTACAAGATCGGCAAGAGAGATCTCATCTTCCTGCACACCGCGTTCAGGGATTCAGGGTTCAAACTGCCCGTCAGCTCACTGCTCGTTGAAGGGCTGAAGGTGCTGGGTCCCGAGAGGGTGGACCAGGAGACCATCGACAAGTTGCGCAGGACCGTTTCGGCAGACGATAAGCCCAAGATCCTCAAGGATACGCGCACCGCCGTCGCCTGGGTTAGGGACGTGATCCTGAAGATCTGCCAGGAGGACGCGTAGTGGAGAGGATCGCACACATGTCGGTTGACGAGCGTGCCGCGCTCATCAGGTCGGCCGCCGAGAAGAGTGAGGGCATGGCGCCCGAAGTGGTAGAGAAGGACTTCTGGGTGTGCTGGACGCTGGGTCGTCTCTTCGGAACGCCGGAAACGGCGCGAAAGCTGTTGTTCAAAGGCGGTACTTCCCTTTCCAAAGTCTTTGCCCTGATCGAGCGGTTTTCGGAAGACGTTGATCTCATCCTCGATTGGCGTGAGGTGACACAGGACGACCCGGCAGCGGCGCGGTCGGTCACCAAGCAGGATACGTTCAACAAGGCCCTGCTGGCCCAGGCACACGACTATCTGTGTAGTAAGTTCCTGCCGGAGGTGCAAAGCTTGGTTGCCGGCGTGTGTGACGCCGTGATTGAGGAGAATCCGGAGATTGTGAGAGTGAAGTACCCGGTGGCGTTTCCGAGCCAGTACCTGAAGCCGGAGATACAGCTTGAGGTCGGGCCGCTTGCTTCGTGGGTTCCCAACGCCGAGTACGAAATCAGGCCATACGTGGCCGAGGCTTTGCCCGCTCGGTTCGAGCACCCCGCGTGTAGGGTGCGTGCAATCAAGGCTGAGCGGACCTTCTGGGAGAAGGTCACGATCCTGCATCACGAGGCGCATCGACCTGAGGGGAATGAACAGCCACCGGGCTACTCCCGCCACTACTACGATGTCTCTCGTATGGCACAGAGCCTGGTGAAGGAGAGCGCGCTCTCAGACCTGGAGCTGCTCCGGGCCGTCGTTGCGTTCAAGGACAAGTTCTACCATCGCGGCTGGGCGCGCTACGACTTGGCGGCCCCTGGCACAATGAAGCTCGTTCCGTCCGACCACGTGATGGCGGCGGTTGAGCAGGACTACGAGCAGATGCGCTTCATGATCTTCGGTCATCGCCCGACATTCGGGGATCTCATGGACACGATCCGCGCACTTGAAGTCGAAATCAACGCGCTCTGAGGACCGATGAGTGGGTGAGTATTCATGAGCGAATACCAGTACTACGAGTTCGTGGCTCTCGACGGCCCCATTTCCGATGAGGGTATGGCGTACGCACGAGGGTGCTCCACCCGAGCCGAGGTGTCCCGTGTCCATTGGCGCAACGTGTACAACTTCGGTGATTTCAGCGGCAGCGTCGAGAGGCTGCTTCAACACTACGACGCCCACTTCTACATCGCCAACTGGGGCACGGTGCGCTTCGCATTGTCGTTCCCCGAGGGCGTCCTGGATCCGGAGGCGGTCGAGCCGTACGTGCGCGGTCACGAGCAATACGAGAGCACGCTCACCATGGGCAGCAATGGCGCTCGGACCATCGTGTGGTGGGAATACCAGGAAGAAGGTGGATGGGGATGGACGGAAGGAGAAGGCACGATCAGCCTGCTTTCCGGCATTCGCGAGGAGCTGATGCGTGGCGATTACCGGGCGCTGTTCCTTGGCTGGCTGGCCGATTTTCACCCGGACGAATGGCGTGATCCCAGGGATAGTGCGGTCCTCGTTCCCCCTATCCCAAGCGGGCTGGATTGTCTGACCCCCTCACTCCAGACGCTCATCGAACGTTTCCCTGTCGATCAGGACGCGCTAACCGTTGCCGCCGGCCAAGCCACCGGCGGCATGCCCAAGCGTACGCCAATCCCGAAAACCGTCGACAAATTGTCGACTGCAGACATGAAGGCACTGCTCGTGCGTGTGGCTGAGGGCGACGGATCGAGAGTGATGTCCGAATTGAACCGGTTGAGTAGCGGTAGTGCTACCAGTGCCTGTTTCATAGCTGCATTCATGCGAGCTTCCGTGGTCTCGGGCAGACAATCGGCCTCTGCGCAACCCCCTTATGCTGGGTATTTTAGGACGCAACTTCACGGCATGCGCGATGGTGGCATGGTTGCTGCGGAGAGATCGTCCCATAGCTGTATGGAGTTCGCATTGAGTAGGGACTTGAGAGCCAAGCTGAGTATCGCCGGTGTATGCCTGTTCGTCGTGGGTACACTGGTGCTTCCTGCGGTGCACTCGTGGGAGCTTGCGCACGCCGGCGAGACGGCGCGGCGCACCGTCTGCGGCTGCCGGAGTGAGCAGCAACCGGTCAGCCAAGGGGCGACGCGTCGCAGTGTGGGATTTCGTGTTCTACGCCCTGTGTGGCCTCGTCATCACATTCGCTGTGCGTCTTGCCGGCGTGCTGGTCGTCTTCTGCTTCCTGATCATTCCCGCTACAGGTTCCGCGCTCCTCGCCACATCGTGGATCGGCCGTTTGACCGTCGCGTGGCTCGTGGGTCCGGTGGCCTCCGTGGCGGGGCTGACTTTCTCGCAGGCGTTTGATTTCTCGGCAGGTGTTGCCGTGTCACTGTTTCTCGGTGTCGCTCTGGCAGTGTGCGCCACGATACGCAAGTGTGCCGGCGTGGCGCATGTCAGCGATAGGCTTTGACTGAACTGAAACGACAAGGACAAGGAAGGAGTTGGAGTACATGAGTGAAGTGAAACGGATTGTTGTCATTGGCGGGTCCGCGGCGGGTCCGAAGGCTGCGGCTAAAGCGAGGCGGATGGATCAGCACGCGGAGGTCACGATTATCCAGAAGGCCCCGTACCTGTCCATGGCGTCGTGCGGGTATCCATACTACGTCGGCGGGTTCTTCGACGATCGCAACCAACTGCTATGCACACCGACGGGCGTGGTGCGCGACCCGAAGTTCTTCCTGAACGCCAAGGGCATCAGCGCTATCACGAACACGGAGGTGACGGCGATCGATCGCACAGCCAAGATGGTTGTCGCCCGCCATGTCGAGACCGGGGTGGAAACCCGGCACCCCTACGAGAAGCTGGTGCTCGCGACCGGTGCAACGCCGCTGCTGCCGCCCATTCCGGGAACGGAGCTGGAGGGCATCACCACACTCCAATCCATGCGTGACGCCGACTTCCTGCGCAAGGTACGCGACGATGGCGCCA